>Ga0316205_10005564_pt1 | contig 10377 bp, 4 predicted proteins | sample 3monthpyrite_MG_FD_204941 | JGI IMG/M metagenome (GOLD analysis project Ga0316205, IMG submission 204941) | Microbial mat bacterial communities from mineral coupon in-situ incubated in ocean water Damariscotta River, Maine, United States -... | ecosystem: Environmental > Aquatic > Marine >...
GATCGCGGATCAGGTTTGTCCGCGAGGACAAACATAGAATTAAAACAAAGCCTGTCATGCCGTGCTCGACACGGCATCTCCTTGATCTGGCTTTGGGCAGAGTTAAAGAGATCGCATCAAGTATGCCCGCGAGGACAAACATTGAATCAAAACAAAGCCTGTCTTGCCGTGCTTGACACGGCATCTCCTTGATCTGGCTTCGGGCAGAGTTAAAGAGACCTCGCATCAAGTATGCCCGCGATGACGAGGTGGTGAAAGGGAGATCGCGGATCAAGTTTGTCCGCGATGACGAAGTAGTAAAGGGAGATCGCGGGTCAAGTATGCCCGCGATGACGAGGTGATTAAAAATAGCTTGAAGGAGAAGCGCCAAATCGTTTTTTGTATAACTTGGAAAAGTACGATGGTGTTGAAAATCCTACCGCGTAGGCAATTTCTGAAATGGATCGTTTTTGTTTGGTTTCTAATAAATCGCGAGCGGCAAAAAGTCGAATTTCACGAATAAACTCAATGGGTGTAAAACCAGTAATCTCTTTCAACATTCGCTGAAGATTTCGAGCACTCATTGCCACATGATTAGCCAGATCATCAACTCCGATATTTGAATTATCTAGTTTTAACTCTACAAATTCCTGAAGTCGTTGAAGCAGTTCCGATTCAGCATCTAGTGGCTGCTCCTGTTCATTAGTCATGGCTACCGCTTCTTCTCGTTCATTTTTCAATACAAGCAAGTTATCAACGCGCGCCTGTAGTTCCTGAGCACTGAAAGGTTTTGTGAGATAATCACTCACTCCAATTTGAAAGCCATGCACTTTATCTTCCACTTCATATCTGGCTGATAGAAGTATAATCGGGATTTGTTTGTATTCGGGTGTCGATCGCATCCAATGCGCGAACTCAAAGCCGTTCATTTCGGGCATCATTACATCTGAAATGACAATATCCGGCCTATGTTTCAACATTTGTAGTTTCCCCTCAGCTCCATTATTTGCCTGATCTACTCTGATATTTAATTGTGACAATAACTCAGAAACATAATCACGCATATCGGGATTATCTTCTACCACTAGAGCCGAATATTCATTCCCCTTCGCACTCAATTCTATCGAATTTATTTCTTCTATTTCAGATATTTCTTCGCGTTGATTGATGAAAACGGTGACTTCCTCATATTCTTTTTTAGGTAATAGTATTTTGAATACAGAACCTTTTCCAATCTCACTTTCTACAGAAATATAACCTTCATGTAATTCCACAAATTCTTTAGTTATGGAAAGACCTACTCCAATTCCCTGTCCCCCACCTTCCAGCAGATCACTGGTAGAATGAAACCGATCAAATACATGCTCTAAATCAACGGGATTAATACCCCGACCGGAATCAATTACTTCGATCTGAATTTCATTGCCTGCATCAATCAATGTCAAAACAATACTCCCTTTGTCTGGAGTGAATTTAATGGCATTTGATAACAGATTTACTAAAATCTTTTCAAATTTGTCTACATCGGCTTGAAGAATAATTTCTTGCTCAGGCAAATTCTCAGTTACAATTAGTGATTTCTTTTCAATGGCAGTTTCAAACGATTCAACTACTTGATGAATGAATTTATTTAATGGAATTTCCACAGGATTGAATTGAACTATATTTGAATCTAAACGACTTAGATCCAGCACCTGCTCCACCAATTCATGCAGTCTTCGTCCATTTCGGTGGGCAACCTGAAGTTTATGAAGTAGAAAATCGTCATGCACTTTCTCTGAGTCTAACAGTTGTTTTACTGGACCGGTAACCAGAGTAAGCGGCGTACGAAGTTCGTGCGAAATATTAATCAGCAATTTAGTCTTCATTTCATCCAGTTCGATGATCCGCTCTATTTCTTTCAGCTTTATTTGATTCATTTGTTGCTGGATTCTGTATCCAGCCACCCATCGAACAGCAGAAATAAATATTCCAATGAGCATTACGGCATAGATTAGATAGGTCGTATTAGACAAGTACCATGGTGCGATGATGTTGATCATAAAAACTACGGGATCAGATTCGGCGAGCATGAAATCCCGCGTTTGAACACTGATTATTTTCTGTCCGGGCAGTAACGGATTTATTGAAATGGCCGACTCCTGTCTCCATTCCGACCACTCATCGTTACCTAATTTAAAGCGGAATTCGTTTTTTGATGGATATCGATATGAACTTGATACAAATTTCAACTGAATATCTTTTTGATCATAACCTATTGCTGGAGCAACAGGCACTGAATAGCTTAGAAATTCCTGATCGAAATTGGACCGAATACTCCAAAGCGAAATTTCTGGAATAGATGGGATATACTCTTTTGTAATGTCCATCTGCAAGAGCGATTCCGTTGATCCGACCCACAAAGTGTTACCATTTATTTCTACGAAATCACCAAAATGATCTGTCGAAATCTCGAAAGGGGTAAATTTAGCTCTCCATTCTAATTCTTTATCCGGTTCAATTTCTATAACACCGCTATATCCTTCTATGTTCGCATATAATGTCCAGAGCGTTCCATACTGGTCCATTCGTAGATATTCACCCCAATTCCCAAGCTGATCATTTATGCTTTTAATTGGGGAAAACGATTCTGCATCCCTATCAAATTGATAAAATCCATATTTTGAGTTAATGATAATTTCGCCATCCGTAAAAGTTGGCTCAAACATATCAGTATCGGGTAACCCTGCATCAGAATTATACTTTCGGATTTCAAAATCAGTGCCGGCGTCGTTTAATATTCCTCGAAAAACCACTCCCGAAACACCGCCTGCCCAAAACTCTTTTCCGGGAATTACCGCCAGTTCAAGAATATGCTCAGGTACAGTTTCTAAAGTTCCTCGATAATTCCAACTACCATTATCTCTACTCAACCAATCTAGGCCATTGTAAGTAACAATCATGATGATATTATCTGATAACCGGCGTAGTTGCCGCGCTTCAATATCTAAAACTATGGGTGAAAGTTGATCACCGTTTACCACAAAAACACCATCGTGTGAAGCCACCCAGATTTCATCATCCACAATTAAGGAATTCCAAAATGTAGACTCAAGATCATATTTAAAAACGATATCATTGATTGATGCATCTATCAAATTTGTTAAAGGTTGATCAATTCTGAAAAGTCCCCCCATTGCAGGAATTACCAAGCTCCCATCATACTCCCTGATATGAAGTGCATCACCAAAACCAAGTGCATCACCGGGGAAATGACGAACCGGGTTACTCAAATATACTTGGGTAATGGCAGCCTCACCAAGTATCCATAAATCGCCTTCCTTATCAAAAATTACTGCATTAATTTCGTTTTCCGGGATTCCAATTTCTTCATTAAATACATACTCTAAATCACCGAATGTATTTAAAACTATCACGCCGGCATCTGTTGTTACCACAATGTGGTTATCTTCTGACAAAGTGAAAGCGCCGACACTATTTTCCCGGATGAACTCCTTCAATTCAGGGGCGAAAGGTTGAACAATTTCACCATCAAAAAGTAGTAACCCCAATTCTAAATCTACCAAATAAACCACATCCTCATAAACTTCGCTATATAGAACTTGTGAGGGTGGGATTCCTTGATTGTTGATACGGCCCCATTGCCCGTCGGTCTCTTTAATAATATCACCATTTAATAGGAAGTAATACTCAACTCCTCTCCAATTTAAATAGTTTGTTGGCCTTGACGATTTGCCTTCATACTCCATTTCTTCGATCACAGTGATAGATGAATCTACTTTGGAATAACTAAAAAGGTATAAATCACTAAAAAAAAGTACCCGATCATCGAGTTCTTTAATTAAATGAACATCACTGAAGTTGGAATAACCCACAGGAACTTTCTCAGAAAGTGAGAAATATTCGAATTCACCAATTCCATTTTGTATAAAGTAACCAAGGTTAGAGTAACTACCCGACCAAATCAGAGTTGAATCAAATCTACCGGCCTCAATCTCAGATATAAAGGTGGCATCAAAACGGGCAAAAATTCGCCAATCGTCATCGGCATGTTGAACAAGCCCACCGGCATTTGCAAAAAGCATAGAACCATCGTGCCATTGCAATACATCAAACATTTGCTGTTCACCGGGGTAATCTCCTGTTTGATATGTTTGATAGTAAGGTATTCCTCGAAAATCTGAGGAAGATTGCGCATTTATTTTCGATGTACAGATCATCAAAAATATATACAGCAGCCAACTTATCTTTATTTTACGATTTATCCGAAAACTCATGAGAACTAACTTAAAGAAATCCTTCATTTATTCAATACAAGTTATAAATAGAATGGGGGTTGAAATGGAAAACAGGAGATCGCGGGTCTCCGCCCGCGAAGACAAACGTAGAATTAAAACAAAGCCTGTCTTGCTGTGCTCGACACGGCATCTCCTTGATCTGGCTTCGGGCAGAGTTGAGGAGATCGCGGGTCAAGTATGCCCGCGAGGACGGGTGGAAAGGGAAACAGGAGATCGCGGGTCAGGTATGCCCGCGAGGACGGTTTGAACAACAACGCTCGTCTCCTCGGGCCTGACCCGAGGTCTCCTTGAATGAGGCACGGGACAACATAGGGAGATCGCGGGTCAGGTATGCCCGCGAAGACAATTTAAAAGGGAAACAGGAGATCGCGGGTCAAGTATGTCCGCGAGGACGGGTTGTATCATATTCATTTTATTAGCGTCATTTTCTTAGTGAGTACTTTCTCGCCGATAACCAACCGGTAGATATACATTCCTGATGCAAGACTTGAACCATCAAAACGAACCGAGTGAAACCCAGCCTCCATAGCTTGTTGATTGATCAGCTCTACTACTTTGCGGCCCAGCACATCAAACACTTGTAAACTGACCATTGCATTTTGAGGCAGCCCAAATTCAATCACCGAGCTTGGATTAAACGGGTTCGGGTAGTTTTGGTGCAATTCAAGCACAGAGGGCAGATCAGTAATTGCCTCGTTCGAAACTGCCGAACTTGGAGTGATTATCAGAACAAATCGTTCTGCAATCGATGCATCGCTTTGCGCCTGCTTTAGTTGTGGAGTATGCATTGCACTTACTGCCTGTTTTGCTCGTTTTTGCTTAGATCCGATCTCAAAACTGTAGGCTTCCGACATATCTGTGGTGATGTCGAGCTCGGTATCAAATAAAGAAGTTTCCCAACTTTCTGGCAAATCAAAGCCTGATAATTCAATCGAATGTTCGCCCGATTGTGTGCTTTCCAGATGCAATGGTAATCGAAGTTCTTCATCCGTAAACGGAAGTGCGTTTATATCGAGGAGCACGCTGTCTGCTTTTGTGGCAAGCAGCACGTACTCGGGGCTAAGTGGCTGTAGCTTCAGAGCATCTAGATTGTCGATGCCGGTCTCGGCCTCTTCAGAAAACATCACCCATAATTGGTTGTCTAACTTTGAATTGTTTAGCGTAAGCGAGAGCCACGTGCTTTGCGCCTTTTGTATTTGCTTGCCTAAGAAACGGGTTTTATTGCCGGTTTTGGCCGCTTGAGGGACTAGCAGCGTCGGGTTAGCGCTGGTTGTTTGCGCAAAGAAACCATTAAAGGCTCCAATCTCACCATCGCTTAAATCGCCGAGTATGCCGTTCCATGTTTTCCAGTCGCTGGAGTTATTATCCCACACATACACCGAGTTAGACAGATTGGTTTTGGTTAAGCTGTCCCAATCCACATCTTGTTTGAACGGATTCCCGAGCAACGTCCAACCATTTACGTTGGTGTTCAACAGGCTGGTTAATGTCTGGTCGCTTTGCGGTTCGATGCCTTCTACATTCATGGTTTTCGGGAAGCCGGCATCTCCGGCTACATCAGGCCCGTTGTCATCACTGAATACGTAGGCCAGCACGCCTGATCCTGGTGTATAGGCCGAATTTAAATCACTAATAGCATTCCAGTTCGACGTATCGGATGTAGCGGTTGATGTACTCCATGAGTACACAGTCGGTATGCCACCCGAAACAGACGCTCCCGTTATCCCTTGCGTCCATCGCCCTTTAAACAGCGTGGAAAACGTAGAATCCGCTACCGGGCTCGACAATAAGCGCCAGCCTTGGGTTCCTGTAAGGTTTTGATTCACTTCCCCATAATTTTGAATGGCGTATTTCTTCATCAAATAGCTTTCCACCGCGCTGCGGTCGCCATCGCTAAGAATGGAATTGTAGATAATAACTTCGGTGATGTCACCATCAAACTGGAGGGTATTATTAAATCGTATACCTAGGAACAAATTTCCAGAATAAGAACTGTGAGCATTTGAACTATCGATGGCAGTTATAGAGCGATTCACTTTTACCCTACCGTATGAATTGGTGGCTTCCACGTTGAAAAGATGAGCTTCGGTATCAGAAAAATCCCCAATACTTCCGGCGTCGATGTACCTACCTGAGTTTGGAATAAATCTCGCTCCGGCCGCCCCATTAGTGTGTAGTTCAAAATCTTCGATGCCTCCGGCCATTAAAAAGGTTGTGTTGGTGTTGTTGGTTCTTGATTTGGCGACCACAAACGCTTCGTAATCGTTGTTTTGGATTCCCAAATCCGCTGATGTTGGCAGTGTGATGTAATTAAGCCCGCTTCGGATGCGTAGTCCTGTTTGGCCGTTGATGGCACTATCCTGCACAACGGGGCGGCGCGACAGATTATCCTGTGTGGCATCGTTATTGTTGCCGCTAAGATCTGTCCACACGGAAATGGAATCGTTGCTGGCGGTAAAACCACGACCGGCATCGAGGTGGAGGGTTAGATTATTTGGTGGAAGTGGGGATGTAAGCCAGCTGAAATTTGCAATGGGTTGGGGGGATTCATCACCAGATTCCGGCAAACCATTGCCTAGTGCACCTAGCCTAGTAGAAACAGAAGAATTTGATCCAAAGCTTAATATGGTTCCCTCATCCAAAATTGCTAAGCCATGCTCATCATGTGAGCTAATAGCAACGATTTTCTTTCCTAGAATCGCAGCATTATTAAGTAATGTAGGTTCAGTTTTATCCGCAAAAGAACTTCCATTGATCCCAACACGTTGTGTATTTCCAAAGCTGTATACGGAGCCATCCTGCATAAGTAGCATGGATGATTTTATTCCTGCACTCAAAGCAATGGGTTTCTTGCCAGCAATATTAGTACTGGTAATTTGAGTGGGTATATAGTTATCGGTTTTATTTCCTAACCCGAGTTGACCGTCGCTATTTTCTCCAAAACCATAAACCGAGGAGTCGTTTGCAACAATTATAAAAGATGCATTTGTTGAAGCATCTGAATGACCAATTGCACCGTCAATAAACGTTTTATTTAGTGCAGTTACATGAGTTGCCTCGGTAGGAACATTTAAATTATTAGTGTTTCCATATCCCATTTCGCCATTACCACCTATTCCCCAAATAAAAACAGATCCATCGGTTGAAATTACCATACTGTTTTGTGCACCTGTTGCAATCTTAGAAATTGTTTTCCCCGATAAGTTGGCGTGTGAGATTTCCGTAGGAATCGACCGTTCAACAAAATCCCCTAAGCCTAGTTGACCATTTTCATTACTTCCAAAGCCGAAAAGTGTACCATCTTCAGCCAGAAGTAAAGTATGTGAAATTGTATTTGAATTGGTATTAGTAGCAGAAGTCGTTTTAATATCAACAATTTTTTTGCTTCCAATATTAGTGTGATCGATTAAGGTAGGCACGTGGATATTTAAGCTATCACCTGTACCTATTGTACTGTTCGTCGCAGATCCAAAAGCATATACCTTTCCTTCTTCAGATAGAAGAAAGGTACGTTCACCAGCAGCGGCTGCTTTGACAAATGTTTCCCCTGAGATATTGGAATGAGATAATTCCTGAGGCCGTGCTATGGTTCTTTTGGTGGTTCGTCCTAAAAAACTTATAGTCGAATCGCTGTATGAACCACCAAAACTATAAACCTTCCCACTGTTGCTTAACAACATACTCGCTTGATAGGTTGCAGAGATTTCAATAATACGATTTCCTTGGTAATTTAACGAATCAACCCTCATTACTTTGTTAGATGTGGCATTATATCTAGATCCAAGTTCTCCATCCGATCCACGCCCAGCACTGAAAATACTGCCGTCTTCTGCCAAAAAGAGCGTGTGAAATGGACTTCCAAAAACTTTACTGATCTTTTTATTGTCGAAGGATGAAGCAGGGATTTCTATTGGGACTTCTATATCTGCATTTGTATTAAGTCCTAAAGCAGAGTACTCTATCCCAAACGCAAACACTGTTCCATTTTTATCTAATAAAAATCCATTTTCTTCACTTTTTGAGATATCGACAAAAGTTCTTCCATTTATATTGGTATGGGTGATCTGCGTGGGGTTTCGTATATCGGCACTTAAAGTTCCTTGTCCTAACCCAGCTCTAAAATTTCCCCAACTATAAACCGTACTATCAGCCATTAGTAACAAACTACTCCCTTGTGCAATACTCATTTTGGAAATGGTTTTACCATCGAATTGAGAGCTGTTAATTATAGTCGGAACTGTTTTTGAAACTGTTGTGCCATCTCCGAGCTGTCCATTTAAATTTTCGCCAAACGCAAACAGCGTATCGTTGGAAGCAAGTAGAAATGTATGATTACCACCTGCCGCAATTTCAGAAATGATATATCCACTTAAATTACTGTGTGTAAGTTTTGTGGGGACTAATAAATAATCTGGTATACTCGACCCTATCCCTAGATACCCATTTTGGTTGTATCCCATAACATATACATCTCCTGAATCCGAAACTAGCACACTGTGCCTGCTCCCAGCCTTAATATCAATAATTTTCACCCCTGCTAAACTATCGTGAGTTATCGGTGTTGGTTCAAATCGCTCAACCAGATCTCCTTGCCCTAATTGCCCATAACTATTATTCCCAAAGCTAAATACGGTTCCATCATCAGCCAATAATAATGCAAAAGTATAAGTGGTTGATCCTTTAGCCATCGCTATATCAATAATAGTATATCCATTCAAATTAGAATGAGTAAGTGCCGTTGCAATTCCATTGTGCAAAAGCGATGATTGTCCCAAACTACCGTAGCTGCCTGAACCAAACGTATATACTGTTCCCTGATCTGTTATGATCACACTTTGAGACCCCCCTACAGCTACCTGTGGAGTAACGTCTTGTGCTATCAGTGGCGTAGCAATGCAAATGGATAAAAACGCTACCAAAAGTGACACACTAAAAAACTTTGCGTTTCCAAACGTTCGATTTAAAAGAGTTATCTTAGTTCTCATATTAATTCCATTAATCATATTAAAAAAGTAAGTACTAATAGTTAACTTTACTCGCTTGTTTTATCTCGCAATTTCATAATCACATAAGCTCCACCAGCCGCGAGGACAAACGTAGAATTAAAACAAAGCCTGTCATGCCGTGCCTGACACGGCATCTCCTCGATCTGGCTTCGGGCAAAGTTGAGGAGACCGCGCATCCAGTGCGAGGTGACGGGTGGTGTCTTACCCTATTTCCTCTTCGCCTTTCTTTTTGTCACGTAGTTTTTTGATAGCATACGCTCCACCAGCCGCGGCAAGAAGTGAAAGTCCGCCATCTATAGGTGCTGCTGAGGGTTCATCAGGGAAAGCCGGTAAACCCGGAGGGCTTTGGGCTTTCACAGTTATTGTCGTGATAACTAGCAGGATGAATAAACCGGCAATTTTTATTCCAAATTTCTGAAATCTGTGTAGCAGTGTTGGTTTCATGGTTTCGGTGGTTTCGTTGTTTAAAATTCTTAGTGTTTTTCTTTGGCAGCTTTGGCAGGCCAGTTTCTTGGTTCCAAGTATATTTACTTCTTTCAATTCCACGATATAATTTCCTACAGGGCGTGGTTTGCTTTCTTCGGATTGACAAAAATGGCAGGTTCTGTTTGTATTCATGATTCTATTTTAAAATGTACTTACGGGATTGACCTGAAAGGACGCCACATACCCCAACAAAGGCTGTCTTGCCGTGCTCGACACAGCATCTCCTTGATCTGGCTTTGGGCAAAGTTGAGGAGATCGCGGGTCAAGTATGCCCGCGAAGACGGGTGGAAAGGGAAACAGGAGATCGCGGGTCAAGTATGCCCGCGAGGACGGGGTGGTGAAAGGGTGGTGAAGCATTACTTGAACTATTTAATTAATGTCATTTTTTTAGTGAGTACTTTATTACCAATCACCAGGCGATAGATGTACATGCCCGAAGCAAGGTTTCTTCCATCAAAGTTGATGTTGTAGCGACCGGGTTGTTTTAGTTCTCCATTTAACAGACTCATCACTTTTCGACCAAGTACATCGAATATTTCCAACTGAACGGGCGCCTGTTCCGGTACTCCGAATCTAATCACAGAAGAAGGATTAAATGGATTTGGGTA
>Ga0316205_10005565_pt1 | contig 10376 bp, 9 predicted proteins | sample 3monthpyrite_MG_FD_204941 | JGI IMG/M metagenome (GOLD analysis project Ga0316205, IMG submission 204941) | Microbial mat bacterial communities from mineral coupon in-situ incubated in ocean water Damariscotta River, Maine, United States -... | ecosystem: Environmental > Aquatic > Marine >...
CCCAACTTAATTTAAAGCTCGATATTTTACGTTTATATCAGGGGGATAATATGAATATTAATTTATTAAGCCTGGGTGTTAGATATGCGTTTTAAAAATATTTTCAGCTTACTTATAATCAATATATTTATATTTTTGAGCGCGTGTGGTGATGCAGAAAAGGAAGCAAATCTGGTTAACTTACACACAGCAGCCAGCCAGGATATTATTTCAATTCATTTTCCAGCAGATGAAACTGAAAGCATATTATCAATTAACAGTGAATTTGACTTCAAACTACAGGGAGTTAAATCAAATAACATTGACACTGTAAACATCACCAATGATGTTATCTGGTCTCTTTCTGAAAATGCACTTAGTAGCATTGATCAAAAGGGGCATTTAATTGCCAGTAGCACAGCAGAACTCATTACGCTGACTGCTCAGTTTGGACACCTGACGGAAACCCTCGAATTAAAAATATCTGATGCAAAGTTTGATGAAGTTGTTGCACTCAACAATGATAGTTTTAATATTGATATGTGTGTATCAAAAGATCTAACGCCAATTGCCCGCTATATCGACAATGATGGTATAGATGAAATACGGCCAGTAGACAGTAATATTATAAACACTATTACCTGGTTGATTCGTAACCAGGAAGATAACAGCACATCACAACGCGCATATATTAATACCATTACTAATAAGGCTAGTCTGCAAACACTGGCCGTAGGTAATATTATAATTCAGGCAAATGCACCATCTATTTATACCGGCACCGTGAAAACATCCGCTGATTTTCATCAAAGTGTCAGCAATGCAATGAACAGCATTAAAGTATGTAACAGTAATGACACCGATTTAATCAATTGCAATGTAACTACCACAAACATTGAAAAAGACAAATCAATATCTGTTATTTCAGTTGGAAACTATCAAGCCTCTGACGGCTCAAACTTTAATATAAATATTACTCAAAACAGTAAGTGGGGTGTAGATAACACAAACAATGCCAGCATAGCCTTTGAGAGCGACTTACAAAGCTTAACTATAACCGGTGAAACAGAATCAACTTCCGCCGTTCTTTCAGTTGCCTGTGGTGAAATCACTCAATCAATAAGTGCTATTGATATCACCACAGGCGTGGCACTAAACAGCTCGGTAAGTTGTGATGGCAATACAAACTGCCTGGACGCAACCAGCAATGTCACTATAGACAAACTCAGTGTTTCATCATTTACAGTACGTGCTAATGACATTGACCTAATCGACAATACCAGCCAGGTTTTCAGTTCACGACCTGATGAAATTAGCCTGCAGGTAACTGCAAACTACACAAACTCCACAAGTTCAGTTATCACATTAGATGACGAGTTAATTTATAATATTACGCAAGGAGATGGCACAGTTATTGAGGACAAGCTCAATTCGAAGAGCGTATACACCGTATTAGGACGTGGTACAGCAAAAATTGAGCTTGATTATCGTACTGAAGAATTTACTGTTTTATTGGAAATACCTTAAACCTCTGTGACATACCCTGATATTAGATACATATTCATTTAAGATAATAAAAACCCCGGACTAACCGGGGTTTCAAACTCAACATCCGTACTACAAGAGTGATGTAATTCAACATCAGATTAATCTGCAATATTCCGCATATCATTTTCAGATGCCTTTAAGTTTTCTAAACACTCCTGATAATACTGGCGTTTCTCTTCTTCTTCCTCAAGACCAGAAGACTCTACTGTTTCTTTACAGTATTGAATGTCCTCATTATCAGAACTACCCATCTCATTAGCATAAGCCAAATGAAAAGACGATGTGACCAACATAACCACTAGCAATGACGCAAACTTCATAAGGGAGACTCCGTTTGTTTAAATTATTATATCTGCCATTACACACTATATGGCCGAACGCTGATTCTTATGGCATTAACCTAATGAGTAAAGTGAAAAAAAATGCATGTCACGATCATTTTTTTCGATTAATATCCTTATTTAAAATGATTTACAGAAATTATCTTTCTAATTCATATTACTGAGCTGATTAGTCAATGGATACAGGGTTACTAAAAGCATTTCTTGAAGTGCACAGAACAAAACACTTTGGCCGAGCTGCCACAAATCTTTTCATAAGTCAGTCGGCCATTAGCGCCAGAATAAAGCAACTAGAAGATGAACTTGGAACGCGCTTATTTACGCGTGACCGCAACAATATTGAGCTCACGTCTACTGGTAAAAAATTTCTCTCTTACGCAGAAAATTTATTAAATACATGGTTTCTCGCCAAACAGGAAATTGCGATTCCAGACAATATGGACACAATTCTTAATATTGCAGCACTACCCAGTATTTGGGATATATTTCTTGAAGACTGGTTATGCTGGGTGTCTACCAACAACAGCAATATTGCTCTACAAACCGATGTTATGCGTGCCGACTCAGTTGTAAGAAATCTGCTTAATGGGACTCTGGATTTAGGATTCGTTTTTGATCCACCAAAAACGCCTCAATTACTTGTAAAAGAATTACTTCCTGCCCCACTGATAATGGTATCAACTATTTCTGGCATTAGTGCAAAGCGGGCCATAACTGAAAATTATATTTTTGTCGATTGGGGAACCTCTTTTGGGATGATTCATGCAAAAGAATACCCGGATATACCTCCTCCTAAATTGAGAGCCAATGTGGGCAGAATTGCTCTTGGTTTTTTAAACAACATCGGGGGCAGCGCATACCTGCCTGAAGCGATGGTGAGTGAGCAACTGGGACAGAACCTGTTTAAAGTAACGGATGCCCCGGTCATTCAGAAAGAGGCTTATGCCATGTACTCACAAACGAGTAACAAGAAAGATTTTATTGAACAGGCATTATTGTGGTTTGACAAGTTTTAATAAAGCTCATCCTAATCACCAGCCACTGATCAAATGTTCGAGTGCCCTCTCTTCCATTAGTAGCTCTAATTTACGGCGCGCATCGGTATGATTAGTTGAAGCTTCCAACTTGTAATCCGCTTCTTCTAAATCATCCACCATGTCGCCATCATCAATGAAGTCATCTTTCAATTTCTTAGCCATTACATTTTTTCTCAAAAATTATACGATTTCATATCTTAAGCTTGTGAAATATCATCCAGTATGCAACCGTTGTAAAGACAATAATATTAATTGTGACGATCAATAATTTCGATTATTACTTTTAATTGGTGCCAGTAATTGGTGCCAGGGCACAATTGTTTCCAATATCAGAGAAAACTGGAATTTGACTCAGGTTTTGTCTGTTTTCTTTTTTATTCCTCTGCACCTCTAGTTTTAGCTATTAACACATACAAAGAAGGTATTACGAAAAGCGTAAACAAGGTGCCGATTGCCATGCCGCCAACTAACACCAGCCCAATAGAGTTTCTTGCCTCAGCACCGGCACCGGTTACCAGCACTAGTGGAAAGTGACCAGCAACGGTTGCCACGCTGGTCATTAACACAGGTCTAAGGCGTGTCATTGCTGCATCGTGTATTGCGTCTATTTTTGCTACGCCCTGCATTTGTAACTTATTCGCGAATTCAACAATAAGAATACCGTTTTTAGCAATTAAACCTACCAACGTAACCAGTCCGACCTGAGCATAAATATTCATGGTGGTGGTCCAGCCATTTGTCCAGTATGGGGTATTAGGGTCGGGTATTTTTAATACGGTAAAAATCAAAGCGCCGAACATCGCCAACGGAACAGAACCTGCCAGAATAACGAACGGGTCACGAAACGAATTAAACTGCACTGCCAGCACTAAAAATATTAACAGGACGGCCAGTGAAAAAGCGGGGACAAATTTATTTCCCTCAGTGCGTAACTGGCGTGACTCTCCGGTATAGTCATAACTGTAACCCGGTGGCAGAATTTCATCTGCGGTTTCTTCTAGAAAAGTCAGCGCCTCATCCAGCGTGCGGGTTGTTACACCTGAAAGTTTTACTGCATTAAGTTGTTGAAAACGGTTTAGTGAACGAGCAACCACATCGTGTTCGATATGGGTAACAGCCGACAGTGGTACCATCTGCCCATTTTCTGCCGGCACATATATGTCGCGCAACTGATCGCTATTAAGTCGTGCGTCACGTTCAATCTGTGGAATAACTTTATAACTGCGACCTTGCATATTAAAACGATTAACAAAATTACCCCCAGTAGCAACACCAAGGTCAGCACCTACCTGGGATAAGTTAAGCCCTAGCGCAGCAAGTTTGTCACGGTCAAACGTTATAGTGGACTGAGGTTGGTCAAGCTTCATATCAATAATTGGCGGGAACGCAAACAGCCCACTTTCCATTGCTTTCTGCTGCAAGGTGTTAGCAATTTCAAGCAGCTGTTCCGAGTCAGCAGTAGAGGTAATTAAAAACTCAACCGGGAAGTTACTGCCACCCGGCAGTGCCGGTGGTGTTGTCATAAACACCTGAATGCCCGGTATCTTTGATACTTCGGCCTGCACACCCGGCAAGATTTGACTGACCGTTCTGTCACGTTCGGCCCAGGGCTTTACAACCACGCCACTAAAACCATCAGCACCAATAGTGGCACCGATTGATGGCGGGAACAGTAGCTGAAAAGTGAGAGCAGTTTCAGGCACCTTAAGCATCACTTCTTCAGCGGCTTTTGAGTAAACCGAATTCTGATCTGTGGTGACATTAGCCGGCGTATTTATAATACCAAATAACACGCTCTGATCTTCTGAAGGTGCCAGTTCATTTGGCGACATCATAAACATGGGAATAGTACACAGGCTAATAACCAACCACACCAGATAAACAGCAGGCCGAGCACCGAGTGTAACACCCAGAGTGTGACCATAAGCTATGCGCAATCGATCGAAGCGGTGGTTGAGCCAACCGGTCAAACCGCGTTCTTCATCTGCTGCGCTACGTAGCAAATTCGCAGACATGGTGGGTGACAAAGTAAGTGCAACAATGCCCGATATAGTCACCGCACCGGCCAGGGTAAATGCAAACTCACGAAACAGAGCGCCGGTTAACCCACCCTGTAAACCAATAGGTATATATACCGCTACCAGTGTTACGGTCATAGCAATAACTGGCCCAACCAGTTCACGTGCGCCAAGCATGGCCGCTTCCTGTGGCGTGCGACCTTCGCGTAAATGCCGCTCGACATTTTCAACCACAACAATCGCATCATCTACAACCAGCCCTACCGAAAGTACGATGGCGAGCAGTGTTAACAGATTAAGCGTAAAGCCAAACATCTGCATTAAAAAGATGCCGCCGATAAGAGATACCGGAATGGCCATAACCGGAATCAATACCGAACGAAATGAACCAAGGAATAAAAAAATCACCACTACAACAATTAGCAGCGTGTCGGTTAGCGTGTTAGTTACTTCGTGTATAGCGTCACTAACATAGGCCGACGCATCATAACCAATGCTGGCATCAAGACCCGCTGGTAAGTCTTGTTGCATCTTGTCTAGCTCAACACGCACACCATCTATTACATCAATAATATTGGCATTGGGTTGTGGAAATACACCGGCAAATACCGCAGTCTGCCCTGAATAGCGCACCAATGTGTCGTAGTCTTCAGAGCCCAGCTCGACATCTGCAACATCTTGCAGGCGAACGATGATGTCATCTTTCTGATAAATAACTAAGCGACGAAATTCTTCAGGGCTGTGCAGATCAGTGTTGGCAGCTAAACGGGTTTGAACCAACGCACCTTTAGTACTACCGACTGCCGCCAGATAATTATTCGCCGCCAGAGCCTGTTGAACATCTGAAGGGCTAATGCCCAACGCAGCCATTCGATCGGGCTTGAGCCAGATGCGCATAGCAAATGTTCGGGCGCCAAAGATTTCTATACGCTGCACGCCAGTTACCGCTGACAAACGCGGTTGCACCACGCGGTCGAGATAGTCGGTTATCTGCTCCTGGGAAAGGATATCAGATGAGAAACTTAGATAAGCCGCAGCAAACTCTGAATCGGCTGACTGCACACTAATCGCTGGAACCTGAGCCTCGACAGGTAAATCATTTCGCACCTGATCAACCTTGGATGAAATGTCGGCCAGAGCTTTGGTCGAATCATAATTAATCTTCAGCCGAGCTGTAATAATTGAGATGCCCTGCAAACTTTTAGATTCAACATAATCAATACCTTCGGCTGCGCCTATGGCTCGCTCAAGTGGTGTAGTAATAAAACCTCGCACTAAATCCGCACTAGCACCTACGTAAACCGTTGAAATTTGTACCGCTGCATTTTCGCTAAGCGGATACTGACGAACGCTTAGAGAATTCCATGCACTAATGCCCGCGATAAGAATAATCAGATTAACAACTATCGCTAATATCGGGCGACGAATAAATAGATCTGTAAAGACATTACTCATACGGGGCCGCTCAGGAGTTTGAAGGATGTGGGTCGAGACTGGGTTCTGGGGCCAGGGTATTATCGATGGTGACCTCCATGCCACTGCGCAGTTTGAAAACGCCACTGGTTACAATCGTATCGCCAGCTTTTAAACCATCTATTACATCAACAAAATCACCCTGTCTTTTGCCCAGTTGCACAAACTGCTGACGCAGCACTTTTTTAACTTCTCCAGACTCTTCGTTTTTCTGCTCTTCGATTACAAAAACAGAGTCTCCAAAAGTAGCAAAGGCAACAGCAGTGCTAACAATGGGCAAGACCGATTGTTTTTCTGGCAAAACCACAGTGACATTGGCAAACATGCCCGCTCGTAGCGCTTCATCTGGATTGGCAATTTCGGCGCGCACTCTTACACTGCGCGTTGCAAGATCGACATCAGGATTACTGGCAAGTATTTTGCCTGTAAAAGTAACATCAGGTGCAGCATCCACCGTGACTCTTACTTCCAGATCGGGTTTTAAACGCAGCAATGTTTTCTGTGGGATTGAAAAATCGACATAGATAGGATCAAGGGTATGCAAGGGCACAATTGCAGCACCTTCACTTAAAATTTGCCCGAGGTTAATCTGGCGCAAACCCAGCCTGCCTGAGAATGGTGCCCGTATAGTTTTCTTTGCAATCAACGCACGCATATTATGTTCCTGCGCGATGGTTTCTTTCACTTTCGCCTCGGCAGCTTCAAGGGCATCTTGCGAGGTTAATTTCTGTTTACTGAGTTTTCGTGTACGGGTGAGGCTCGCCTTGGCCAGTACAGAAGCGGCTTCAGCTGACTCCAGTTGAGCATCTTCGCTGGCTGTATCAAGACGAACAAGCACATCACCCTTGTTTGCGATGGCACCTGATTTAAAGTTAATTTGCGTTACCCTGCCACCAATTTCAGCACTAACCGTTACACCCTGCACGGCTGTAACTGTGGCCGTGGCAGTAATGGTTTGCTCCCATTGTTTATCTTCTACCGGCATGGCGGTGACGGTTTCAGCTGGCATCACCATGTTTTCGGCGGCTTCGCCCATGGCACTGAACTGACCGAGTTTGGCAAAAATGATAGCGCCAACCAAAAGAGAAACGGCAGCGCTAGTAATGAGTATTTTTTTCAATTATCTATCTTCCATGGTTTGAGTGATGGAATGCGTTTTTAGCTATGATACAACATCAGAATTGTAATGAGTAAGATAAAAAAGACCCATACTTATTATATAAATCCGCTCTCTTTAGTTTTGTATCTGCTCCTGTTGATACTTATTGAACTTAATTAGTACCTTTTTAGCCTCTGCATGCCCATTTTCAGCCGCTTTTTCTAAATAATATCTGGTTTCAGTTAATGATTTTTTTTGTAATAAACTGGCCAGCATAAATTGACCATGCGCATGTCCTAAATCAGCACCTTTACGATAGTACTCCTCTGCTATTGTCAAATCTTTGGCTACGCCTTTTCCAAAAAGATATATTTCACCAAGCATGATTAATGAATGTGGATCATTATATTTTGCTGCAGCCATGCAAAGATCAATTGCTTTTTTATTACTTTGCTCTACACCCTGACCATATAAATACAGATTACATAAATTTCCCGTTGCCCTTACTGATGGCCAGTAATTTAGAGATTTCGCATATGATTCTGCTGATTTTTCATAATCCTTATCCTTATAAGCCTTTATTCCACGCTCCAGATATAAAGCAGATAATTCTCGTAACTCTCCATTACTTAACTCAGTAGCGGATACCAGGTGAGTAACTAGTAAAGACATTATAAATATGGATTTATTTTTCATATTCATTTTAGAAAAACACGTAATTAGTAAAATAGCAGTGTAACTAGCGTCAGATCACAACTGTTTCTATAATTTAGTGGAACGGGATCTGAGCCGATTGTATAAATCTTAATGTCTAAAACTTATACACTAAAGAAGTTACATATTTAGTATTAACTTCATCTTTATCGATAGGAGGTGTTGCATCCAGGTTTTTTGCTGGCTCACTATCAATAGTCACTTCATACTCTAATTTAAGGTCTAACGAATCGTTCAATTTGACTGTAAGCGCAGTTGTAATAAAACTACGGTAATCACTAAAGCCTTTGGTGCTTGGCTGGTAGTATGCTGTGGCACTGACACCCACCTGCTCATTGAGACGATGTTTATAAACAACAAAACTATTCACTCTCCATAACCAGCTTTTGTCTTCATAGGTACCAAGGTCAAGTACTTCACGCTCTCGAAAACCACCCAGGCCTACTGACAGTGAGAACACTTTGTCGTCCTGTGCCACGACGTATCGTATCCCGCCTCCGGCTAGTAATCGTGACTCAAGATTATCAAACTCATCTTCTTCCCACTGTACAAAACTCTCAGCAGCCCATTTATCATGCAATAAGTGCACCCAACGGGTGTGCACAAAGCTATCGTCAGTATCTTTGATGTCTCTTGTGGTGCCATACTCTCGCTCTATAATTCCAAGATAAATGTTATCTCCCTGACGGTTTATAGCCTTGGCAGCAGCGCTATAATTTTCTTCTCTTTTGTTCCCTGTTTCGCCATCAATACCAAAATTAATGTGCCCACTCCAGCCCTCTTCAGGCAACCCAGGTCGAACACTTTCAATATTTGAAATAGCACTTACGTTCAAGGCCAATGTTAATAGTGTAATTGTTAATATTATTTTCAACATATAATCGTTACTTGTATTTTAACGGGAAAGCGATTATACAAAACTAAAATAGTAATTTATAGCAATGGTTTTCTGAAACAACTGATAAGAGCGTGTAATGAATCGAGATTAAAACAGAGATGAATTAATAGATGGAGACAAAGCAACTAATAATAAATTATAACAAATTGGTTTCCAGAGACAGTTTATTCTCTGGAAACAATTTATAATTTTAATTTAAAAATGTTTTCTGAATTTTTTAAAACCGTTAGCTATCTCTTCTCCAAGCAATTTAGCTGCCGCACCAATATCCTGTGAGGCATCCGCCGCGGCGCTTCCCAGCTCCTTTGCTTTGTCGTCAAGTTTTTCCAGTTGAGCCTCCAGTTTTTCCCATTCATCTCCCGCATCCATCTTGGCAAGTTGCAGTTTCACCTTCAACTCGTCTCGCTCTTGTCGCAGTTCGCTGAGCATCTCTTCAATTCGTTTTTTAACGTCATTCATTTTATCCACCTCTCTTTATATTTTGAATAATGAGCGCTCTCCATTAACTAATAGTTTAGATAGTTAAAGGGAGAGATCTTTTTAGTGTTTTACATACACCTGAATTATAACCAGAAAATTGAAGCCACAATAGAATGTTGCGATACATAATGAAGATTACATGAGCTCCATTAAGGAAGGTTAAATTAGATGTAAATTAAATGAACTAAATGAAGTCAGTGCACAGTTATTTCTAAATAATAGAGAAAACTGGGATCTGCCCCTGATTTTACTGGTTTTATCGCCCTGACTTTAGAATTTAGTAGGTGCATTCTACCTAAAACAGCCCCTAAGCATATAATTGAGAAAAGCCAGACTCCAACCGAATACCAGACAGTTAGGAATGACTATTATTGTTTTTGTAAAACAACCATTCGAGAGCACTCAGCATGGGTAGGTGGATAATTCGAAACTACGTGAAATGTGTAAACAATAAATTACAAAAACAAATTTAAGACGGTAAATCAAACACTTTTAATTAGTTTTAATCCGATAAAAACACATAGATACTTGAATATATTACAAAACCATATAAACGGCATAAAAAGTGCCTTTTATTTACCGTTCAAACTAATAATTGATAATAATACTCTCAAGGATAGTCTTATGCGCACATTTTTACTTATGGTTAGCACCACTCTGATTTATGCAAGTCAGTCTCAGGCAACAACTATCAGCTATTTTAATAGTGACTTTGAACAAGCCCAGGATATAGGCAGTGCAATTATCGATAACAATCAATATTTATCTACCAATTTTGGAGACCCCAGT
>Ga0316205_10005567_pt1 | contig 10374 bp, 9 predicted proteins | sample 3monthpyrite_MG_FD_204941 | JGI IMG/M metagenome (GOLD analysis project Ga0316205, IMG submission 204941) | Microbial mat bacterial communities from mineral coupon in-situ incubated in ocean water Damariscotta River, Maine, United States -... | ecosystem: Environmental > Aquatic > Marine >...
AAAAACCGCATTTTAGTGTGTAGCCATCCCAATGAGTGGAAGTTAATCTAGTAGAATAGTGTAAGTAGTTGAGATTATAAAGGATTTTGGTGATGAGTTGAGACTAAGGTCACGACTTTAACGCGCTTTTCCAATATCGTATTTTACTAATATTCCTGCTTTGGTTTCTCGATATCTTCAGGTAAGGGTTTAAGTACACTCTGCTTAATTTTAAGCTTTATTGTTGGCTTGATACAAATGAACACAAAGCCCCCCAAGCTTGCTGGAATCCAGTAACTCAATCTGCATATTATGCAGCTCTATTACTCTTTTCACTATAGACAAACCAATACCACTGCCCGACTGCGTGCTCCCATCTACTTTTTTAAAACGCTGCATTACAGCACTTCTTTGATCTGAGGGGATTCCGGGACCACTATCATGCAACCACAAATCAATATTCCCTGCCTGCCCACGAAGCTCAAGCATTATTTCACCACCCTGGGGAGTATATGTAACCGCATTACTTAACAGATTTCGCAGCATGCTTTCAAACGGATAAACATAAGTCGGCATAAATACACTTTCATCACCGATTACACTAACGATCTGTTTTTTATTATTTGCAAGCGTGTATATTTCTGCAACCTGATCAACACATAACTCATGCAAATTGGTCATTTTTATTTCCTGGGTTGAGCGAATGGCCTGTTCATCAAGCCTTGCCAGCCCTAATAATTGATCCACAAGATGGCTTGCCCGGTCGACACCCTGACCAATGGACTTAATTGCATCTGATTTATCTGAATCATTCGCAGTTGATTGCAATAACTGCAAATGCACCTTCAAAGCGGCTAAAGGTGTTCGAAGCTCATGCGCAGCATCAGATGTAAATTGCCTTTCCTTATCAAAAGATAAACGCAAAGATTTAAACAAGTGATTTAATTCATCTACTAATGGCTGAATTTCTGAAGGCACATGTTCAAACTGCAAATCATGCAACTGCTCATTTTCGCGACCGGCAATATCTCTGGCTATTTGATCTATCGGTAATAAACCCCTGCTTACAAAATACCAGACCAGCCCTCCCATAATCGGCAATAATAAAATGAACGGCCAGGTCATTTGCATTGTAATTTTATTTACCAGTTCCTGACGAACATCTCCTCGTTCAGCCGTTATAACCTGATAGTTATTATTAACATCCCATGCTGTAAATGTTCGCCAATTTTGTTTATTAATAAACTGATTATCATAACCCTGCTGCAAATTACTCATAGGTTGTATCGGTGCATTTGCAGATCGCAGCAGCAGGTTGCCGTATGAATCCCAAACTTGATACGCAAGCTTTAATTCATAAAAATGAACCTGATGAGTTATTTCTTTTTCGAATTGTTGTTTATTCACAGTGCTTTCCTGCACGCCCACACCATCGGAAAACTCTTTCATATGGCCTAGTTTTACTTCTGCTAAAACCAGTCCCATCATTAATTTCGAAGAGCGGGATAACTGCGCATCGAATAATTCTTCAACTTCATGCACACTCGCGCGATACCCTCCCCAAATCGTTACCCCCCCAACAATAACTAGTGTCAGTAGTATTGAAATTAATAAATAATGTCTTAATGAATTTTTCACTGCTGATTATGGTCTTCATTTATTTTATCAATGGTATAACCTACTCCACGAATTGTGCGTATTAACTGACTACCTAATTTTTTTCTTAAATGATGAATATGCACCTCAATCGCATTACTTGCCATGTCTTCATCTATACTATATAGCCCCTCTTCGAGACGCGTTCGAGACAGAACACGCCCGAGGTTTTCTAGCAATTCCAGTAACACATCATATTCACGCCGTGATAAATCAACTAACTGACCATCTTTTGTTACTGAGTGAGCAGCAGGATCGAGCTGAATATTTTGGTAATTAAGCAGCGGGTTAGCTCGCCCACCAACACGCCTGATCAGGGCACGTATGCGTGCATACACCTCATCCAGATCAAAAGGTTTTGTTAAATAATCATCCGCGCCGGCATCAAGACCCGCTATACGATCTTCAACACTGTCCATAGCGGTTAAAATCAAAACGGGTAACAAAGCCCCCTGCTTTCTTAACGCCTTTAATAGCTCTATACCACTGATATCGGGCAAGCCCAAATCAAGCACCATTACATCAAAGCTTTCATACTTTAGAAACTCAAGCGCGGGTTTACCCTGCTGAAACCATTCAACATTATAATTTTGTTGTTTTAACCCCGTAACAACGCCTTCACCTAATAAACTATCATCTTCAACCAATATTACTCGCATACTTAACCTGTAATTTTTCTGATTTAACTTAGTCTGCCAGACATTTCTTAAGCCCGACTTAAGTTTAAGAACGCTTAAACCCTTTATTCTATATGCTTTCTTAAGCTTGCCTTAAGTTTAGGTCAATATAGTTCAAATCATGCAGTTTTTTCATTTTAACAAGGCATAAATACCCGTGAACCTACTCAAACTTTTAAAATTGATATTACTTATACTGGTAATAAATATTCCCGTATATGCTGACTACCCTCTGGCACCCAAGTTTCAATTACCCACTGAAGATGGTGTGCTTAGCTCATCCGAGTTAAGCGGCAAACTGATTTATATCGATTTCTGGGCCTCATGGTGCCGTCCCTGTAAAAAATCATTTCCGTGGATGATCGCAATGAAAGAAAAATTCAAAAATCACCCCTTCGAAATCATCGCTATTAATCTGGATAAAGATAAAGCCTTAGCAGAAAAATTTATCGCCTCACAAAATATAAATTTTCCTGTTGCTTTTGACCCGGAAGCTCGTGTTGCTGAGTTATACGGTGTAGAAGGCATGCCAAGCAGTTACCTGATTGACCAGCAAGGTAAACTGCGCATTCGCTATACCGGATTCTGGAACAAAAGTAAAAATGAAAAAGAAAAAACAATTAGCCAGTTATTAAAAAAACATTAATACCGTAAAAAAGACGAGATACCTGAGATGTATAAAATATTTTTACTACTAAGCCTGCTTTTATTAAGCGCCTGCACAACCGTCCAGCCCTGGGATAAGGACCTACTTGCCAAACCCTCTATGGCCCTGGTACCTAATGAAATTGATAACGCTCTGGATGAACATATTTACTTCAGCAAAGAAGCCTCAATGGGTGGACAGGGTGTAGGAGGCGGGGGCTGTGGCTGTAACTAGTCGGTACGTTACAAAAAACTTTTTAGAAGCAGGATATTTAAGTCAAAAATTTAAGAATCAGGATTTATGATGACTAACAGCAAAAAAATTCGTGAGAAGCTAACAATAGCCAGTGCTACATTATTGCAGGTTACCAATGTAGCGGCGACAGAAACACCAGATGATGCATGGAATATAGGTACGGCTGTATTATTTTATTCAGAAAGTGACGGGCGAGTTTCCGCAATTGAACCTGTTATTAGTGGTACCAAGGAATATAAAGACGGCGACATTATAAATTTAAAAGCCGTTTTTGACTCATTAACGGGGGCCACACCAACGGGTGCACATGCATCCAGTATTGAGCAAACATTCACTAACCCTTCAGGTGAAAAGCCTTATACAGTTGCGCCGGGAGAACTGCCATTAGATGATACATTTCTTGATACCCGTGTGGCATTAAGCGGCTCATGGAACACTGACATAATTGATGAGTATAGCCGCATCATTATTGGAGGAAATATTTCTAACGAATACGATTATTCCTCACTGGGTGTTTCTGCCAATTTCCTGCGTGACTTTAATAATCGTAACACGACATTTAGTGCCGCGCTTGGCCTTAGCTCCGACACAATTGAACCTTCAGGTGGGGTACCTACTCCATTTGCAAATATGAAAGTTGCGGGCACGGGCACTAATCGTGACGGCGCTGACGAAAGTAAAACAATATCAGATATCATGTTTGGTATAACTCAGGTCATTAACCGCCGCACTTTAATGCAATTTAATCTTGGTTTTAGTGAAACCTCAGGTTACATGACTGACCCATACAAAATTATTACCGTGATAGATGCAGCAGGACTACCCACAACAAGCCTTGCCATTGATGACCTTCCCTATGTTTATGAAAATCGTCCTGACTCACGCTCAAGGCAGACATTTTTCTGGAAAACAGTTCATCATTTAACTGAAGATGTTATTAACGTTTCTTACCGTTATCACACCGATGACTGGGGTATCGATTCACACACCATCGACTTTCACTATCGATATGAGTTAGACAATGGAAGTTATCTACAACCCCACTTACGTTATTACACCCAGTCTGCAGCAGATTTCTTTGTTACAAGCCTGACTGAAAATGAAGCAGCAACGGCGACTGTATCAGACTATGCCAGCGCCGATTATCGTTTAGGTGAATTTGTTACCAATACAATCGGCCTTAAATATGCCATGCCGGTTGGCAAAAACAGTGAGTTTAGTGTGCGTGCTGAAGTCATTAGTCAAATACAGAATGATGTAGGCACACCTGTTGGTGATCAGGCAAATCATGACTTAACACCAGACCTGGATTCATTTATCGTTCAATTTGGTTATGAGTTCTACTTTGATCAGTAATACAAGATTAAGGACACATCACCCTCGGGGATGGAACTCGCTTTTTGAGCTCCGTCCCCTTAATCCATACCACCAAGAGCCGATAGTGTAGAGACCCAACCCAGCAAAACACCCGGTGGCCTCAGTGGCCATCAATTAATGTAATATCCAAGCCCCTGCATACTAAAGCATCTAACACTACTCACTAATATAAATAAAACTCATAGTGCCCAAAACGATATGAATTAGCTAATCTTCCATTCCGCATTATGATGTTCAAACAAAATTTTTTAGTAAAGCGGCTCGATTAACGAAATTGTTATTGAATCATGATAAATATCAATCATTTACAAAAATATAACAGTTAATCTGCTGACAGAATTAAAATGATCTTATAAATCTTGAGTCAAAATAAGACTCAAGCAGAGGAGAACACAATGATCAAGCCACACGGTTCTATTGAGCTGAACCCGTTATTTGTATATGACACAGCTGAGAATGACGCACTACAAAAAGAAGCTGAAGGTTTAGCCTCTATTATTGTCAGTTCTGCGTCTGCTGCTAACGCAGTAATGATGGGAGCCGGTTACTTCAACCCTTTAACCGGCTATATGACTAAAGCAGATGCTTTATCTGTTGCAAAAGAAATGAAGACTAGCTCAGGTTTATTCTTCCCTACTCCAGTACTAAACCTTGTTGAAGATGCAGGTAACATCAAAGCCGGTGATCGAATTGCACTTAAAGATCCTAATATTGACGGTAACCCTGTTTTAGCTGTTATGGATGTTGAAACCGTTGAAGAGTTTTCTGATGAAGACATGGCTTTTATGAGCCAGAAAGTTTACGCACCAGCAGACGGTGAAGCTCACCCCGGTGTGGAAGCATTTAACGCACAAGGTAAAGTTTGTCTTTCAGGCCCAATCAAAGTGTTGAATTTCTCATACTTCCAGACTGAGTTCCCTGATACATTCCGTACTGCAGTTGAAATTCGTAATGAAATAAAAGAACGCGGCTGGAAAAAAGTTGTTGCCTTCCAGACACGTAACCCTATGCACCTTGCTCATGAAGAGCTTTGCCACATGGCAATGGATCGTTTAGGTTGTGACGGTTTAGTTATTCACATGTTACTTGGCAAACTTAAGCCTGGCGATATCCCTGCTCCAGTTCGTGATGCAGCTATTCGCAAGATGGTTGAACTTTACTTCCCAGAGAACAGTGCAATGGTAACCGGTTATGGTTTCGACATGTTATACGCTGGTCCACGTGAAGGTGTTTTACATGCTCTTTTCCGTCAAAACATGGGCGCTACTCACTTTATTATTGGTCGTGACCATGCAGGTGTTGGTGATCACTACGGTGCATTCGATGCGCAAACAATTTTCAAAAATGAAGTACCTGAAGGTGCTCTGGAAATTGAGATATTTGAAGCTGACCACACGGCTTATTCTAAGAAGTTAGATAAGGTTGTAATGATGTGTGAAGCACCTGATCATGAAAAAGATGACTTCGTATTACTATCTGGCACCAAGGTACGTGAAATGTTAGGTCAGGGCATTGCCCCACCTAAAGAGTTTTCTCGTCCAGAAGTAGCGGATATTTTAATCAGTTATTATCAGGAACTTGATAAAAAATAATAAAGATTAAATTTTGTTATTAAAAAAGCCCTGTACGTAATCGTCAGGGCTTTTTTTCATCTCTATTTAAGAAATTTTAATTACAACGTTACTTAATAACTAATTTTTCCCCAGACAATTTGATTCAATCGCAAGGTGTTTAAGAAAAGCGTTTATATCATGATTTGATGATTCTAGTTCATACAATGTATCTGCAAGTATTCTCTGTTCTTCTGGCTTAGCTAAAAGAATGGAATTAATGACCGTATAATTATCTACTTTACGAGAAACACCATCAGTTATAACCTCCCATTCTTCATGTGGTAAATTCTTACTTTTAAAAAATTTAATCAAATAGGCAGCGGTTAACTTACCGAGTGGTTGCTTTTTAGCTTTCAACTCCATTTTAGATCTACTTCCGTTCCAAAAAATATAAAAACAAGGCGGTACATAGCCGCGAAATATCAGATCATTCATTATACTTAATAATTTTCAGTTATTGAAAGGACATATGATGTCCAATTTGACTAAAACAAGCATTTTTTAGCCTCTCACACATTTAAACGTCCAATTTTTGTCCGTCTGGAGCTTTAAATTTAAAAACCATACATTATTACCCTACACTTACTAAGCTATATATGAATAACTTAAAGATAGCTATAGAGTAACTCGTTATGGAACTACTTGAAAATATTGAAAATACTGACCTTGATCAGAACAAACTCATAAACAACTTAACTATTCATAATCTGCCAAAATTATGCAACTCTATTGATAATATAATTTCAGATGATAATGATCAGGGTGTTATATATTGCGTTTGGGGAAAACATAAAGTACGCCGTGAAATTCTGAGCAATGGTATCCGGTTTTCATTTCCTCAATGCCCAAATGCGTTAACGCTTAGCATTACAAAAAACAACGACAGCGATATAATTCACATTCATTGCACCACCAATACAAATATCGAAGATGAAGATTTTCTTGACTCTATAAAGCAGTTTATCAAAGACTGGACGGTGGGAATAAAAACAGTTTGTCACTAATAAGAAATTAATTTTCACCTGCCTGTTATGAACACATCCTGCAATATATTATGCATTAAAAACTAATCATCTCTTGATTTACTTTCGACCATTTAAGCTGACACAAGCTGCTTAATTAAGCGGTGTAACGTTATTTAATGAATAACTGTTCTTAATATTCTTGATATAATATTCTGCGAGCATACCACCTCCTCTTTCACTACTGAACAGGCATTCAAAATGGAATACAGAAAATTAGGTCAAACTGATTTAGATATTAGTGTTATAGGGCTTGGAACTATGACCTGGGGCATGCAAAACACACAACAAGATGGCTTTGAGCAAATGGATTATGCACTTGAAAGAGATATCAACTTTTTCGATACCGCAGAAATGTATGCTGTACCCCCAAGCAGTGAAACTTGCGGTGCCACAGAAACGATTATTGGCAACTGGTTTTCCTCACGCTCAAATCGAGACAAAGTTGTGCTGGCATCTAAAATCGCCGGCCCTGGCCTGCCCTGGATAAGGGGCGGTGACAGTGTTATTGATGAAAAAAATATTAAGCTGGCTATTGAAGGAAGTCTTAAAAGATTACAAACAGATTATATCGATCTCTACCAGTTACACTGGCCTAATCGTGGCTCATATCATTTTGGACAAATATGGGAATATGCACCAAAGTTTGATAAACAGGCTGAGGAAGACAATTTTTTAAATGTACTGCACGTAATGCAGTCACTAATTAAAGAGGGAAAAATTCGCCATATTGGTTTATCCAATGAAACGGCCTGGGGCATAACTAAATGGCTAGAACTAGCAAAACAAAACAACCTGCCTCGCATGGCATCAATTCAAAATGAATACTCATTACTGTGTCGCCACTTTGAGCCAGATCTTAGTGAAATAGCGATCCATGAAAATTGTGGCCTGTTAGCCTGGTCGCCTCTTTCAAGAGGCACAATAAGTGGCAAATACCTTAATGGCGCTCGCCCTGAAGGCTCGCGTTTAACACTCGACCCACGTGTAGAACATCGCGAACACCCGCAAACAGACGCCGCCATTGAAAAGTATATTAAGTTGGCAAAACAGCATAACCTGGATGTTTGCCAGATGGCGCTGGCGTTTGTGAATAACCAGCCTTTTGTAAGCTCTACGTTGATTGGCGCCACAAATATGACTCAACTAAAAAACAATATTGATTCAATTGATCTTAAATTATCAGATGATGTTTACGAGGGAATTAAAAAGATCAGACGTGATCACCCTATGCCTTATTAAATATTGATTGAAAGGAACAGCACCTTAATCTGTATTAGCCCAGACTTGATCGGACGTTCCAATGATTGAACTACTATTTTTTAGTCAGCTAGGCAGTATATTGACGAGTAACCATGTTTACCTCATATTAAAAGAAAACGCGAACAACGCAAATGAACGCTAAAAACGCAACAGATGATTATTCAAACCAGTTTTTTAGGCTCAAGCCTCTGGCTCAGATTATATAAAATATTATGTAATACATTGGTTTTATCGCGTACATTTGCGTTGTTCGCGCTCATTCGCGTTTTCTTTTATTCCAACTTAGCAGAACTTATACATAGCTTGCTTTTATTGCTTATTGATCTTCTTCTTTTTACAAATTTAATCTATGCTTTTTACAAAGTGGAAGATAAGCGCTACTACGATTAATCATATTTACTGTCTTTCCATTCACGCAATGCTGCAAATATCTGCCAGTTCTCCTGCAACTCAGTACCCGCAAAATTTTCAGCAGCCTGTTTAACACCAGGCTGCTGTAACCTTACAAAAGGGTTGGTTCTCTGTTCCAGTGCAATACTACTTGGCACGGTAGAAACACCCTCTTCCTGCTTTTGCATTTCTAACTTATCGCGTTGAGCAATCTCCTGGCTTTCTGGCTCCACCCATTTAGCAAAACCCAGATTATCAATGGTGTACTCATGGGCACAATACATTAATGTGTCTCCAGGCAATGCCATAAGCGTCTCAATAGATTCTGTAAACATCTGAGCGGTACCACTGAATATTCTTCCACATCCCGCCCCAAACAACAGGTCACCACAAAACACAACGCCCTCACCATAATAAGCCAGATGATCTAATGTATGGCCGGGTATTGATTTAACCTGAAAGCTGATATTTAACTCAGGAATTGTCACAACATCACCTCCACTCACTTTTTGCGTGAATAAATCGGGCACCGGAAGATCAATACTGAGTTTGATTTTAGATGGATTTCTGTCCGGTCCAATTATACGAAGTTGAGGGTACTTTTCTAACAAATCTGCCACCCCTCCAGTATGGTCATAATGTTGATGAGTAATAAGGATGGCTAGTGGCTGTAAATTATTTTCCTGCAAATAACTGATCACCGGTTTTGACTGCCCAGGGTCCACCAGAACCACCTGTGGCAAGTCATCGCGCTGTATCATCCATATATAATTGTCTGAAAAAGCGTGTACGGGGGTAATATTTAACATAGGTTTCTCAACAGGAGATATGAACAGGAATAGTGTATGCTGTGCATTTTACCCTTAATTGAATTAGTCACATAATGAAAGTCATCTCTTTTAATACCAATAGCATTCGCATGCGCCAGCATCAACTTGAAAAATTGATAGAAACACATTCACCAGATGTAATAGGCATTCAGGAAACCAAAGCACAGGATGCAGACTTCCCTGTAGACATGATTGAGTCACTGGGTTACCAATGCGCCTTTCATGGACAAAAAACTCACTACGGCGTCGCCCTGTTGTATAAACATAATGCCCTGGAAGTGACTAAAGGTTTTATATCCGATACAGAAGAATCACAACGCCGGTTTATAACCGCCAAATTTGAAATAAACGGTAAGCTTGTAACGGTTATGAATGGTTATTTCCCCCAGGGAGATAGCTTAAAACACCCCACCAAGTTTCCTGCCAAGAAAAAATTCTATGAAGATTTAACCCGGCTATTAAATACCCAATACACTAGCGACGACAATATTATTCTTATGGGTGATATGAATATAGCCCCCCTCGACCTGGATATTGGTATAGGTGAAGATAATGCAAAACGCTGGTTGAAAACGGGTAAATGCAGCTTTTTGCCTGAGGAGAGGCAATGGATTGATACTCTCTATGACTGGGGCCTGTCAGACACATATCGAGCCTTGCACCCAG
>Ga0316205_10005569_pt1 | contig 10372 bp, 10 predicted proteins | sample 3monthpyrite_MG_FD_204941 | JGI IMG/M metagenome (GOLD analysis project Ga0316205, IMG submission 204941) | Microbial mat bacterial communities from mineral coupon in-situ incubated in ocean water Damariscotta River, Maine, United States -... | ecosystem: Environmental > Aquatic > Marine >...
CCGGTGATCTTCCACCAGTGTCTTCACGGCATCGCGGCGGTGCGCAGGCGTTAGGAGTTTTTTGCCAGCAAGCCCTTGAGACCGGCATTGTCCAGCATGCTGTCCGCCAGCAAACGCTTCAGCTCGGTAAGCGTCCGGTCTGACCGCCCCTATGATGCGTTTTTCCATGGCAGAAGATCGTCGACACGATTGATCTTGTAGTCTGGGATGCGGGCAAGCGTGTCGGCCAGCCACGCCTGGGGGTCGATACCGTTCAGTTTAGCGGTTTCGATCAGGGTGTAGGCGATAGCGGCGGCGCGTCCGCCGGTTTGTGATCCGACGAACAGGTAGTTTTTGCGCCCGATTGCGACAGACCGCATGGCGCGTTCTGCGGTGTTGTTGTCCAGCTCCAGGATGCCGTGGTCGAGGTAGGGGCGGAGCCGTGCCATGCGTGTGAGCGCATAGCGGATTGCAACAGGGGCAGTCTGTTCTTCGACGGCCTTCAGATCAGGCGCAAATTTTGGATCACGCAACCACTTGTGGATCAGATTGGTGTTCATGGCGTACCGCCGCGCGACCTGCGCTACCGATACCCCAGACGCGCAGGTTTGCAAGCAGATCGAAACCTTCTCATCATCCGACCAGAACCGCTTCTTCTGACCCTTCTTACCCGCCATATCCGCCCTCAAGATGTCCACTATCAATGGTGGACACTTATCAACACACTCTATGGCGCGTCAGAGCAGCAAGGCCGGACGCTTACTCAGCTCGGCGTTCTCTGCTTCAAGATCCTTCAGGCGGCGCAGTTCTGAAACCTGCATGCCGCCGTACCGGCTCTTCCACTTGTACAATGTCGCATCCGACATGCCATGCTTACGGCACAGTTCCGAGACCTTCGCCCCCGCCGCATACTCCTGCAATATCCGGACAATCTGCTCTTCCGTGAAACGTGATTTACGCATTCTTTGTTCTCCTCGTTGCTTCGAACGTTACGAGAACAAACCCTCCTTTAGAATGGCTCAGTTTTTGGGGGGCAGGTCAGCCGCTCGTCAGAGCGCGATCCGCACCGCGACAGGTCCAATCAATGTTTTGTAGCAACGATAAAATATTGATATTCAAAAAATCCTCGAAACAGCCCAAGTGTTAGAAGGTTGATCAGTTTGACTCGAGGCTCAATTTTCGCCTCCATTTTGCAGATTCTAAATCCGGTATCTTCGACAAGCGAACGTGCTGTTTTTCGAGTGAACCAGCGAATGTGCGTCTTGTCCATAATACCTGATTTTTTGTACCGGAACTGCCCCCATAGAACGAGGGGAAGGACCAATCCAACAAAGCGCATATTCGGCAAGCTGACAATGAGATTCCCATTTTCGGCAAGGAGTGGTTTGAGCTCTTTTAGCACCTGCCAAGGATCATAGAGATGTTCCAGCACATCCAGACAGAGGATCGTTTCGAATGTCCGCCCTTCCAGAGCGAGCGTCTTGAAAACATGGGCATCATTGGCATCTTCCTGAAGGAACGTGACCCGTTCCGTACTCTTGGTAGTGCAAAACGGATCTACGACGACCGCGCTTGATGCACGGTCACTTTCAGTCAACCAAAGCGAAGTCGCTCCGTTTCCTCCGCCAACATCCAGAACATCACCAAGCTTTTCTGGAAAGCAGTGCATGACATCACGGCGTATTGTTCCAAAATACTGGAGTGTTTTTTGCTCGTAAAAAGCATCAGCCATCAAGAAATACTCGATCTAAAATGAGTTTCAGAATGCTGACAAAGCAGCCAACATTTAGTACAATTGGTCGGAAAGACAGTGGATGCCATAATTTCAGCGACGACATACGGTTATTCCCCCACTAGACCCAGAGCCCGGGCGTAAGCACGCGCGCCACTTTGCGCACCCAATCCTTGATCACTTGCCGAGTCCCTTCGTAGTCCTTTAGCAAAGTACCATCCAGCCCCTGTACCTGCGGCTGAATGCGAAAGCGTGGCGTGATGCGTTTGTCCCTCCGTGACGCGGCGTAAAGACGGTCGAAAATGCCTTTTTCGTTCACCCAAGTCTGACCATCCTTCAACCCGTAAAGAAGTTCTTTGTAGGCGTTAGGTGTATAGCCCATGATACGCGTATCGGCATAATGGCTGAGATTACCCCGGTGACCGACAAAGGGAAGCTTGCGCATATCAATATAAAATCGGGCTGACGCAGGGCGCGATTGGATCAGCCGATCGAGGTTTTTAACCACCAGACGGCCTGTCACCTTCCAGACCATCGTGTCCTCGCCAAGCCTCATGAGATGCGTGTCATAGGCCCGGTCAAGGATTTCCATCTCCCCATATCCTTTGCCGCGTTCCGGAGGGGCGTCCGGTGAAAAGCTCCAGAAATGGACCGGCTTGCCGTGTGGGTTCTCGTCCCGCGCAACGGCGCGCAACGGCTCCAGATCATAGCCGGAATTTTCACAAAACAGAATCTGGTCCGGGCATGGTGTGGGAAAGGACAGATAGGATCGCAAGGCCTGTCTATAATGGCCAAGCCTCTCTGTTGCATCGGTCAGGGCATTGCTAGGCATGTCTTTGGACGGCGCGATCGTCGCTGTCACCAGAAGCAGGTTGCGGGAGTCTGTCATTCGGGAAGCGGCATCAGGCATGTCAATACATCACTCGCGCAATACTCTCTTTGTATCCGCCCTGATAGACGTCTTTGCCGAAACAAAAAAGGTACAGAGTCTGTGTTGATTGATTATTCCATTCTGCTTGGGTATCCAGACTGCGACGGTTGGCTTAGGGCCTGATTTCTATCAACCTTTTAAGAGAAGCCGTCGTGATTGCACCGCTCCCCAGCCTTAACCGGCGGAAGCTGGATTTTCTGGGTCTGGTCATACCTGACGCGGAACGGAAAACTCCCGGTTGAGCGGGACAGGACGAGAGATGTAAGCGTGCGTCTTCATGCTCTTGGAGCAGGACGAAACGAGAGGTCAGCACGGATGATATTCCAGCGGATAAAAAAAATTTTCGAAGGCGAGAATTTAAAGGCTCGCACCGTCCGGGGGACTTTTCTCACGATCATCAGTTTTGGCGGGGCCAACGGACTACGTCTGGCTTCCAACCTCATTCTTACCCGACTGTTGTTTCCCGAAGCATTCGGTTTAATGGCGATCGTTCAGGTCTTCATGGCCGGTCTGGAAATGTTTTCAGACCTTGGCATCAAGGACTGTGTCATTCGCAGCACGCGTGGCGATGATGAGATATTTCTCAACACGGCATGGACGATGCAAATCCTGCGCGGGTGCGTCTTGTGGTTGATGGCTTGGGCTTTGGCATCTCCGGCCGCTGCCATTTATAATGAACCGATGCTTGCTCAACTGTTGCCGGCTGTCGGGCTGAATGTGTTCCTTGCCGGTTTCATGACAACCAACCTATTCACAGAGATACGGCGCCTACGTCTGGGCCGTATTGTTTCGATAGATCTGACGTCCCAGTTTGTGGGCCTGTGCGCGATGATAGCCTTTGCGTGGTGGTTGCAGTCCGTATGGGCACTCGTGATTGGTGCAATTTTTGGCAGCATTTTTAAATTGTTCCTGGTTCACTGGACCTTGCCGGGCATCCGCAACCGATTGTGCCTGGAACGCAGCAGCATGAGCGAGATTTTCTCTTTTGGGAAGTTTATCTTCCTGAGCACCATAACCACCTTTGTCATCAACCAGTCCGACAAGGCGATCCTGGGTGGTTTCATTTCATTGGCAGCATTGGGTATCTATAATATCGGATTCTTTCTGGGTACTGCACCTTATGTGCTGGCCAGGGCGGTCGCAAATAGTGTTGTTTTCCCACTGTACCGAATGCGTCATCCGCTGGAGTCCGATGAGAACCGACGCAAGATATTCCAGATGCGGCGGCTGTCCATTCTGGGGGCCTTGTCGGCGGCGGCCCTTCTGGCTTTTTCGGGACCATGGCTCGTGGCATCCCTCTATGACCCGCGCTATGCGCAGGCCGGGGCAGTTGTGACCCTAATTGCCTTTGCCAGCGTGCCGATGATCACCTTTGAAGGCAATCTGCGGGCGGTCATGGCGCGTGGCGACACCCGCAGTGTCTTTGTTGTCCAGTTCTGGATGGCATTGGTGCAGGTGGTGATGGTCTATTTCGGGACACAGCAGTTTGGGGTTTTTGGAGCCATTCTATCCCTGGGCCTGGCGCCGCTTGTAACCTACCCGCTCCGTGTGCGTGTGTTGATCCGCTACGGCAGCTGGGATGCTTTGGGGGAGCTTGGACTGATGGCGCTTGGGTTTATCGTGTGCGGTTGGGCCAGCTTCGTGCACCGTGACCTCATCCTTGCACTTTTGGATTGACCTTACTTGTATTCGATAAGCTTTTGGCGGCGCCCCATAAGGCGGGCCCAGAGGAAATCTGCTACGCCTTGCGCCTCGGGAAATTTGGCAAGCACCGTGAAAGCGGCATGAGTTACATCTTTGGATTTTGCTGCGAGCCGGGCGATCTGCGCCGGATATGCCAGCAGCAAGACAAGCCCCCAGGGTGTGAGAAACAGACTAAAACCGGTGAGGGCAGGCAAGCCAGCGCCCCAGAGCAGGGCACGCAGCGTGCGCGCCCTGCCGTGCCGTTCCGGGAGGCGGCCGTGCAGGGCCATGCCTTCGGCACCTGCGTGTCCGGCGCGCCGCGCACGCTGCCACCATTGGGAGAGCCGGGACATTTCCGCATCATGCCAGGTCATTTCGGCGTCGAGCCGTTCAATATACCAGCCCGCTGCACGCAGGCGCACACACAGTTCGGGTTCTTCGCCCGCGATTAGATCGGGATTGAAACCGCCAACTTCTGACAGGGCTGAAATGCGCATCATTGCGTCTCCGCCACAGGCCTTTGTGGGTCCGGGGGCGGCGGCCCATTCGATGTCGATCAACCGGTTCCAGAGAGAGGCCTCTGGATGACGTTCACGCCGTCGCCCACAGGCCACTGCGTGGCCGGGATGGGTATCAAGGTAAAAGCAGGCAGTTTTGATCCAGCCGTCGCGCACCTGACAATCGCCATCGATAAACTGTACATACCGCGTATCAGGCGCGGTGACTTTCAGCTGTGCAAGGCCTTCATTGCGTGCCCGTGCGGCGGTGAAGGGACGAGAGGGATCAAGACTGAGGACCGTCGCATCAGCCGCTTGGGCTGTTGCCATGCTGCCATCGGTCGAGCCGCTGTCGACATAAACCACGTTGCCAACAACCCCGCGCAGCGAAGCCAGGCACGCGCGCAGGCGCGCGCCTTCATTGCGGCCGATGACAACTGCGCCGATCATGGCTGGGCAAAAGGGTAGCAGGCTGAAAGGGCGAGTTGGCCGGGAAACTGTTCCTTCAAGATTCCCCGATCTTCAAGAAAGCGGGCTTTTAATTCGCTGCACAGATCCTCGGGCAGTTCAGGTCTGTCGCCAAAGGTCTGGTTCTGGCGGATGCGGTTGCGCAGTGTCTTGGGAATGAGCGCACGCCGCAGAGCCGTAGCGATAGGATTGTCGACAAGGATCCCGTGCAACGGCAGCTTGCGTGTCCGCGCTGCTGATGCATTTTCACGCGCCCGCTTGGTCTGCCATTGAGGCGTTGCAGAATATCCCAGAAAGCGCGTGACACGGGCCAGTTCAGCTTGTGGCGTCTCGCGCAGCGCCTCAAGGCTTGTTAACAAGACATGGTCTGCCCCAAACGTCTCAATGAAGGGGGTAATCTGCATGCCATAGCATCCAAAATCCACGAAATCAGGTGTTCCTGCAAAAGCGGCGCGAATATCACGACCTGCTTCGCCCTCGCTCCAGGCATGGACGAAATGAGACACTGCCCGGTCGATGGGGTTGCGGATCACATAGACAATCCGAGGAGGTGTTTTCAGAAAGGACTGCATACGTTCCAGCGTATGGGGATAACGGGGGCGCTTTGTGTAATGTGTGCTGGCTTCGCCTTTGAGGTCACCGGGGGCAGCGCCAGAGAACAGTCCGCGGTACCAGTCCGCGCCTTTGTTCCAGATCGCGTCATCGGAAAAGAAATTGGGCTCTTTTGGCGTTGTCATGAACAGCCCGGGCTGGGCACCTATTTGAGCGGCAAGCGTTGAGGTGCCGCTTTTCATCGCACCCACGATTATGAAATCAGGCAGCGTCATCGTTTGACCTCTCAGGTCTGAAAGGGATGAGAGGGTTGCTTGCGCCGATCCATATATCCTTGGCCTCCTGCTCGACTGTCGGATAGGGACGCCGACCCGTCAGCCAGCGCAAATGCGCCAGCGCCCGCCCTGCATGCCACGACAAATTTGCGACCCAGGGTCCGATACGTCCATAGGCATGAGTGAAATAGCGTGCCCTGGATCGCCAGTAGTAGATCGGCATCCGTTTATGTGCCTTACGCAGTGCTTTGACGGGGCCGCTGCCACCCCGATAGTGGATGGCACGCGCCTCTGGGACATAGAGCAGAGACCAACCCGCCCGGCGTGCGCGCAGGCAGAACTCAACGTCCTCGAAATACAGGAAGTAGCCATCATCCATCGGACCGATATCCGCAATCATTCTACCATTGACAAGGATACAGGCAAAGCTGGCCCATTCGATACGCGCCGGGTCGGGGTTGGGGCCGAGGGGCAGATTCCAACGGCCCAGAAGCCGGGTCACAGGGCCGCTGCAGGCCCCGCGAATGAACTCGGTGGCGGGTCTGTGAAACATGAAACAGCTAGTTTGTACTGTGCCGTCTTCGTCCTCGAGGCGAGGAGCGATCAGGCCGGCCTTTGGGTTGGCCTGCGCACTTTCCAGCATTTTGCCCAAGAACCCGGGCCTGAGTGCTGCGTCTGAGTTGAGCACCAGATAGTAGTCAGCCGCCACAGCGGCAAAAACTTGATTGTGACCACCGGAGAACCCGGAATTGTCTTTTGAACAGATCAGGTGGACTGGCGTCTGATGCGGATTGGCCTTGATCCATGACGCGATGAGCGCGTCAGAGCCGTCCCCTGACGCATTGTCGATCACGACAATCTCGCCATCTATGCTGCCCATGTCTGCAAGGACACTTTCAATGCAGGCGATTGTGAGGGAACCTGTACGATAATTGATAATAGAGACAATAAGTGTGCGCGGCATAACTCTGGCGGGCTCTGGACAAGTTCGTGAGAGACATGCGCTTCTTTCTTCATGTTGGCAAGAATTGTGTTGGTAGACCTGCAACAGATCGTGCGTTGCTTTGCTGACTGCGCAACGTTCGGACATCAAATCATTGCGTAACACCTTTTTCCGATAGTTCCGCGGCCACGTAAATCGCAGCGAGAGGTGGTTCCGGAAATCTGAACAGCCGGGATAAGTGGATTTTCCGCGCAACGGCGGCATGATGCCGTGAGCAAGGAGAATACCATGACGAGACGACCACGCCGGAACCACAGCCCGGCATTCAAGGCGAAAGTGGCGCTGGCAGCGATCAAGGGAGAGAGAACCCTGGTTGAGCTGTCGCAGGATTTCGACGTCCATGCGAACCAGATCAAGCAATGGCGCGATCAACTTCTGGAGGGCGCGACGGGAGTGTTCGGCGCGGCTGCGAAGACCGAGGCGGCCCCCGCCGTTGACGTGAAGACCCTGCATGCGAAGATCGGAGAGTTGGCGCTGGAGAACGATTTTTTGTCCGGCGCGCTCGGCAAGGCGGGTCTGTTGCCGAGCGCAAGAAAATGATTGATCGCACCGCAAAGCTGAGCGTCAGTCGCCAGGTGAAGATGTTGGGGATCAGCCGGGGCAGCGTCTATTACCGGCCGTGCCCTATCCCGGACGCCGATCTGAAGCTGATGCACCGGATCGACAAGCTGCACACGGAATTCCCGTTCGCAGGCAGCCGGATGTTGCAGGGGCTGCTGGTTCAGGAAGGCTTCAAGGTGGGGCGGCTGCACGTTGCCACGCTGATGAAACGGATGGGGATCGAGGCCCTCTATCGCAAGCCGAACACGTCAAAACCAGCGCCGGGGCACAAGATCTACCCCTACCTGCTGCGCAAACTGCCCGTCACCCGGCCCAACCAGGTCTGGGCGATGGACATCACCTACATCCCGATGGCGCGCGGGTTCATCTATCTTGCCGCCGTGCTGGACTGGTTCACCCGGCGGGTGCTGTCCTGGCGGATATCAATTACGCTGGAGGCCGACTTCTGCATCGAAGCTGTCGAGAAGGCGCTGGCGCGTCACGGCACGCCCGAGATATTCAATACCGATCAGGGCAGCCAGTTCACATCGACCGACTTCATCAAGGTGCTGGCCGCGCGGAAGATAAGGATCAGCATGGACGGCAAGGGGGCCTGGCGCGACAATGTCTTTGTCGAGCGCCTGTGGCGGACCATCAAATACGAAGAGGTCTACCTGCGCGCCTACGCCAGCGTTTCCGAGGCCCGCGCCTCGATCGCGCGCTATCTGGGCTTCTACAACAGCCGACGTCCGCATTCATCCCTTGACGGGAAAACTCCGGATCAGGCTTACTTCAACCCGCTGACGCCGGTATCGGTGGCAGCATAACAGAGGTGGAAATCCACTTGCGAAACGCCCGGAACCAGTTCAGACAAACCGAACCACCTCTGCGTATGTCCACGCTTCAGTCAACTTGCAGGAGAATATCTAGGCAGCACACCTATTAACTTCTGTTCAATCTCATGCGCTTGTGATTCACTTTCCGCAAAGTAACAGGCGGGAACGGGACATGGCACGATCTGACATGAGCGACTTGGAGTGGGACTTCATCAAAGCCGTGCTCCCGAATAAGTCGCGAGGCGTGAAGCGGGTTCGAGCGAAAGGTGGCTTAAACGAGCACTTGGGGCGGCACAAAAGCGCGACAGGTCCACTTCTTCTCTTCGCTGAAAACCGAAAGGGTCAGGCGAAAAACCTACCGGACCAGGAAACAGGCGCGCGCAGACGTCTTCGATTACATCGAACGCTTCTACAACCCGAAGCGTCGGCACTCGACCATCGGGTATCTAAGCCCTATCACATTCGAGGAGCGAACTATGAAAGCTTAAGTTGCCGTCCACGAAACCGGCAGCAGGCCAAACCATGGGATCAAACACCTAGGGGCTATTCAAACCATCGGATCAAACATCTAGCGCTGTTATGTAGATACGGCTTCTAAAAAACCAAATCATCTACCCCCAGATCAGCCAGGCTAACGTCCAGCAGCAGGATCGAGTCGCTTAATCCGGTCGTGATCAACACATCTGATCCAACTTGCTGTGACGCCGCAAGAACGCTGTCGACTGTGTCGAATGCGGACAGTTCGGAAAAATCCATCAGCTCAAATCCATTGTTGGCGTCAAAATCGCCGATCGTGTCGTTGCCGTGATCGATCTCGAAGACAAAGCGATCTGCGTTGAAATTCCCCACCATCAGATCATCGCCCGTACCGCCAATCAAAGTGTCAAACCCGGCACCGCCGTAAAGTGAGTCATTGCCGGAGTCGCCCATGAGGATATCATTGCCCGCGCCACCGAAGAACCGGTCTTCACCCGACCCACCCCACGCGGTGTCATTGCCTTGTTCGCCGAAATGCCGGTCATTGCCCGACCCGCCGATCAGTTGATCGTCGCCGGCACCCCCAAACAGCCGGTCAAGGCCCTGGCCCCCGAACATGGTATCGTTTCCGGTGCGCCCATAGAGGTTGTCGGCCTGATCACCGCCATCCATCAGGTCGTTCCCGTCCCCACCATCCAGCATGTCAAAACCCGCATTGCCGAACATGGTATCGTTGCCCTCTTCACCCCAAAGGCCGTCGACTGTGAGGCCGACATTGATGCCCGCACTCATCCAGTCGTCGCCCACGCCACCATAAAGGCGATCAGCGGCGTCGCCTGACCACATGCTGTCATTGCCGTCTTCGCCGAACATCTGATCAAATCCGGCGCCGCCGATCATAATGTCGTCACCGTTGCCGCCATAAAGGGAATCCGCGTTTTCACCGCCGACAATGGTATCGTCACCATTGACTCCGCGCATGGTGTCAAAGCCGATACCGCCAAAGAGCAAGTCTTCTCCGGCCCCTCCGTTAACGAGATCCTCACCGCCGTCTCCGCTTAGGGTGTCATTGCCAAAACCGCCGACAATCGTGTCGGCGCCCGCGTTGCCAAAGATGATATCGTCCCCGTCTCCGCCATTGGTCTGTTGCGGTCCCGCAGATCCCTGTATGGATCCCGTCGGGTCAGGCAGGTCGAACGCAGATTCTGCGCTCCAGATCGGCGCAGCGGGTTGCGGACCGGCGGTTTGGGTTGGTGGATGAATCGGGTCATGATCAGCAGTCAAGGCAGCCCACAGATCAGATGCCTCAAAGTCATTTTCTTGGTCACCCAGGGTGGTCAGGGTTGTCTGCCCGGTTCCTTCGAGCAGGTTCAACGTGACGGAGTCATTTTCGTAGTTG
>Ga0316205_10005570_pt1 | contig 10369 bp, 8 predicted proteins | sample 3monthpyrite_MG_FD_204941 | JGI IMG/M metagenome (GOLD analysis project Ga0316205, IMG submission 204941) | Microbial mat bacterial communities from mineral coupon in-situ incubated in ocean water Damariscotta River, Maine, United States -... | ecosystem: Environmental > Aquatic > Marine >...
AAACCTCGTAGCTCATTATGAGGCGGGTGAAGATTACCATCTGGATCGATTGATAAAAAGCACCTATAAATTCCTAATAAAAATGGAGGATTTATATCAGGTGCAGAAGGAAATGATAAAATTTTTACGTGGGTTGGGAGACATTTACCCCCATCAATTGAAGTCGGAATTTGAAAAATTATATAAAAAATTAAAAGAATTTGAAGACGATCCGTACGAGCGTCGCAGTTTCTTGTACCTCGATATTCTATCGTGGTTGGAGAGCCATATCACCGGTGAGTCTATCCCCCAAATTATTCAGAAAAAGGCAGGCCTCTTAAAATAAATTTTCAGCAAACGCTTGGATAAGTCAATTTTGTTTACCAATATTTGTGCTCACAAAGTTCAAAACTTTATTGAAATGTTATCAAGAAAGGTGGAGGGATAGACCCTATGAAACCTTAGCAACCCTTCGTGCAAAACGGAGAAGGTGCTAAATTCTACAACGTTGTTTTTCATTATTTGAATCAGCGGAGATAGATAACCCAAATGACATGCTTCCGGCATGGTTGTTTATTTTCTTATAACATTTTTCTATTGACCCCGATTTTTCGGGATTGACTTTTGATTTATTTATTAACTCAAAAAAACTAGAAAAATGAGTGCAACAAAAATTATCCATTCGATCCCAAGTGATCCATTAACCGGCGCTATTTCGGTGCCTGTTTACCAAACATCCACTTTTATTCAAGAAGCTCCGGGCGTGAATAAAGGCTTTGATTATGCCCGAAGCAATAATCCAACGCGCAAAGTACTGGAAGATGTCATAGCTCAATTGGAGGAAGGACACGGAGGCTTTGCTTTTGCCACCGGACTTGCCGCCATCGATGCTGTCTTAAAACTACTTTCCGCAGGAGATGAGATCGTGGCTGTGGATGATATTTACGGCGGAGCCTATCGGTTATTCACGCACGTTTATGAAAAATTAGGAATCTCCGTGAAGTATGTGGACGCTACCGAAGTGGACAACGTAGCGCACGCAGTTACGAGCAAAACAAAACTGATTTGGATAGAATCTCCCACCAATCCGACTCTTAAGATTTCAGACATCAAGGCAATTTCAAACATTTCAAAAAGTGTGGATGCTTTGCTGGTTGTGGATAATACTTTCGCAAGCCCAATTGCACAAAAGCCCATCTTGTTAGGGGCCGATATTATTATTCATAGTGGGACTAAATACATTGGCGGGCATAGTGATTTGGTCGCTGGATTGGTGGTGACTAAGACTGAGGCCCTTTCAGAAAAACTAAAATTTATCCAGAATGCATCAGGAGGAATATTGGGACCATGGGACTGCTTTTTGACCATTCGAGGCATTGAAACATTGGATATTCGGTATAAAAAGCAAAGTGAGAATGCTGAAAAAGTAGCTCAATTTTTAGTAGGGCACGAGGCTGTTCAAGACGTACATTTTCCAGGGTTAGCATCGCATAAAAACCATGAAATTGCTAAAGCACAGCAAAATGGATTGTTTGGTGGAATTGTTTCTTTTACGCTGAAAGACGATACGGTTGCTGCCGCTAATGAATTTGTAACATCCACCAAATACTTCAAATTGGCCGAAAGCCTTGGAGGAGTGAAAAGCTTATTATGCCATCCTCCACAAATGACCCATGCTTCGGTGCCGCGACCACAACGATTGAACGCCGGAATTAAAGATTCGTTGATTCGTTTGTCCTGCGGAATTGAAGACGCTGAGGACTTGATTCAAGACTTGGGAAATGCCTTCAATAGTGTATCACAACCTAAAGAAGCTTTCTGGGTTTAATTCTGAATACTATGAGCGTGCAAACAACAGAACTACCCAAATCTCGAATCGATTTGGAAAAAATCAAAAAGAAAAAAATCAATATTGCTGTCTTTGGACATGGCAATGTTGGTGGTATTTTAATAGATCAAATAGTGGCGTCTCAGAAGGCAATTTCTGAGCGTCGCGATTTGGATTTGACCATCTTTTCGGTAGCTAATTCCACTTCGGTTTTACTGAAAAGTGAAGGCATATCTCCAGCATGGAAAGAAGACAAATTGGAGGAGGGAATTCCTTATTCAATTACGCAGATTATCGCTTTTGCAAAGAGCCATTCGTTGGAGCATTTAATAGCCATCGATAATACAGCGAGCACCCAATTTATAGAAAATTATGAAGAACTGATTGAAAATGGATTTCACTTAGTATCTTCTAATAAAGTGGGGAATACACAACCGCTTTCTTATTATAGAAGTTTGAGGGAGGTCCTACATAAAAATGGTAAGGAGTATTTATATGAAACCAATGTGGGAGCGGGACTTCCGCTCATAGATACTATTAAATTGTTGCATCTTTCGGGAGAGAATATCACCCGAATTAAAGGCGTGTTTTCGGGATCTTTAAGTTATATTTTCAATCATTTTTCGAGTGCGGCTTCTGGAGGATCCAATGTAGATACTGTAGTTTTACCAAAAAGTGAACGAGAAAAATCGTTTAGTGCCGTTTTGAAGGATGCCATCCAAAAGGGTTTTACCGAACCCGATCCAAGGGAAGACCTTTGTGGGAATGATGTGGGTAGAAAGTTACTTATCTTAGCCCGAGAATTGGACTTGCATTGTGAGTTTGAAGATGTCTCCATTCAAAATTTAATTCCGAAGTCGCTACGGAAGGTTTCTAAAGAAACATTTCTATCGCAATTGAACGAATTAGACGTTCCGTTTCATGTTAAAAGAAAAAACCTTCCTGCAGATCAGGTGCTCCGATACGTTGGAGACTTGCATGGGGATTTATCCAAGGAGGATGGAGCTGTTTTGGACGTCCAATTGACGCAGGTTCCAAAAAATAGCATGTTAGGGCAATTGAAAGGAAGCGACTCATTGTTTGAGATTTATACAGAAAGTTACGGTGCTCACCCTATAATTATACAGGGAGCAGGAGCGGGAGCTACTGTAACGGCAAGAGGTGTTTTTGGAGATGTTTTACGCTTGAGCAGTGCCATAAATTAAGTGAAATGATAAACAAGAAAATAGCAATTATTGGATGCGGAAATTTGGGTACGGCCCTTTTAAAAGGACTTTTGGACGGGTCTAAATTTCCTGCTGAAAATATTACTGTGACCAAACGAAATACGAAGTCATTGGCCGCTTTTGCCGATAGGGGCGTTACAGTTACAGCAGATAATGTAAAAGCAATAGAAGGTGCCGAAATAGTACTATTGGCACTTAAGCCCCATCATATTATTGAAGTGTTGGAGCGACTTACACCGCAGTTTAAGGCAAAAGAACGGGTGTTGGTTTCGTTGGCGACAGGGATCACCATAGAGCAATTGGAAACCGTTGTTGGAGGATCCGTTCCTATTTTTAGAGCGATGCCAAATACGGCGGCCGATGTGAACCAATCGCTTACTTGTTTATGTTCCAATAATGATGACGAAACTGCTTATGGATGGATTGAAAGTTTGTTTTCTGAAATTGGCAAAACCCAACGGATTGAAGAGCAACTTATGGAGGCTGCGACTGTTTTGGGGGCCTGCGGAATTGCATATGTTTTGCGTTTTATAAGAGCCATGGTACAAGGTGGAATTCAAATAGGTTTTGATGCCGAAACGGCTAGTTTTATTGTCAATCAGACCGTAAAAGGTGCCGCTCAATTGTTAATTCAAAACGGAGAGCATCCGGAGCAGGAAATTGATAAAGTGACCACGCCAAAAGGCTGCACCATAGAAGGATTGAATGAGATGGAGCACAATGGTTTTAGCTCGGCATTGATTAAAGGAATTGTCACTTCATTTGAAAAAATAGAAAAATAATTCAGTAAAAATAAAAGTTATGAAAGTTACTTTGGATCGAATCAACGATAATTATCTTTTTGAGGCAAAAGGCCCCACTGGAGCCGCTGTTTTAATCGACAATGCAGCAGCAGGAGAAGCAAAAGGAGCAAGTCCTATGGAATTGCTTTTGATGGGGGTAGGAAGTTGTAGCGCGATCGACATCATTAGTATTTTAAAGAAGCAAAGACAGCAGATTGATGGCTACCAGATTGAAGTGGAAGGTAGTCGCAAAAAAGTGAAAGAGGCAAAGCCCTTTGAAGCGATTCATGTGAAGATATTTTTGGAGGGAGATATCGCCCCCGCAAAGGCAAAAAGGGCTGCAGAGTTGAGTTTCGACAAATACTGTTCGGTGTCTATAAGCATTGAGGAAAGCGTCCAAGTATCTCACCAAATTCTCATAAATGGCAATGAGGTAGTATAAGTTTCTACTATCTTTATAGAGTAAATAGACTTAACATGTTATCCCGCAAAACAAAATACGGTTTGAAAGCTTTGAGTTTTCTGGCCAAACAAGAGTTGAATCGTCCTGTTCAGATATCTATTATTTCTGAAGCCGAGAATATTTCTCAAAAATTTTTGGAAAGTATTCTACTGAGCATGAGAAAGGCTGGATTTTTGGGTTCCAAGAAGGGAAAAGGTGGCGGTTATTACCTAATGAAAGATACAAAAGACATTAGTCTATCTGCTGTGTATCGAGTTTTGGAAGGGCCCATTGCCATGGTACCTTGCGTGAGTCTAAATTTCTATGAAAAGTGCGATGATTGCCCAGATGAAGCCACTTGCAATGTCCATCGATTGATGGTTCAGGTTAGGGATAATACGCTTTCTATTTTGGAGAACACCTCCTTACATGACTTTATTTTAGAGAATTAATTGGAAAAGTTTGTCAATAACAGCAAAGATTGTATTTTTGAATATCCTATTAAATCTATAGGAATTATATAATGAATAGAATCACACCACAGAATGTATCATTGTTTAATACTAATTTACGGTATGAAGACCCAGAAGAAATTATCAAATTCGCGTGTGATATTGCCAAGAAACCCATAGTAACAACTAGTTTTGGTCCGCTATCCGCCTCTCTTTTGCACGCCTGTATTCGCGTAAAACCGGACCTGCAGGTAATTTGGTGCGATACAGGTTATAATACCGAAGCTACCTACCAACATTTGGAAACGCTTTCAGAAATTCTAGCATTAAACCTCGATATATTTTCACCCAAATACACCACTGCTTTTTTGGATTATACTTTAGGCAGACCTGATGTTGATAGCTCCGTTCACGACCAATTTTCAGAAAAGGTAAAACTCGAACCCTTTCGTAGAGCGCTTGACAAACATCAACCTGATGTTTGGCTGAGCAATCTTAGAAAAGGACAAACTGAGTTTCGTGAAACTTTGGATATCTTGAGTTTTTCCGAAGACGGCATTCTCAAGGTGAGTCCGTTTTATTATTATAGTGATGCACAGCTCCTAGATTATCTGAAATTGCACAGTTTACCTGTACAATGGGACTATTATGATCCGGTCAAGGCTCTGGAGAAACGTGAATGCGGCATTCATCTCTAGCGGTAATTTTTTTGCAAAAAGATTGGTCAAAACAATTTTATGACCGTTATTTGTAGCAGTTCTATCACATGCTGACACGTTATCAAGAAAGGTGAAGGGAATAGACCCTATGAAGCCTTAGCAACCCTCCGTTCCTCGGAGAAGGTGCTAAATTCTATCCGTTTTACGGGGTAGATAACACACAGAACAGGACTTTTCCTATACACATTTCTTGATACTTAATAAATCGTAAAATACCCTTTTACGGACAATGCCCCTTTTGTTATTGTTGGATAAATTCAACTTTACAGGAGAGCATGCCGTTTGCTTGAGCATTGCTAAGGATAGGTATTAGAGGGGGTTCATAGGCATGTAGTAAAATGATAAACAATTAGATAAAGGAGTAATCCGCCGTATCAAAAAGTATATGAATACAATACAAAAAGCACTAAGTGAACGTATTTTAATCCTCGATGGGGCGATGGGTACCATGTTGCAACGTTATGGTTTTAACGAAGAAGATTTTCGCGGAGAGCGTTTCAAAGATTTTCATAAACCAGTACAAGGTAATAACGACCTATTGTCACTTACGCAACCCAAGGCTATCGCCGAAGTACATGCCAAATATTTTGCTGCAGGCGCAGATATCGTAGAGACCAATACTTTTTCAGGGACTACCATCGCTATGGCCGATTACGAGATGGAAGATTTAGTATACGAATTGAATTTCGAAAGTGCACGGATCGCCAAAGAAGTAGCACAACAATTCACGGAAAAAGAACCAAATAAACCTCGTTTTGTTGCTGGCGCTATGGGACCCACTAATAAAACAGCTAGTATGTCTCCAGATGTCAATGACCCAGGTTTCAGGGCTATTTCATTTGACGAATTACGGATAGCCTATAAACTACAGGCAGAAGCATTAATAGACGGAGGAGCGGATTTGTTGTTGGTAGAAACTATTTTTGACACGCTCAATGCCAAGGCCGCTTTGTTTGCTATTGAAGAGGTCAAAGAGGAGCGCAATATTGATATCCCAATCATGGTGAGCGGTACTATCACCGATGCATCGGGAAGAACGCTTTCTGGTCAGACGGCAGAGGCCTTTTTGATTTCAATTTCGCATATCCCATTGTTGAGTGTTGGTTTCAATTGTGCTTTGGGAGCTAAGCAATTAACCCCCCATTTGGAAGTTGTAGCGCATAGAACCAATTTGGCTGTTTCCGCTTACCCGAATGCGGGATTACCAAACGCATTTGGTGAATACGACGAAAGCCCTGAACAGATGGCGAAACAAATAGAAGAATATTTGGACAAAAAACTCATTAATATCATTGGTGGTTGTTGTGGAACTACACCAGAGCATATTAACGCTATCGCAAAATTGGCAGCAAACTACCCACCTAGACCGTTAGTTCAATTTGAAAATTCGAACCTATGATTCCGACACAACAAGATATCCTCGCGGCCTGTGGTCGTGTAAAGCCTTATGTACATCGTACTCCTGTGCTCACTTCTACGTTGCTAAATGAGCTTTCGGGAAGTGACCTATATTTTAAGTGTGAGAACTTTCAGAAAATGGGAGCCTTTAAAATGCGCGGTGCTGTGAATGCTATTCAGCAACTTTCGGAAGCCCAAAAACAGGCTGGTGTCGTAACTCACTCCTCTGGGAATTTTGCTCAGGCCGTTTCATTGGCAGCTCGGAATTTGGGAGTGAAAGCCTATATCGTAATGCCAGATAATGCTCCTTCAGTTAAAAAGGCGGCTGTTAAGGATTATGGCGGTATTATTTCTGAATGCGAATCAACTTTGGAGGCACGTGAGGCTAAATCGCAACAAATTGTGCAAGAAACTGGGGCCACTTTTTTACATCCTTCAAACGACCTAAACGTCATCTTAGGCAACGCTACGGCAACAGCCGAGTTGTTGGAGGATTATTCGGGTTTGGACTACATTTTTTCTCCCATCGGAGGGGGTGGATTGATTGCTGGAACGGCTTTAGCTGTCCATCATTTTACTGCGAAGTGCAAAGTTATTGGAGGAGAACCATTTGAAGCTGATGATGCATTCAGATCGTTAAAATCGGGCAAGATAGAAACCAACGAAACAGCTACGACCATTGCCGATGGCTTACGGACCCAATTGGGAGATATCAATTTCCCAATAATTAAAGCTTTGGTGCCCGAAATAATTAGAGTTGATGAGGAAGAAATTGTGCAAGCAATGCGATTGGTTTGGGAACGCTTAAAAATTGTAATTGAACCTTCTTCTGCAGTTCCCGTTGCTGCATTGTTAAGCGAGAAAAATAGATTTCAGAATAAAAAAATAGGAATTATTCTCTCAGGGGGAAATATTGATGTAGAAAATTTACCATTTGTAAAAAAGAAATAAGAGAGCCGTATAACTATGGAATTAGAAACAAAATATTTAAAACTCTCTGGCCTCGAGCCCTTGATAATTACGCCCGACAGTAATTTTATCAATGTGGGTGAGCGTACTAACGTTGCGGGTTCACGCAAATTTCTGCGCCTTATTAAAGAAGAGAAGTTTGAAGAAGCACTGTCCATTGCTAGACATCAAGTGGAAGGCGGGGCTCAAATCATCGATATTAACATGGATGATGGTTTAATTGATGGCAAAGAAGCCATGGTGAAGTTCCTCAACCTTGTTATCGCCGAACCCGATATTTCGAGAGTCCCCATCATGATAGACAGCTCCAAATGGGAGATTATTGAGGCCGGATTACAGGTAGTTCAAGGAAAATGTGTGGTGAATTCCATTAGTTTGAAAGAAGGTGAAGAGGAGTTTATCAGACAGGCGAAATTAATTAGACGCTATGGGGCAGCCGTGGTCGTTATGGCCTTCGATGAAGTAGGGCAGGCCGATAATCTTGAAAGACGTATCGAAATTGCCAAACGGTCCTATATGGTGTTGGTGGAGAAAGTAAAGTTTGCCCCCGAGGATATTATATTCGATTTAAATATTTTTCCAGTTGCCACTGGGATGGATGAACATCGAAGAAATGCCATAGATTTCATTGAGGGAACACGATGGGTTCGGGAAAACTTACCCCATTGCAATGTAAGTGGAGGTGTGAGTAATGTTTCTTTTAGCTTTCGAGGTAACGACTCAGTGCGAGAAGCTATGCACTCTGTTTTTTTATACCATGCCATACAAGCAGGAATGAATATTGGTATTGTGAACCCAGCCATGCTGGAGATTTATGATGACATTCCGGCCGATTTATTAGAACGTGTTGAAGATGTAATTTTGGATCGTCGTGAGGACGCTACCGAACGTCTTTTGGATTTTGCTGAAACTGTTAAGGGCACAACCAAAGAACGAAAGGCCGATATGTCCTGGCGCGAGGAACCTCTTCAGGATAGAATTACACGTGCTTTAGTGAAAGGAATTGACGAGTTTATTGTTGCGGACGCCGAAGAGGCTCGCCTAAGTGTGCCCAGACCTATTCAAGTTATTGAAGGTCATTTAATGACAGGAATGAACGTTGTAGGAGATCTTTTTGGAAGCGGAAAAATGTTTTTACCTCAGGTGGTTAAAAGTGCTCGGGTAATGAAAAAAGCGGTGGCTCATTTACTTCCTTTTATTGAAGATGACAAAGACCATGTATCCTCTTCCAATGGAAAAATACTCATGGCAACGGTAAAGGGTGATGTGCATGATATTGGTAAAAACATTGTAAGCGTTGTACTCGCCTGTAACAACTACGAAATTATTGATTTAGGGGTAATGGTTCCACCAGAGCGAATTATTGCGGAAGCCAAGAAGCAGAATGTTGATGTTATTGGGTTGAGTGGGTTAATAACTCCCTCCTTAGACGAGATGGTTTTCTTGGCCAAAGAAATGGCACGACAGGACTTTAAAGTTCCTTTGCTTATTGGAGGCGCTACCACAAGTAAAGCGCATACGGCGGTAAAAATTGATCCACAATATCAACATGCCGTGGTGCACGTAAATGATGCATCAAGAGCGGTAACGGTTGTGGGTGATTTGCTTCAGAAGGATAGAGCAGGGAAGTACAAAGACAATTTAAAAAGTGAATATGCCACTTTTAGAGACGGGTTTTTAAATAGACAGAAAACCAAAACCTATTTAAGTTTGGAAGCTGCCAGAGCCAATAAGTTCAAAATTGAGTGGGATTCCAATGCAATTACCGAACCTGAGGAGTTAGGAATCTCGGTGGTAGATTATATGAATTTGGAAGGGCTGAAGGAATATATAGATTGGAGCCCGTTCTTCCGAAGTTGGGATTTACACGGTCGTTACCCAGATATTTTGACCGATAAAATAGTAGGTCCACAGGCTACCGAATTATTTGAAGATGCCCAACAAATGCTCCAGCGAATCATTTCTGAAAATCTATTGCAAGCCAAGGGTATTTTTGGCTTGTTTAAAGCAAATACCGTGAATGATGATGATATTGAAGTGGAAGTTGCTCCGGGCGAAATTCAGGGTACATCCTATGGAGGAGATTATACGTTTAGAACGCTAAGACAACAGAGTAAAAAAGCCGAGGGTCGCCCGAATATTGCCTTGGCCGACTTTATTGCGCCCAAAGAAAGTGGGATCCAAGATTATATAGGTTGCTTTTGTGTCTCTACAGGCTTCGGTACTGCCGAGTTAGCAGCAAAGTTTGAAGCTGCTCATGATGACTATAATTCTATTATGGTAAAGGCATTAGCGGATCGTCTTGCGGAAGCTTTTGCAGAAAATTTGCACGAAGTGGTGCGTAAATCGCATTGGGGATATACCATGGGAGAACAATTGAGCAATCGGGAATTGATTAAAGAAGAATACCAAGGGATAAGGCCTGCTCCTGGATATCCAGCCTGTCCGGATCATTTGGAGAAAGAAACCATTTGGGAACTACTCAAAGTGAAGGAGCAAATAGGCGTTGAGCTAACAGAAAGCCTTGCTATGTGGCCGGCAGCTTCGGTTTCGGGCTATTATTTTGCAAACCCG
>Ga0316205_10005573_pt1 | contig 10366 bp, 9 predicted proteins | sample 3monthpyrite_MG_FD_204941 | JGI IMG/M metagenome (GOLD analysis project Ga0316205, IMG submission 204941) | Microbial mat bacterial communities from mineral coupon in-situ incubated in ocean water Damariscotta River, Maine, United States -... | ecosystem: Environmental > Aquatic > Marine >...
GTTATAGCCCTTCTGCCCGCGCGCCACGACATGCCCATAGCCAAGCGACGCGAACTGCTGGACCGGGATCAGGTCGACCGGGCTCTTGCATTCCTGAAGGCACAGCACATCGGGTGCCTCTTCGGTCAGCAGCTTTTCCACCAGCCCGGCGCGCAGCCGCACCGAATTGATGTTCCATGTGGCAAGTGTAAAACCCATACGCGCTCCCCGTGTTCCGCTGCTATTGGCACCGGTCTACACGCCGCGCGCTGTCGGGGAAACCGGCAAAGAAATGCCCCGCGGGCACGGGGCCGGGCGGGGCATAGTCCAACAGGGAGGAGTTATCTGTAGAACATACATGTCAGATGGGGCTTTGATCTGAATCAATCAACGGCTTCTGGATCAAAAAAAAGTGGCCGAGCAAAGGCTCGGCCAAAGTCCAACAGGGAGGAAGCGCGCCATGACCCCGACGCGCAGGGGGAGGGAGAAACATGAGAACAGACTCTCATTGAAACCTTTATCACTCGTAAATTTGTCAACAATTTGTCGGCCCGGGCCCCGGTGTCACGGCACCAGCCTGTATCCGCCCGGCTCGGTCACCAACAGGCGCGCGTTCGACGGATCGGTCTCGATCTTCTGGCGCAGCCGGTAGATATGCGTCTCCAGCGTGTGCGTGGTGACGCCGGCGTTATACCCCCACACCTCGTGCAGCAGCACCTCGCGCGGGGCCAGCCCCTCGGGCGCGCGGTAAAGGAATTTCAGGATGTTGGTTTCCTTTTCGGTCAGCCGGATCTTTCGGTCGCTGGCATCGACCAGCATCTTTTGCGCCGGCTTGAACTGGTAGTCCCCCAGCTGGAACACGGCGTTTTCCGATTGCTCGTGCTGGCGCAGCTGCGCGCGGATGCGGGCCAGCAGCACCGGGAACTTGAAGGGCTTGGTCACATAGTCGTTGGCGCCCGATTCCAGCCCCAGAATCGTATCGGCGTCCGAATCATGGCCGGTCAGCATCAACACCGGGCATTTCACGCCGGCCTTGCGCATCCGCTTGCACAATTCGCGGCCATCGGTATCCGGCAGGCCGACATCCAGGATCACCAGGTCATATTGTTCGTCGCGCACGCGCTCCATCGCCGAGGCGCCGCTGTCGGCCTCGAACGTGTCGAATTCCTCGGTGGCGACCAATTGTTCGGCCAGCGCGTCGCGCAGGTCATCGTCATCGTCCACCAGCAGGATCTTGTTCAGTTTCGACATCTTGTCTCCTCTCGCATCGTCGTCGCGCCTTTCTTCCTAGGTGCGCCCACGCGGGCGACAGTTCAAGCAACCGCGCCCTTTCTCACGCGCTCGTGTCGAATGACCGGCATATGTTTCAATTTCGCCCGTCCTGTCTTACATCCGGGGCTGAATTGTTTCAGCATAGGTCCCCATGACCCTGTCGCCCGGCCCCCTTGAACGCCTCAATCGCGCCCGCGCCGATCTGCGCATGGGGCTGCCCGTTGTGCTGACGCAGGGCGACAGCGCCGCGCTGGTGGCATCGGCCGAGACCCTGCTGCCACCCCGGTTGACGGCCATGCGGGCCCTGGGGGCGCCGGTTGTGGTGCTGACGACCCACCGCGCGCAAACACTGAAGGCCCGCGCCTATGACGGGGACCTGGCCCGGATCGTGCTGCCGGACGACGCCGGCACCGGCTGGATCCGCGCGCTGGCGGACCCGGCCGATGATCTGAGCCAACCGATGAAAGGCCCGCTGACCAGCCAGCGCGAGGGCCCCGCGGAAATGCACCGCGCCGCCATCGCGCTGCTGAAATCGGCACAATTGCTGCCTGCCGCCGTGGTGGTCACCGGCCCGGATCTGGCCGCGCGCTGCGAGGGGCTGGATCTGACGCATCTGGCAACCCAGGAGACCGTCACCGACGAAAACCGGCTCAATGCGGTTGTTTCGGCCCGGTTGCCGATGCGGCTGGCCGGGGCCGGGCGGCTGCACGTCTTTCGCCCCGATGACGGCGGGGTCGAACATTATGCCATCGAGGTGGGGCGCCCCCCGCGCGACACCCCGGTTCTGGCGCGCCTGCATTCCGCCTGTTTCACCGGCGACGTTCTGGGATCGCTGAAATGCGATTGCGGACCGCAGCTTCACGGCGCGCTTGCGGCGATGCAGGACGCGGGCGCGGGCATTTTGCTGTATCTCAATCAAGAGGGGCGCGGGATCGGGCTGGCCAACAAGATGCGCGCCTATTCGCTTCAGGATCAGGGGTTCGACACCGTCGAGGCGAATCACCGGCTGGGCTTCGAGGATGACGAGCGCGATTTTCGGCTGGGGGCGGACCTGTTGCGCAAGCTGGGGTTCAGCAGCGTGCGCCTCCTGACCAACAATCCGCGCAAGGTCACGATGCTGGAGCGTGGCGGGATCACCGTGGTCGAACGCGTGCCGCTTTCGGTCGGCCAGACGGCCGAGAACGCCGCCTACCTGGCGACCAAGGCGCGAAAGTCCGGGCATCTGCTGTGATCGCGCGGGATCTTTGGCTGACGCCGTTGGGCGTCTGGTTTCACGGGCGGCGCATCCCCTGCACCATCGGGCGCGGTGGGATCACGGATCAAAAGGCCGAAGGCGATGGCGCGACACCCATTGGCCGTCACCGCATCACCGGGCTTCTGTTTCGCCCGGACCGAATCGCCCGGCATCACCTGCCAGCCTATGCGCGCCCCATCGGCCTGCGCGACCTGTGGTGCGATGATCCCGCTCACCCGGCCTATAACCGGCCGGTGCGCGCGCCCTTCGGCGTCAGCCATGAAAGGCTGCGCCGCGCGGATCCGCTTTATGACCTGATCCTGACAACCGACTGGAACACCGACCCGGCCACCCCGGGCAAGGGGTCGGCGATCTTCGTGCATACCTGGCGCGGGGCTGGATTCCCCACCGCCGGTTGCGTGGCTTTCGACCGCGCGGATCTGTTGTGGATCGTGCAGCGCCTGTCACCGGACAGTTGCCTGGTGGTGCGACGGCGCTGATCGCCTCAGGGGATTCGCGCGCCGAACAGCGCCGAGCCGACGCGCACATGCGTCGCGCCCATCTCGATCGCCGTTTCAAAGTCATCCGACATGCCCATCGACAGTCCCGGCAACCCGTTGCGCGCGCCGATCGTTGCCAGCGCGTGAAAATGCGGCGCCGGATCCTGGTCAAACGGCGGAATGCACATCACCCCGACAACCGGCAGGTCCAAAGCGCGCATCCCGGCGATCAGTTCATCCGCCCTGTCCGGCATGATCCCGGCTTTCTGCGGCTCGGCCCCGGTATTGACCTGCACGAACAGATCCGGGCACGCGCCCCGCTCTTGCGCCAACCGCGCCAGGGCCTGCGCCAGCTTCAACCGGTCCACCGAATGGACCGCATCGAACAGCTCCACCGCCGCCCGCGCCTTGTTGGTCTGCAACGGGCCGATCAGATGCAGGGATACGCCGTCGAATTCGCGCCTGAGCGGCAGCCAGCGACCCTGCGCTTCCTGCACACGGTTTTCCCCGAACACGCGGTGCCCTTGCTCCAGCACCCGGCGCACACGTTCCTCGGGCTGGACCTTCGAGACGGCCAGCAGCGTCACCGATCCTTCGGGACGCCCGGCGCGGGCTTCGGCGGTTCTCACACGGGATCTGATGGTGGTCAGTGACATGGCCCCTCCGTCCGGATGCTGCGCACAAAGCCACAGGCGCCGGAAAAAGAAAAGCCGTCAGTTGTCGCCTTGCGCCTGATGCAGCGGGGGAACGCGGGGGCGGCGCGTGTCATCCATGTTGCCAACCACGACACCCAGATCAAAGCGGAAGCGCAGCCCCCCATCGGTGCCGTAGGTGAATGTTGTGGTGTAGCGGCCTTCATACAACGCCCTGGCAGTGCCATTCGGATTGGCTGCGTCCTGACGGAAGCCCACCCCGAACCGCGCATCGACGGATTGCCTTACGGCGACAGACTGCGTTACGTCGGCCAGCGCCGGGCCGGACAGAATCAACGTCAGGGCTAGGGCAAGATTGCGCATGGATCGTCCTGTTTGCTGTCGCCCTGACTAACATGTGTGGAGGGGGTGAAAAAGCGCCGCGACAGCGCGTTGGCGAATGCCCGCCGACTTTCCGCGCCAATCAGAACGCAAAAGAGCGGGCCAGGGGCCCGCTCTTCGCTGGATATGCCGTGAGGCAGATCAGAAGTTGAACGCAACACCGACCGAAGCAGTGGTCGTGGCGCCAACGCGCTCGGCGCCGGCGGTCAGAGTCGCGCCGCCACCCAGACCGTAGCCATAGTTCAGGCCGTAGGTGTTCGCACCGGCAACACGGCCGATGTAACCATAGAGCGAACCGCCGCCCATGTTGGTCGAACCCTGCAGAACGTAGTTGTTCACGCCAGCAACGCGGGCCAGACCCAGGCCAGCCGACCAGCTGCCGCCGTTATAGCCACCCGAGATGGTGTACGAGCCAGGGCCCAAAGTTGTATAACCGGCCGCAACGGTCCAGGCGTCAAACGAGGTGCGGATGCCGACTTCGCCCGAACCGGCGCGATCGTAGGAAGCAGATACTTGCGTATCCCCCATCGTGTAGTCGAGGCGGAGACGTTGGCCAGCGGGTGCGCCGGTCGAGTTGAAGGCTTGCGAAACGCCCAGCAGGCCCATCGAGTCGCCACACTGCTGGCCACCCTCGTAGCCGACACCGCAACCGCCGGCATAGCCGAATGCGGTGCCCGCACCGCGCAGAGACCCGTCGACGTTGCCGATCGTCAGTCGAACGCCAGAAAATTCAACCCAAACGCGCGAGCCCGAGAACACGCCCGGCTGAGCAACGTTGAAACCGCCCAGGCCGGTCGGAGCGCCGGTCTGCATGCGAGCACGCGAGTAGGCGCCAAAGGTCAGGCCATTGTCGCCCTGAACTGAAACGTTGAAGTTCAACTGCAGGCGGCTTTCAGCCTGGTAGTTCGAACCACCAGCGATGCCGGCGCTGTTATACTGCAAGCCCATGCGGCCCTGGCCTGAGATGGACAGACCCTGCGCCTGGGCCAGACCGGCCGACAGCACCAGAGCGGTCGAAGCAAGAAGGATGTTTTTCATGGTTTCTCTTTCCTCAATGTTAAGGCCCGGCCTTCCCCGGCCAGTTGTCTGATCCCTTTTTGGTTGAAAGCCGCGAACAACGCAATATCAGACCAATAGAAGGATGTCCGATACGCGGGGTTCGTTGCAGGAATGCCATAGTATGGCCGTGACATCGCCAAATTCCCGACAAACGCAAAAGAGCGGGCCAGGGGCCCGCTCTTCGCTGGATATGCCGTGAGGCAGATCAGAAGTTGAACACGACACCAACCGAAGCGGTGGTCGCGGCTGCGGTGCGCTCGGCACCAGCGACCAGAGTGGCGCCGCCACCCAGGCCGTAGCCGTAGTTCAGGCCGTAGGTGTTCGCACCGGCAACGCGGCCGATGTAACCATAGAGCGAACCGCCGCCCATGTTGGTCGAACCCTGCAGGACGTAGTTGTTCACGCCAGCAACGCGGGCCAGGCCCAGGCCAGCCGACCAGCTGCCGCCGTTATAGCCACCCGAGATGGTGTACGAGCCGGTGCCCAGGTTGGTGTAACCAGCAGCAACGGTCCAGGCGTTGAACGAAGTGCGGACGCCGATTTCGGTCGCGCCGGCACGGTCGTACGAAACCGCAACGCGGGTGTCGCCCATGGAGTAGTCAACGCGAACGCGCTGGCCAGCGGGTGCACCGGTCGAGTTGAAGGCTTGCGAAACGCCCAGCAGGCCCATCGAGTCGCCACACTGCTGGCCACCCTCGTAGCCGACACCGCAACCGCCGGCATAGCCGAACGCGGTGCCAGCGCCGCGCAGGGCGCCGTCGGTGTTGCCGATGGTCAGGCGCAGGCCGGAAGCCTCAACCCAAACGCGCGAACCCGAGAACATGCCGGGCTGAGCAACGTTGAAACCACCAAGGCCGGTCGGAGCGCCGGTCTGCATGCGGGCGCGCGAGTAGGCGCCGAATGTCAGGCCGTGGTCAGCTTCAACCGAAACGTTGAAGTTCAACTGCAGGCGGCTTTCTGCCTGGTAGTTCGAACCACCGGCAATGCCAGCGCTGTTGTACTGCAGGCCCATGCGGCCCTGGCCGGAGATGGACAGACCCTGTGCCTGGGCCAGACCGGCCGACAGCACCAGAGCGGTCGAAGCAAGAAGAATCTTCTTCATGTGTTTTCCCTCGTCTACTGAATTCATGCCCACCTTGTCTGTAAGCTGGGTCATCGCCTGTTTCTCTCTTGAGGGGCGGCAATGCAAGATACAGACCACGGCACTTGGAATCCGGGAATTTTGTGGTGCAGATTTGCCACGCCGCTGCCTTGGTCTTGCCACAACCCTCTGGATGGCCGGTTCGGCGGTGGCGCGCCGTCCGATCCGGGAATTGCCTGCAAACCGCTTGTTCGGCCCGGATATCTCATTTACACCATGCGCAATCGCGCGCACTTGCGCGCACGGGGGCCCGCTATAGTAGTGGGATATCGCTTGAACGGGGAAAGCACATGGCGGCAAGACCGGCAACAGCAGCCTTCATGGCCCTTGGCACCTTGCTGATTCTGTCCGGCTGCGGCGGGCGCGTGGGCGACATGCTGCGCGGCGACGCAGGGGATCAGGCCACGGCACGAAGCGAGGCGCTTGAGCAGCGCGCGGCGGAGACCGGAACGATGTCGTCGATCTGGGACCTGATGGCGAATCGCCAGGATCCGTCGACGGTGCTCAGCGTGAACCGCTATATCTGGACCGCCTCGCTGGAGGTTCTGGACTTCCTGCCGGTTGAAACCGTCGATCCGTTCTCGGGCGTGATAACCACCGGGTTTGGCACGCCGCCGGGTGGCGGGCGCCCCTACCGCGCCACCATCGCCGTGACCGACGCCGCGCTGGATGCGCGGTCGCTGAATGTCGCCGTCATGACCCGCAATGGCGCGGCCAGCGACGAAACCGTGCGCGCGGTCGAAGACGCCATTCTGACCCGCGCGCGCCAGATCCGGATCCGGGAACTGGGGCTCTAGGCCCCGGCGCCGTTTCGCAATTGGCCGCGCGACACTGCGGACTGGACCCATCCACACGCCACAGGTAAGACACGGCCGGGCCCCAAGGCCCGGCGTTTTCATAGTCAGGGAAAGACAATGTCAGGCCAAACCGACGCCCGCTATCAGCCCCAGGATATCGAACCCCGTTGGCAAGCCGCCTGGGACACCGGCGGGTGCTTCACTGCCAAGGCCGACCCGACCCGCCCGAAATATTACGTGCTGGAGATGTTTCCCTATCCGTCCGGGCGTATCCATATCGGCCATGTGCGCAACTACACGATGGGCGATGTCGTGGCGCGCTACAAGAAAGCGCAGGGGTTCAGTGTCTTGCACCCGATGGGCTGGGATGCCTTCGGGATGCCCGCCGAAAACGCGGCGATGCAGCAAGGCGGCCACCCGGCGACCTGGACCTACAACAACATCGCGGTGATGAAGGGGCAGATGAAACCCCTGGGCCTGTCGATCGACTGGGGCCGCGAGTTCGCCACCTGTGACCCGGAATATTACGGCCAGCAGCAGGCGATGTTCCTGGACATGCTCAAGCAGGGGCTGGTCTACCGCAGGAACGCCATCGTCAACTGGGATCCGGTCGATATGACCGTGCTGGCCAACGAGCAGGTGATCGACGGCAAGGGCTGGCGCAGCGGTGCCGAGGTTGAGCGCCGGGAACTGACGCAATGGTTCTTCAAGATTTCCGACTTTGCCGGCGAATTGCTGGAGGCGATCGACACGCTGACGGACTGGCCGGAAAAGGTCCGGCTGATGCAAAAGAACTGGATCGGCAAGTCGCGCGGGCTGCAATTTGCCTTCGACACCGTCGGCGCGCCCGAGGGGTTCGAGGCGCTGGAGGTCTACACCACCCGCCCCGATACGCTGCTGGGGGCGTCCTTTGCCGCGATCAGCCCGGATCATCCGCTGGCCAGGGCGCTGGAAGGCGCCAACCCGGCCATCGCCGCCTTCAACGCCGAATGCCGCAAGACCGGCACCACCGAAGAAGCGCTGGAAAAGGCCGAGAAGAAGGGCATGGACACCGGGATTCGCGTGAAGCACCCGTTCGACCCGGCCTGGGAGATGCCCGTCTACATCGCCAATTTCATCCTGATGGATTACGGCACCGGCGCCATTTTCGGCTGCCCCGCGCATGACCAGCGTGACCTGGACTTCGCCAACAAATACGGCCTGTCCGTGGTCAGCACCATGGTGCCGATGTCGGGCGATCACATGCTGCCCGAGGAGGGCGGCGAGGCCTATGTGCCGCTGAAATCCGAAACCGTGCGCTGGACCAAGGCGTTCAACTGGCCCGAAGAAGCCACCGGCGAACAGGCGATCGACGCGGCCATCGACCACTGCGAATCGCGCGGAATCGGCCAGGGCGTGACCAAGTTCCGCCTGCGTGACTGGGGCCTGAGCCGCCAGCGATACTGGGGCTGCCCGATCCCGGTGGTGCATTGCGAAACCTGCGGCGTGGTGCCCGAGAAAAAGGAAAACCTGCCGATTCGCCTGCCCGAGGATGTCAGTTTCGACACCCCCGGCAACCCGCTGGACCGGCACCCGGCGTGGCGCAACTGCACCTGCCCGGGCTGTGGCGGCGCGGCACTGCGTGAAACCGATACGATGGATACCTTCGTCGATTCGTCGTGGTATTTTGCCCGGTTCACCGCCCCACATGCCAGCACACCGACCGACCCGACCGAGGCCGATTACTGGATGAACGTGGACCAGTATATCGGCGGCGTCGAACACGCGATCCTGCACCTGCTGTATTCGCGCTTCTTTGCCCGCGCGATGCACAAGACCGGCCATCTGCCGGCCAAGGCGATTGAGCCGTTCAACGCGCTGTTCACGCAGGGCATGGTGACCCACGCGATCTACCAGACCCGCGACGACAAGGGCCGCGCGGTCTATCACTATCCCGAGGAGGTCACCTTGCGCGACGGCGGCGGCTATCTGGCTGACGGCACCGAGGTGCAGATCATCCCGTCGGCCAAGATGTCGAAGTCCAAGAGGAACGTCGTCGATCCGGTGGCGATCATCGAACAGTTCGGCGCCGACACCGCGCGCTGGTTCGTCCTGTCCGACAGCCCGCCCGAGCGCGATGTCGAATGGACCAGCGCCGGGGCGGAAGCGGCCTGGAAGCATCTGGGCCGTGTCTACGCGATGGGCGATCGCATTGCCGACATGCCCGCCGATCAGGTAGCCGAACAACCGGGCGCCGATGCCGACCTGGACCGCGCCATGCACCGCGCGATCGATGACGTGACGCGCATGATTGACGGATTCGCCTTCAACAAGGCGATCGCCAAGCTTTATGAATTCAGCACTATTGTGTCGAAGACCAAAGCCTCGGCCAGCGCGCAGAAGCAGGCCGGCCGGGTGCTGGCGCAGCTGATGGCGCCGATGACCCCGCACTTGGCCGAAGAACTCTGGCACCGGCTGGGCGGCGACGGGCTGGTGACCGAAGCGGAATGGCCGAAGGCCGATCCGGCGCTGCTGGTGGACGACACCGTCACCCTGCCCGTGCAGATCAACGGCAAGCGCAAGGCGCAGATCCTTGTCGCTGCCGATGCCAGCAAGGAAGAGGTTGAAAAACTCGCGCTGGCCGATCACTCTGTTCAACGGGCGCTGGGTGGCGCCACGCCGAAAAAGGTGATCGTGGTGCCGGGGCGGATCGTGAATGTCGTTGTCTGATCGACGCAGATTTCTTGCGGGCCTGGGCGCGCTGACTCTGACCGCGGGCTGCGGCTTTCGCCCGGTCTACGGCACCGGCGGCAACGGACGGGCGCTGCGCGGCGCGGTGCGCGCGGATGACCCGGTCTCGCGTGCGGATTTCCAGTTTGTCGCCGCGTTCGAAGATGTGCTGGGGCGCCCGGATGGCCCCCGCTATGCGCTGGCCTACACGATCACCCAGGACGAGGTCGAAGGCGGCATCCTGCAAAACTTCGGTGCGACGCGGATCCAGCTGTTCGGCACGCTCGATTTCATCGTCAGTGACCTGGCAACCGGCACCGAGCGCGCGACCGGGCAGATCCTGGCCAACGCGGCCTATTCCGCCACCAGCACCCAGCTTTCGACCCTGACCGCCGCCGAAGACGCCGAATTGCGCCTGATGCGAATGCTGGCCGAGGGTCTGATAACCCGGCTTTACACCGAGCCTGGGCTGGCCGCACCGGCATGAAGCTGTCCCCGCGCGATGCCGCCGGTTTCCTGAACCGGCCTGACCCGCGCGTCCCCGGCATTCTGATCTACGGCGCCGATGCGATGCGCGTGGCCGAACGTCGCGCGCAGGTCGTGCTGGCGCATGTCGGCCCCGAGGCCGGGGGTGAAATGCG
>Ga0316205_10005574_pt1 | contig 10366 bp, 7 predicted proteins | sample 3monthpyrite_MG_FD_204941 | JGI IMG/M metagenome (GOLD analysis project Ga0316205, IMG submission 204941) | Microbial mat bacterial communities from mineral coupon in-situ incubated in ocean water Damariscotta River, Maine, United States -... | ecosystem: Environmental > Aquatic > Marine >...
TTGCAGGCAAAAATGCCAACGAATTAGGCCTTTACGATATGAGCGGGAATACTTTTGAATGGTGTATGGATAAATATGGAGGTGATTATTATGCCAATAGCCCCAAAAACAATCCTAAGGGTGCTATCGAAGGGGATAGGAGAGTAATACGTGGTGGTGGATGGAACCTTGACGCCACTTTTAGTACTGTTGCTTTTCGCTACGGAAGTTCCTTCGATGGCGAGTTATATGATTATTTCGGATTTCGTGTGGTTTTGGATGAAAAAAAATAACAAAACAAGGAATAGGATAACTTATACTAAGAGAAGCATTTATAAATAATAAAACTATGAAATACAAAATTAGTCTTCTGCTTTTAGTGCCTGTATTTACAGTACTTTTCAATTCATGCAATACTAAAGAACAGAAAGTAAACGATCCTGATTCACCTCCAGATAACCATCGAGATATAGTAAGCCCATATTTCGGACAAAAGCCGCCAGGCTTAATTCCAGAAGTCTTTGCTCCCGATATTGTTTCATTAAAAGAAAGAGTTCAAGGGTCTGTTTCTTTTTCTCCTGATTTAGATGAAATGTATTTTTCAGCTAAGAAAAAAAGTGAGAATTGGGATGGGAGTGTGTATTTCTCAAGACTAGAAAACAAAAAATGGACTGATCTTAAAAAAGCAAATTTCACAAAAGGCAAGAGTATTGCTGAAGCGAGCCCATTTGTGAGTCCTAGTGGTAAAAGAATTTACTTTTTAGATGATAATACCAAAATTTGGTATGTAGATCGTTTGGAGGATTCCTGGAGTGATGCGGTAAAACTTGATTTACCTATAAAGGATGATGATGTGATTTTTAGTCCGAATGAAGCCAAAAACGGAGATCTTTATTATTTTAATTTGTCAAAATTCAAACTGTATTACGCGCCCAATAAAAATGGTGAATTTCCTGAAGTACGGGAAGTTGAAGTTGAATTTGGAGTGCACAACTTTATTTCCCCATCTCAAGACTTTTTATTAGTGGATGATCGAGATCATCATGAAGATAAGGCAAGAAAAGACAACGATATTTATGTTTATTTCAAGAAGAAAGACGGAACGTGGACAAAACCAATTAACCTTGGAAGTGAAGTAAATTCTGATTTTTCGGAAACATCCCCCCGTATCACTCCGGATGGCAAATATTTATTTTTCAGTAGATATATCGAAGATGCGGCAGCAGACATTTATTGGGTGAGCGCAGAAGTTGTTCACAGGTTGAGACCTAATGACTTATGATAAGCCTGAAGCCTCAAATCCATCTTTACTGACAGGTTTCATATTTGCCTTTGAAAACAAACACTATACATATGAAAATTATAATACTATTGACATTGATGGGTGTTTTATCGCTAAACACTGTCTTTGCTCAAGAAAACAACGCAAACGGAAATTCGGAAATAGTGAAAGGATCTTCCTTAGAATTGCCACAAATTCAGGTAGTTCCAATAAGGGATGCTAAGACAGAAAGAAACTATGAATTGTATATAGAGCTGCCAGAAGATTATTCTGAGAACAATAATAAGACGTATCCCGTTCTTTATTATACAGATGCTATGTGGCATATGGAAATGCTATCTGCATGCCAAGAATACATTCTTGAAGATATTATTCTAGTTGGAATTTCTTGGCAATTAGATATCAATGAAGACCTGAAAAATGAAGCTGGAGCGCATGTGAGTAGGTTTCGAGATTATTCGATAAGCAAACACAGCAATCCAGAAATTCAGAAAAAATATCAACCAGGACAAGCTAAAACTCATTTGGACTTTATTCGAAATGATGTGATTAAATATATTGACAATACCTATCGAACCGATATAAATAACCGTACTTATTTTGGGTATTCTTTGAGTGGTGAATTTGGTGCATATATATTACTTGCTCAGCCTGATACCTTTGACAATTACATTATTGGGAGTCCAACGGTTAAAGGTGAAATTGATAACTTATCAGATCTTAATACGAAATTTGGACCTTTTGATCCGTCAAATAACAACTCGAGCCTGAATGCCAACGTTTATATTTCATACGGCTCCTTAGAAGAGGAGGCAGCAGAACCTATCAATGAGTTTATTAGTTTATTGAATAATCGTAGAGATGACGGTTTGTCTGTATTAAAAGAAGTGATCGACGGCAGTCATCAAACAGCGTTCCCTTCGACCGTAGTTCGTGGCGTCACTTGGTTGTCAAACGTAACAAAAGACGGTGAATTTCCACCCCTAGAGAATCGCTATCTTGGTCAAGAACCACCAGACTTAACTCCTCAAGTTTTTGCTCCTGGCATTGTTTCGACAGAAGAATATCTTGAAACTGTTGTGACGTTTTTGCCAGATATGAGGGAGCTTTCTTTCACTCGTTCTGGTGGGAAATATAAAGAACCTACATTGTTTGTTATGCAAAACAAAAATAATAAATGGAGTAGGAAACCTATTCCGTCAACTGATATTAAAGAATACAAGGAGCGATTCAACCCTAGCGTATCAGAGATCAAAAACCATGAGCCTTTCAAAGAGATTCCTATCGTAGGTTTCTCGGTCTCATCGAACGGGACCTATTATTTTTATGTTTTAGATTTCGATGATGGAGGCAGTGGGCATATGAGTTATTCACGTCTTATAGATGGCAAATATGAAACCCCTCAAAAATTGAGCAAGGCAATTAACAGAGGAAAATATATTGCCCACCCCTTTATTGCTCCAGATGAATCCTATTTAATATGGGATGCTGAAATAGAAGGTGAAACCACTCCTGATGTCTTTATAAGTTTTCGACAGAAAGATGGTTCATGGGGAACCGCAATTAACATGGGAGATCAAATAAACACACCGCTCTATGAACAGCACGCGAGGGTGACACCTGATGGTAAATATTTGTTTTTTTGGAGGGGAGATGTAAAGGTTAGAGAAGATGGAAGTAGATATGTGATAGGAAGTCCTTATTGGGTGGATGCGAAGATTATTGAAACACTTAGACCCAATTAGGACAGGCTCGTTTTGCAATAGGGCACAGTGGTATAGTGGTAAAACCAAAGAATAAGGTATTTAAATCCACTTTGCCTTGATGTCTTTATATTTTGTTCTTCCAATTGGAATAAGTATCCCGTTTTTTAATTCGGCCATATATTTGCTTCCGGATTCTACAATTACACCATTTACTTCAGATATTTTCACTAAGTAAGATTTATGAATACGTTCAAAAGTAGGGGATAACAGTTGTTCTAGCTTTTCGAGCGATTTATCGTGCAGTTCTTTTTTTCCATCTGCTAGAAAGAGTTCAGTATAGACACCCGCTCCTTTTATGTAAAGTACATCTTCAATGGGTATTAGCTGTATTCTACCTCTTTTTTTAATCGCTAAAAGTTTAATCTTGTTGTTTTCTGTTTTTTCTTTAGTGCTAACTCGATTAAAGGCTTGCTCCAATCGATCTCTGTTAAAAGGTTTAGGCACAAAGTCTAAAACTCCATATTCAAACGCCGCAATCGCCTGATCTTTATTGGCGGAAATAACTATGGTATGAAAGGATTCGGAAACAACGGTAGTAAGCAGGTCAAAACCATCCGCGCCATTAAGATTCAGATCTAGGAGAACGAGATCCAATGAATTCTTTTCAATGAAGACTAATGCCTCAGGAAGCGTGCTAATATGGGTTAGCGATTGTAAGGCATCGCCAAAAATATCACGAGTCATTCGCTCGATTCTTTTGGCTATTCTTGATTCATCTTCAACAATTAAAATGTTCATGTTCCTTTGCTATATATTTTTATGGTGTTTTTCCAGCCGTGATTTGTTGGTTCAGAGGTAAGGTCCCATTTCGAATGATAACTCTCTGTAAGTCGAGCTTTTATGTATTTCAGTCCTGTGCCTTCTTCGCTATTATTTGTTGTTCGCTCCACAACAGCCGCAAACGTTAAGAATGTATAGCATCGGTAATGACTATTCGCTTCATATATCAGCTTAAATTTAATGCTATTGTCTTTCAGGGGCAAGCTATGTGTAATTCCGTTTTCCAAGAGCGTGTGAAGAATGGCAGGTGGTACTTTTTGTTTATCGTCTATGCCTTCTTCCTGCCAAGAATAATTTATTTCCTTTCGGTACTCCATAATCTCAAGATGTGTTCGGCACAGTGCGATTTCTTGAGTAATTGGAATCAATTTTTGATTTTCAACCTGATTAAAAAGATCAAACTCTTTGGCCAACGCTTCTATAAACAAAACTCCTTTCTTCGGCGATTCTTCCACCCAATCTATCAATGAGGTCAGCGTATTCATTAGAAAGTGCGGTTGAATATTCTTTTTTAGTAGTTCCAGACGTAGTCGTGTAGATTGAACGAGTGAATTTTCATAAGCCAACCGTTGTTCTTTTATTCTGAGAGAAAGCAAATAAAACATGCCAAGAAGAATAAGGCTGAAACCTGCGAAAAGGCTTTTGTTAAAGGGGGTGACAAAACCAATTGGTACAGAGATTAGGAAGGTCAATAGTACAAGACGAGCGCCTTTCATCCTTTTATAAACCCCAAACACCACAATCCCAAATGAAAACAACCACATGCTTAAGGCCATATTATTGGCTGTCAATTCGAAGACATGATTTGGTTTTGATAGGAAAATAAACAATAGTACGCCCGCGTAAATGGTCAGCAACAATTTTCGTTTGGGGAAGGGAAATTGCATGGAAAAATAGAATGGAATCAAAAAAGAAATGCCTAGCATAAGAGTGCCTATGATTTGTAAGCGCACCACGTGCAGACTGTAATGAATGGGTACATAAGCTTTCATGAACTCTGCCAATATCAAAGCAAAAAAGAGAAAACAGCTAATACTAAAAATCAGTGTGGCATACTCCTTTTTATTGCTTAGGAAGAGAAAAAGAAAATAGAAAGAGGCAATAAGAAAAGCTCCTGCAAAGAGATGCATGTAGGAAGATTCAATGAGTCGATCGTTTAATAGATCGTCATAATTGTCCATCTTTAATCCATATATTCCGTAATGATCTGGGAAATAATAAAGACTTGAGCGTATGGCCAATAGATGTTCGCCCTCTTCTGTTAGATGAGTAGGAATGCTAAAGGAGGCCCACATTTTACCTTCAGGCTGTAGTATCGCTTCCTGACCGGGATTCCCGTTTTGTCCAATCAACACCCCATCCCAAAAAACCTCATACTCTCCATAAACATCCAGCTGAATTCCATATGGATGTAATGATTCCGGCGCTTTTAAAACATTAATTTTAGTCCGAGACCAGTACATCTTACCTTCCGTCACTAATCCAATGCGTTTTCCCCATCCTTGATCATTCCAATCTGGAGCAGCCCATTCTTGTTGGTCTCCAACCCGAAATACAGTCTCGTTCTTGTTGTAAACAGAACTTTGAGAGCAAGCTGTCACAAGTAACAATATAAAAAAAACACAAGGCAAAAATCTCAAGTTCATTTTGAAGTGGTTTTACCGATGTAAGCTAATCAGTATCGGATGGTTTCTTTGAGTCGTTCATTAATACATAGAGCAGTTGGCAAAATTTACATTGAATTCACGAGAGAAAAATACAACTTTCGTATGATAAAAAATCATGATAAAATTCTAAATAATGAGAAAATGTAACTATCTATTTTTAATACTTGTATGGGCACTGTTTTTAAATGCTTGCAATACTAAAAATCAGACAGCAAACGATAATGAAGAGCCACCTACAGAAGATCTTTATTTTGGACTGAAGCCCCCAGGTATAATAGCAGAACCGTTTGCCCCTGGTATCGGCTGGGAGCTTGGAGAGATGCATGATGAAGATTTGGAAGAGTTTTACTTCACACCTTCTGTTGAAGTACCCTTAAGCCCACTAGTTGTGAGTTTCCGTATGGAAAACCGGGTCTGGAAGAAGTATACCTTTTATGCTACGGGTGGTGATACTTTGTACATGCGAGATAAGTACATAGAACGAACCGACTCTGGTTGGTCCGAAATAAAAAATCTGGGAGCACCGTTTGATTCTATTCCCATTATGCGACTTACGGCTTCCTCCCAAGGTACTTTAGTTTTTGATGAATTCACGAGAGATGGAAATGGTGTACTTCGATATTCACGACTGGTAAACGGTAAACGTGAAGAACCGAAACCCTTTGGTAAAGAGATAAATACAGGTAAATGGACAGCTCACCCTTTTATAGCTCCAGATGAATCTTACATTATTTGGGATAGTGAAAATGACGGAGGATATGGCGATAGTGATATGTATATTAGTTTTAAACAGTCAGATGGAACATGGGGTCCCGCCATTAACTTCGGGGATAAGATAAACACAGATGGGGAGGACGGTGGAGGATACGTAACACCAGACGGAAAATATCTTTCCTATTGCCCTCGCTGTGTACCACCATATGATAGAATGTGGGTGGATGCAAAGATTATTGAGAATCTTAGACCCCAATAACAACTCATTTAAAAAAGTTATAAACATGAAAAATACTATCTCAATCTTCTTTATTATAATTCTTTTACAATCATGTGCAGAAAAATTAACTACTGATACTGCAACAGATTTAGTAAAAGAAGTAGAGACTGGTCTCACTACTCAGGTATACATAGCGGGTGATTCAACCTGGTCTATAGAAGAACGTATGGAACACTATGGAATTCCAGGTGTTAGTATCGCTGTTATACATAATGGTGAAATTGCGTGGACAAAGGGTTACGGCGTTGTGGATAAAGAAAGTAAAGTTCCTGTGACAGAACAAACCCTTTTCCAAGCAGCGGCAACTAGTATGCCGGTAACGGCCTACGGTGCATTACGTCTTGTAGAACAAAATAAACTAGGCTTAGATGCAAATATTAACAGTTACTTAAAATCTTGGAAAGTACCAGAAAATGAATTTACCAAAGAAAAGAAAGTTACTATAAGAAACCTTTTAAATCATTCTGCCGGAATACATCCTCGTGGAACAGGATCATATAGTATAAATAAAAAAATCCCAACACTTGTAGAGATACTAAGCGGAACTTTTCCAGCTACAAATGAGCCAATTACCGTAAATAAAGAGCCTGGTGAGAGTGTTCGTTTTGCATATGCTAGCTATGTGCCCATTCAACAAATGATGCTAGATGTTGAGGGGAAAACATTCCCAGAGATTATGCATGAACTCGTGTTAAAGCCCTTAGAAATGAACAACAGTACCTTTAACCAAGTGCTTACCTCAGAACAATTAACGACGGCGGCAACTGGTTATTTAACAGATGGTTCTATGGTAAAGGGTAGAAGATATATCAATCCATCAATGGCTTCAAATGGATTATGGACAACAGCTGAGGACTATGCAAAATTTATAACCAACGTACAGCAAACCCTAAAAGGGAAGAGTGCTAAAGGGTTATCAAAAGATATGACAGCATTAATGGGTATACCATATGGAGTGAGTGGTTCCGGTTGGTCAGCTACACTCGGGTTAGGCTTTCAGCTTTTCAATAAAAACGGTGAAATCTACCTAAGGCATCACGGATGGAATAGAGGTTTTTATGCCGAGATTATGGCTCATAGAGACAATGGATACGGTGTGGTTGTGATGACCAATTCCACGTTCCCAGAGTTTAATGCAGAAGTGATTCGCTCCGTGGCCCAGACGTATAATTGGGATAAGTATGTTCCGGTATACGAAAAAATAGAAATTGAACAGTCGTCTGTAGATGAAATTACCGGTAGATACCAATCTGACGATGTGATTATAGAAATCTATCAAAAGGACAATGAACTGTTTTACAAAAACATACTTGATGAACAAGGAGCAGAACTAATTAAAGTATCTGATAGCCTTTTCGTTCGAAGACATTCCAGTCGATTTATTCAGTTTAAACCGGATTCTGAAAATGGAACAATCAATTTGCAGTATCTGAATCGAAACGATGGGGCCATGATTTTAACCTTAGTTAAGGTTGCTAGTGATAAAAAAAGTCCCGTGGAATTCCTTCTTGAAGGCGATTTTGAAAACGCACTTATAGCCTATAAGAATTTAATGGAGCTCGATCCTACCCATCCGACTGTAACCGAAGGTTATATAAATGATATTGGTTATGATTTTTACCACGCAGATAGAATGACACTATCACTAAACACTTTCAAAGTGAATATGATACTCTATCCGAATAGTTTTAAAGTGTACGACAGTTATGCAGAAGCCTGTATGAAAGCTGGGGAGACTGATCTAGCCATTTTAAACTACACTAAATCACTTGAATTAAATCCTCAAAATAACAATGCCAAGGCTAAACTTAAAGAATTACAAAAAAGTGAATGAAATGAGCTTTTAGAAAGTAGTAAGTAACAAGTCGTTACCAAACATTTATAGACTATGAAAATCATGAAAAAGAAAACGTCAATATTACTTTTGATATTTGGTATAATAACAAATTATGGCTTTGCCCAAGAAAACAAAGAGAGTGATTTCAACTTCCCAGACTTAGAGGGACCATATATTGGACAAAAACCACCCGGTTTAATCCCTGAAGCCTTCGCACCTCGTGGTCTTTCCACAGAACATCGCGACGGTAACGGTTTCTTCACGCCCGATATGAAAGAATTCTACTTTACAAGGAGAAACTTCAAAGATGGAAAGTGGTCATTAGTTGTCTTTAAATCCGAAAATAATCGATGGCACGAGGCTGTAGTGGGACCCAGGGTGGGTAGGCCCATTATTGCTCCCGACGGTAAGACAATGCATTTAGGCAAGCATTATATGGAACGTACCGAAACGGGATGGTCTGAAGTAAGAAGTCTTGGGCCCATGTTCGACCGAGAAGACTGGGGAATCATGCGCTTGTCTGCATCCGCTAAAGGAACCTATGTTCTTGACGATGCTAAAAACAATAATATAATCCGAATCTCAGCGATCAAAGACGGAAAGCGTGAAGAACCAAAACTACTCGGTAAAAACATTAACACCGGTAAATGGACAGCCCACCCATTCATCGCGCCAGATGAATCCTATTTAATGTGGGATAGTGAAAGAGAAGATGGTTATGGTGATTCTGATTTGTACATTTCTTTTCGACAGAAAGATGGCTCATGGGGTTCTGCCATTAATTTAGGGGATGCAATAAACACAAGTGCTTGGGAAGGTGGAGCATACGTAACGCCAGACGGAAAATATCTTTTCTTTAACCGATATATAAGCGAAGAAAATGCAGGTATGTATTGGGTTGACGCACAAATTATTGAGAATCTCAGACCACAATAACAACTCATTTAGAAAATTTATACCTATGAAAAACAGTATCCCAGTTCTTTTAATCATATTTCTTTTTCTTGCATGTAAAAACGAGCAAAAAAAAGACGTTGACACCTTAAATACTACAAGCCCAAAGTATGAAACGTATAATTATTCTGGATTTACAAAGGAAGAAATTTACGCATTCCATAAACATATTTACGACGGTGGCGATTGGACCATATATGGTGATACGGAACGATATTTTTATCTAAACTTCTCCGAAATAGGGAACCACTCACGCATACTCAGGTCAGACACGCCAAAAATTCTTGAAGAAACACCAAGAGATGATGTGAAAAATTTTATTACCACAACAGATTTAAAAAAAGGCGGTGGACTATCATTAAATGACTATGTCCAGCAAGTAGAAGTCAATGGTTTAATCATAATTCATAAAGGTAAAATCGTCTTTGAAGGCTATCCGAGAATGTTTCCAACCGATTTGCATATTAATATGGTAATAACCCAAGTCTTTGTTAGTACTTCAATTGCTATTTTGGAGGATAGAGGTTTAATCGATACTAGCAAACCCATAGATTACTACTTTGATGCCCTTAAAAATTCAGGTTGGGAAGGTGTTCCGGTACTAGATATACTTTCCATGAGTTCCGGAATTGATCGTGTTCCCTTAGAGAACTATGAGATAAACTTTGATCAAATTAAAGATTTGGCCACAGCAAAGTCTACTAAGCCCTCAGGAATAGAGCACCAATGGTCGAATGCCGATGCCGCCCTATTAACGCTACTTGTTGAAAAAATGAGTGGTCTTACCTTTCGCAATTTTTTAGAACAAGAAATATGGAGAAAGATTGGATCAGAACATTCTGCCCTTTTAAGAATCAATACGAATGGAACCTCTGTTTCATATGTCGATGGCATGTCAACAACGCTTCGAGATCTTGCCAGATTTGGCCTTGCTTTTACACCTAGTGGTAGAAAGACCGCCAATCCAATAATTTCTGATGCACACTTATCAAAAATTCGGGATGTAAATAAAAACCTCAATGTGTCACGAGATCCAAAAGAAAAGAAATATAGCAGTTATCAATGGGGTGCAGTCTATGAGGATGGTGATTTTTATAAAGGAGCACA
>Ga0316205_10005575_pt1 | contig 10362 bp, 4 predicted proteins | sample 3monthpyrite_MG_FD_204941 | JGI IMG/M metagenome (GOLD analysis project Ga0316205, IMG submission 204941) | Microbial mat bacterial communities from mineral coupon in-situ incubated in ocean water Damariscotta River, Maine, United States -... | ecosystem: Environmental > Aquatic > Marine >...
ACAAAGCCCTGCGCGAGCGGTGCTTGCTCCACCCCGTCACAGCGGAGCAACACCGTAACGGGGATGCCTTTGGCAAAAAAAACCTCCAGCACCTGCGCGGCCAGTTGCGGCGACAGCGTTTGCCCCAGCGCCTCCAGCACTACTATTTTTGTATTTGCGTTGGTTTCGTCCCCCAACCCGACTTTCGGAAAATTCGCGAGCGGTAGCAACGCGCTGCCGATGATAAACCTGCGTCGTGATGTTTCCATGGATAGAATCCTGCTACATTTTGTCATACCTGAGCCGTTACAGGCTTTTCACAAAAATTAGTGTATTTATATAAATATGTTAAGTGTAGAATGCAGATGGTCAACGTAATGAGGTCGGTCTTAGGGAAATGGGGTTGCCGGGAAAAAATAATGTGCCGCCCGTTCCTGCTCATGTGTTTGAGGACCTGACAGGAAAGCGCCAGCGCAAAATTGTTATTTTTCTTTTTATTTTAGGGGTTATTCTGGCGGGCTTTGCGGCCGAGTTTGGCTACCGGGTTTATCGGCTGACCCCGGCTGCGCCTGCCTTGTCGATTTTTGATACGGCTGCGGCCGCCGGTAACGGCGGCGCACCGGCGGCAGAATCGCAAAGCGTGGTAGTGACCGATTCAGCCTATACCGATTGCGGGCAGGGCTTGCTGAGCTTTGCCAGAAAGGCCACCGGCATTGCAGGATACATCCCGTTTGACGACCCGACTGCCCTTTCGGGGCTGCGCGCCCGCTGTCAGGCGCTGGATGCGGTTTACTATCAGGCGTTTTCGTTTGGCGCGGCCGATGGCAGCATCCGTGCACTCGGCAACAACGGGGCCGGCTTTCCACTTCCTGAATTCAACACAGGCTATGCGAGCCGCAACCGCCCCGCGGCCTACCCTGTTTTGACACCGGCCACCGGCACGGCCTATGCGGCACTGGCGCAAATATTCGGGGAGGGGTTGGCAGCGGGCGGTGTTTTTGAAGCCTTGCAGGCGATAGATCTTACTGGTGTCGATGGTGGATTTTGCATCGATCTGGGGGCATATCCCGCTCTGTCGGCCGAGCTTCTCATTCCGTTTTTCAGGGCGCTAAATGGCTGGCTGGACCCGCTTGACATCAAAAGCTGCCTTATCGGCGAAATTGATGCCCCTTTTTGGCAGGATCAAACATTGGCAGGGCTGGTGCGGCGGCCGCTGCTGCTGGGTTTTCAAACCCCTGATAACCCGGCGGTGCCGGTGGCGGCGCAGGGCTGGTTTGATGCGGCGGCGGCCATGGCGCAGGCGCAGATCGATCCGGAAAAGCTGTCGGTGGCGCTTGGCAGCTTTTCAACCCAGTGGAAAAGCGGCCGACGCGCCCCAGTGCGCATGCCGTTTTCAGATGCGATGATGCGGGCCGGTTATTTTAACGGCAATCTCGGGTTTTCGGCAGAAACCGGCATCACAAATGCCCGATATCTGGATGAAAGCCGACGATTGACCCAAATTTGGATACTCGACGCTGTCAGTTTTCAAAACCAGCGCACCGCATTGGCACCCGAAACCCAAATCACCCTCTGGCCGCTGGGGTATGAGGATACGGCGATCTGGGGCTTTGCAACCTACGGGCAATCGGGCCTTGAGGCCAAGATCGACATCGAAGCCGAAATCGATCTTTCCGACCATTTAACCGTGGAGGGCACGGGGCCGTTTTTGACCGCTATTGCCGGTGCGGTGCCCGGCTTTCGAAACGTGATCCATGACGGCAAAAGTGACAGGATCGTCGCGCAGACCTATGCGCAAATTCCGAGCCCGCGGCGCATGCGCATGTTTGGTGACGGCGAAAACCTCGATATTTCGGTCACATTCACGGGGCTCGGCAATGCCAGACAAACCCAGCAGCTTATCGAGCTACTGGCCCAATACGAGATCAGCGCGACGTTTTTTTTATCGGCGCGTGAGCTGTTGACCGATGAAAGACAGGTGGCGCGGTTGCACGCTGCCGGCCATACAATTGGCACCAACTTGGTGGCGCGCCGTGCGCAAGCGGGCCTGCCCCGGTTTTTTTCGACCCTGCAAAACAATCTGGCCCAGCAACTTTTGCAGGATAGTTATGGCCACCATGCGCTTTTGGTGAAAAACCCTTCGCGTGAAGGGCAGTATCCCGGCAGCAACGCCGTGCTTGACCAGATAGAGGACCTGCAATCGGCGGGCTACATTCCGGTTTACAGCAATATTTCGGCCCCATTTGGCCGGTTTGACCCGCAAGCCTTTGCTGCCCGGGTAAGGCAAGCCGCTTTTACAAGCCCGGCGAATGTGCTCAGCTTTGATTTTTCGCAGCAAAATGACGGGGCGATCAATGCGGTTTTACCGGCTGTTTTGCAGCGGCTGGTGGATGACGGTTTCAGGTTTACCACCCTGCCCGAAATTGCCGGCCTGACACCCGAGCAGATTTTTCCCGCCGCCACCACATTGCCCGCCCTTCGGGATCAGGCCATTTATTTGTTGATGACCGTGACATGGATCGGGGTGCAGAATTTTATATTCCTGCTGGCGCTGATCGTGGCGCTCCGCTCGCCCATTTATTTGATTCTGGCCTTTATGCGCCGTGAAAATTTCCCGTTTGACAGCGCTTATCAACCGCCGGTTACGATCATTATTCCCGCTTATAACGAAGTGAAGGTCATCAACAAAACGCTCGAAAGTGTGCTGGCCTCGGATTACCCCGACCTGAAGGTGATTGTGGTGGATGACGGTTCCAGCGACGGCACCGAGGCGGTGGTGGCCGACTGGGAAAGCCGGGATCGGCGGGTCAGGCTCATCAGGCAGGAGAACCACGGAAAGTGGTATGCCGAAGACCACGCGCTTGATGCGGTTGACAGCGATATTTTCGTGATTGTCGACGCCGATACGCTGCTCCATAAAGATGCGGTTAAATATCTGGTTCAACCGTTTTGCGATGAAGCGGTTGGCGCGTCAGCGGGCACGGTGGAAATTGGCAACCGCGACAACGTGATCACCGCCTGCCAGATGATCGAGTATAAGATCAGCCAGAATGTGATGCGGCGGGCTTACGAGGTATTTAACGGGATTTTGGTCGTGCCCGGGGCCATCGGGGCGTGGCGCAAAACTGCGGTGATAAAAAGCGGGCTGGTTTCGGGTGATACAATAACCGAAGATGCGGACCTGACGGTTGCGCTGCACCGGAGCGGCTATAAGGTTGTCTATGCGCCGCTGGCGAAATCCTATACCGAGGCCCCGAATTCGGTGGGCGCCTTCATGCAGCAGCGGTTGCGGTGGTCGCTTGGCATGTTGCAGGTAGCGTGGAAGCACAGGGGCTCGATCACCGAAGGCCGCCCGGTTGGCTTTGTTTCAATTGTAGATGCAGTCTGGTATCGCATCGTTTCCAGCCTTGTTTACCCGCTGGTTGATTTTATTTTGGTATTTTCGATTATTTCATGGGGCAGCACCATCCTCTCCCAAGGTGCGCTCGGGGTCAGCGATATTTCGGCCAGCGTTATTTTGCTGTTTTTCATGCTGACCTTTCTGGACGTGATAAACCTGGCCGCCGCCTTCTGGTTTGAGCGAAAGTTTGAGTGGAAGCTGCTGTTTTTGGTGCCCTTCCTGCGGTTTGGCTACCGGCAGCTGCTCTATATTTCCTCCATGCGCTCCATTATCCACGCCATATCCGGACGGTTGCGCGGTTGGCAAAAGCTCATCCGCACCGATACCGCAACGATGATGGAGGGCGATCGGTAAAGTGGCCATGGCCTGTGCATGGCGGCGTTTTCAGTCGGGCAGGGCAATAAAGTTTTGCGCGCCAACCACCAGCGGGGTTTCTCGCCCGCCGACAAATTCGGCACTTTCCCCATTTCCTGATATCAGCGCTATATAGGGGGATCTCGGGATGATCTCGGGCCAGCGCGCCAGTCGGGTGCCTTCAAACACCGGCGCGACCTCGTAGCGGCTGCATAGGGCGCTATCATGCAAAATAATGATGAAAGCCCCGAAACCGGCCGCGTTTTCGGCCATCACCGGTGCAAAGCCGGTTTCGATGGGGGGGAGGTCTTCCACCGGGATTTCGTAGGCGCAGGTGTCGATATAGGCCAGTTTTACCGGTTCGTTATCAGGGGTTAGCCCGAAGAGCGTGAGCCCGCGTTCAACCCTTGTTTCAGCGCCGCTGTCCAGATTTTTGAGCATCGACGGGCCCAGAGCATAGCCGCCCATCGACCAGATAGCGTAATCGCCGGCCATGTTGGCGGTGGAAGCATAACTTATGACATCCAGCGCGCCGTATTTTGCGTAGTTTTGCATTTTTTGCAGCCTTTGGGTGTAAACATCCTCGTCAGGCACCACCGACTCAAAAATTTCCGCCAATTCGGAAAACGCAATCTCGTCGTTTTGCGCAAGAGCCATAACCTTGATATTCTCGCTGCCCAGCGCCCCTGCCGCTGCGCAATACTGCCCGGCATCTTCGGGGGTTGCCACGGCGAGGGTTTTAATTCTGGCGCAGCTATCCACCCAGAAAAACCGCTGGTAAAACCAGAGATTGGCTGCTTTTTCGGGCAGCGGGTAGCCATCATAAAAATCGAAATTGGCGACTTCCACCGCCATATCTTCGCTGAGCGTAAACAATACCGGAAAGGTGACGCTCCGGTCTCCGAGCTGCAATTCCGTTTTCACCGTGTCGATGATCACGCCGTCATTTAACTGCGGATAAGACCAGAGCGAGGTTAAAAAACCGGTATTTTCGAGGATCAGGTCATCCAGTGACGGGGTGGCGGTGATCAGGCTCTCGGCGTCGCTCATCAGGTTCCGGCCAAGGCCGATCCCTTCAAATTCTATTCCCATGGCGTTGAGCAATGTGGTGCCCACATCAAAGCTGGAGCCGGTTTTGGCCACCAGCGCCGGCTCGATATCGGCCCCGAAAATCATCAAGAGGTTGCGGCGGTCTTTGAGCGCGCTCAACTTGTCCCAAATGGTGTTGGGCATGGCGAGGTGGTCGGACGCGACCAGTAAAACCGTATTCTCGAAAGCGGGTTTGGCCCTGAGTTTCCGAATAAACCCGGCAACCAGCTGGTCGGTGCATTGCAGCGTATTGAGATAGTCGCTTTCGCCATCCCCGTATACGATACCATCGCAATAAGGGCCGGGATACCCGGTTGGGTGGTGGGTATCCAGTGTGTTGAGCGTGAGTCCGAAGGCGGAACCCGCCGCCGCCAATGTATCAAACCTTTGCTCGGCCAGTGCCAGCAGGTCTTCATCATGAATGCCCCACGGGCTGGCCACGGCACCTTCGGGCAAAAGCGGTTTGAGCGCCGCCACACCCTCCACCCGGTCAAACCCGTGGGTGCCAAAAAAATTGCCCCAGGCGCCGAAATCCAGATCGCCGCCATAAAGGTGCTGCAATTGGTAGCCGCCGGCTTTGAGCAGGTCGCCAATACAGGTGGCACCGGGTAAAAACCTGTCCATTCCCGACATGGAATTGGTGGCCGCCGCGCCCACCAGCGGCAGCCCGCAAAATCCGGCGGTCATCCCCGCGATCGACCAGCTGGTGCCGCGGGCCTGGGTGATATCGGTAAAGCTCAGCGCCTCTTTTTCCAGCGCTTTCAAATTGGGCATCAAGCCGGGAAAAAGGCTTTCGTCAAAATAGCTGCGCTCAACCTGTTCCAGATACAGTATCACAAAGTTTTTGGGTGGTTGGTTGATTTCAAGCGGCCCCGGCATCAAAAAACCGTCGGGCGCCACCCGGCTTTCAAAGCGGGTTTGCTGATAGAGAAAGGCCAGATCGGCGGTGGCCGGATTGACCAGCAAGGACGCAGCCACCGACAGCCACGCCAAAAGCGATCTGAAACGCCGCCCGCCGGCATCTGTTTGCGCGGTTTTGTATAAAACAACCGAGGCAGTGATGCCGCCCGCTATGGTCAGGGCAGCCAGCCAGAACTGGTAGGAAAATTCGCCGTAAGCGGCGCCCTCGACACCCGCTTTCAGGTGAAAAATAACAGATTCGCTGATGCCCTCACCGGAAAGGGAATCGGCTATTAAATAGATACCGCTCAGGAGCAGCGAAATAAGAAGCGCCACCGCAGCAAACCCCGCCTTCAGGCGAGAATTGATCGCCCCGCGCCAAAGCCAGAAAGCCAAAGCCGCGAAGGAAAAGCTGAGCATCAATTCCTGGGTCATATAATCAACCTCACGAGTCGGTTGCCGCCAGTTTAACCAGAATTGAGGGCAGGCGCTATATGCCCGGGCATATTTTTGCGCGCCGCTGCGACGGCGGTTGCGCCAGCCATGCGGGCCCTGTCACAGCGCCACCCACGCGGCGTTTTTTTTGGCGGAGCGGACGCAGGCGTCAATGAAGCGGACACCGAGAAGGCCGTCTTGCACCGTGGGGAGCAGTGCCGCTTGCGGGGCGGTTTTGCCCGCTTTATGGGCCCTGATGGCCATGGCCGCCTCGGTATAGATATTTGCAAATGCCTCGAGATACCCCTCCGGGTGCCCGCCCGGGGTGCGGGAAAGGCGGGCGGTTGCGGCCGTGGCACCGTGGCCGCCGCGGGTAAGCAGCCTTTTTGGCTGCCCGTAGGGCGTAAACCAGAGATAGCTTGGGTCCTCCTGTGCCCATTCAAGCCCGCCCTTTTCCCCGTATATTCTGAGCTTGAGGCCGTTTTCATTGCCGGGCGCAACCTGACTGGACCACAACATACCGCGCGCGCCACCTTTGAAGCGCAGCATCACATGGGCGTTGTCATCAAGCTGGCGGCCGGGAACAAAACTGTGCAGATCAGCCGACAGGCTTTCGGTCTCAAGGCCGCTGACAAAGCCCAGCAGATTGAAGGCATGGGTGCCGATATCGCCGATACAGCCTCCCGCGCCCGCGCGCGCCGGGTCTGTGCGCCACCGGGCTTGTTTGTTGGCCCGGGTTTCTTCGGCTTCGGTGAGCCAGTCTTGCGGGTATTCCGCCTGAACCACGCGGAGTTGACCGAGCGCGCCATCGGCGATCATGCCACGGGCCTGCCGCACCATCGGGTAGCCGGTATAATTATGGGTGAGCACAAAAAGCGCGTTTGAGCTTTCGGCGGCTTGCACCAGTTTGCTTGCGTCGGACAGGGTGGCGGTTAATGGCTTGTCGCAAATCACATGAATGCCGCGTTGCAGAAACGCGCGCGCCACCGGGGCATGCATGTGGTTGGGGGTGACAATCACCACCGCCTCTATGCCCTCCTTCAGCCCCGCCTCGGCTATCGCCATCGAGGTGAAATCATCATAAATGCGGCCAGCGGCCAACCCCAATGCTTTGCCCGAGGCCTGCGCTTTTTCCGGTGTTGACGAAAGCGCACCCGCTATCAGGTCATATTCGCCGTCAAGGCGTGCCGCGATACGGTGGACCGCGCCGATAAAGGCATCGTTGCCGCCGCCGACCATGCCAAGCCGGATGGGTCTCTTCATTGTCATAACGGGCTCCCGTTGCTCGAGCCGCCGGTTGGCGGCTATTTTTCAAGACTATCGCCTGGAAATAAATTTGGCTATCTCCGCGTGCGGGAAAGGGCCGCATATATAAAGCCTTTCAGCCGGTGCCCGGTTTTTTAGCGCCTCAATCCACCGACTGCAAAAACACATAAAACCGGGTGCCTTTGCCGGTTGCGCTTTCGACCCGGATATGGCCGCCGGCGCGGCTGATCAGCTTTTGGGTGATCGACAGCCCGAGCCCGGTGCCTTCGGCTTTTTTTGTGGTGAAAAACGGGTCAAACATCCGCTCGATCACGTCGGGCGGCACCCCGATACCGGTATCGGCAACCGTGATCTCTACCCCTTCTTGGCCGTGAAAGCTGTGATTTCGGGTGGAAATACCCAGCAGGCCGCCGTTTTGCATGGCTTGAATCGCATTGACGATCAGGTTTATCAGAACCTGCTGGATTTCTGTCCGGTTGATGGCAACAAACCGGTCGGCCAGAAGTGACAATTCAAGCTCGATTTCGCCGCTGTTCAGCAAGTGCTGCACCAAAGGTAGGGTATCATTGATCACGTCATTCGGGGAGTGATAATCAACACTGCCGGCATATTCTTCGGGGCGGGCGAATTGCAGCAGCTTGTTTACCAGCGTATTGATGCGGTGGACCTGCTCGTAAATCAGCGAAAATTCGGTTTTGAGCGGGGTTGCGGCCGCGCCTACGGCTTCGTGTATCACGTCGATATTGCCCTGAATAACCGCCACGGGGTTGTTGATCTCGTGGGCGACAGAGGCGGTTATCTCGCCAATGGCGGCCAGTTTTTCAGAGATGATCAGCTGTTTGGTGGTTGTTTCCAGCCGGTGGTTGGCGTCATTCAGGGCGCTGGTGCGGGCTTCCACACGGGTTTCAAGCTCGTCGGCCCATTCGCGCAATCGCTGGTCCCGCTCCTGCACCTGCGCCAGCACCGAATCAAGATGGGTGGATACCAGTGAAAGCTCGTTTTGGCTGTCTTCCAGGCCGGTGCGCGCCGAAAGATCCCCGGCCTCGACCTTGGAAATGGTGGAAACCATTTCTTCGAGCGGCTGGAAAACACCGCGTGCCAGCCGGAAAAACAACGGCACCGAGAGCAGCAACAGCACCAGAAACCCGAGGCCGATCAGCAAGATTGTGCGGGATTTGGCGGCACGATAGGGGCTGTCGAGAAAGCCGACATAAAGCATGCCAACCCGGTTGCCAAAGCTGTCAACCAACGGCTCATAGCCCGAAATATACCAGTCATTGACCACAAAGGCGCGGTCGAGCCATGTTTGGCCCTGATCCAGCACGGCGGCGCGCACCTCTTTGGAAACCCGGGTACCAAGGGCGCGCACATTTTCAAAAAGCCGCACATTGGTTGAAATGCGGACATCCTCCAGAAATAGCGTGGTGGTGCCCTGGCTGCCCTCGGTCAGGCTGGCTGCGGGGTAAACCAGATCATTGATCGTATCGATGAAATCAAGGTTTTGGTTGAGAAGAACACCGGATACCAGAGCGCCGCCACCCTCGACAACCGGCACGGCGGTGTGCACCAGCATGCCCCGGTTTTCGATGCGGCGCGTGGTGGGCAGCGCCGCTTTGGTTTCTACCAGCGGGATATTGGCCTGCGCCGTAAGCCGGGCCGAAACCGCCCCAAGGTCAGAGGCACTGAACACATCGATAACCGCGCCGCTCTGGCCGGCGAGGGCGGCCTGAACCACCGGCCAGCGGCCCGGCCGCAATGGGGCAGCGTGGCCGCTGGCTGCGATGGTATTTCCGTTGGCATCCAGATAATAGAGAAAATCAAACCCGTATTTTTGCCGCTCGCTTTCCAGCAGGGCGGGCAAGGTGCCGCCCTGGCTTGCATGCACAAAGGCCGCCGATGCGCTCAGGGCCTGCGCCTGCTCCAATGAGCGCTCGCGCAGGCGGCCCAGATATTCGTGGGCGATGGTAAGCTCTCCATTTACTTTTGCGATCAACAGGTTATCAAACCTTGAAGACCAATTGAAGATCACCAAGCCGCCAAAAAGCGGCATCAGCAAAAGCATGGGCAGCAGCGCGATAAGCAATAGCCGCGTGCGGACAGAATTTCGCCACGAAATACGGGTGCGCTCAGGCATCCCACATCGCGCATTTGCGATCAACGGTTTTGCGGGAAACCCCGAGCCGCCGTGCCGCTTCGGCACGGTTGCCGCCGCAATCCTGCAGCACATTCAAAATATGCCGTTGCTCGACAGCGGCAAGTGAATCGAGCGAGGCTTCATCGCTTTCGCCCGGCTCGCTGAATTCGGGCGGGAACTCTCCCAAGATCAACGAGCGCTCGATCAGGTTGCGCAGCTCGCGCACATTCCCCGGCCAGTCGTAATTCGACAGCCGTTGCACCACGCCTTCGGTAAGCGGCAGCGGCACCACCCCGAGCTCGTCTGAGATGCGCTTCATAAACATGCTGGCGAGCTCCAGGATATCACCCTTGCGCTCTATCAGGCGCGGCATTTTGATGTTGATCACGTTGATACGGTGGTAAAGATCCGCCCTGAAGCGGCCCTCGGCCACGGCTTGCTCAAGGTCGGCATTGGTGGCAAACATAAAGCGCAGGTTAAGCGGCACTTCGCGCACCGAGCCAATGGGCCGGATGCGCATTTCCTCGATCACCCGCAGCAGCGTGCCTTGCACCTTCAGCGGCAGTTCGGCAATTTCGTCAAGAAACAATATGCCGCCACGCGCATGAAACAACAGGCCGTCTTGGTGGGCGTTTCCTTTTTCGGGGTCGTGTGTGATATAGCCAAACAGCTCGTTGGCAATGGCTTCGGCCGAAAATGCCGCGCAATTTACCGGCACAAATGGCGACCCCGCGCGGTCCGACATCGAATGCAGGGTGCGCGCCACCACCTCTTTGCCGGTGCCGCTATCGCCGGTAAACAACAC
>Ga0316205_10005576_pt1 | contig 10362 bp, 7 predicted proteins | sample 3monthpyrite_MG_FD_204941 | JGI IMG/M metagenome (GOLD analysis project Ga0316205, IMG submission 204941) | Microbial mat bacterial communities from mineral coupon in-situ incubated in ocean water Damariscotta River, Maine, United States -... | ecosystem: Environmental > Aquatic > Marine >...
TCTCCTCCGCAAACTTGATAGAAGTCCAATTCCCAATCATCTGTATTGCTTCCGTTGCAATAGTTCGCATTTCCAAAGGCTAAATTAAAGTCCCAGACTGGCCCAGCGAATAGCTTACCACCTTCACTGGTTCTAATTTTGTGTAAATAACTACTTATCCTATATCCATCAACGTTATGCGAGATCTCGTTTACAAGTAAAAAATCAACAAATGAATTGAGGTCAACATAAGGAGCGTATCCCAGAACTGGATCTGAAAAATTCGGTCCATTCAAAGCAGTTTCAAAATCCGTTACATAATTTTCGATATAGTTCAATTGGGTAGAATTCAAACTATCATAAGATGGGTCATGAAGTTGGAAGGTCGTGTTTTGTGAGGCTCCAGGATACGATGGATACGGAGAAGACCATGCAACCACCCCTCCACTTGTTGTTTTGTCAACTTTTAGAATATAATCTCCAGTCAACTCATTTCCAGAAACATCAACCGATTCCACATCGTTGGTTCCCACCTTGCCATCTTTACGCTTGATCTTTTCGGTAAACATGTAAACGCCTTCATACTGCCCATTTAAAACCACTTCACACATTTTGGTACGTGGCGCATAAGACCCAAGGTCCCAGCCCATTTGATATGCCAGAACATTTCGAATTAACGATTTATCCGAATAAGGCGCAAACAGCACCCAATCATTGTCATAAGCCATCCCGAAAATCGTTACATCATTCCGATTACCGAAATTATCACGTGTCTCTAAACTCCATTGTTTCTTGGGAAACATTTGCGAAGACGAGCCTCGAACCTCAATACCAATATTTCCAGAAAACTCATTGTAAGGATCGGTAGTGTAATTTGTAACTCCCTCTCCATTATAGATGATTCCCATTGTAGCATCTACCTTTGGCGTATCTGGAATTGATCCACCACCTGCCGTATTAATAACAACTATGGGCAAATTTGAAGAATTGAAAATCGTTGGAGGATTGAACCACCATGGCGTCGAAGAATAATCATTCGACGTGTTATTGATTCCAAGTGACAACCACACCCGTGAGGTCATATCACTTGATCCATTCGATTCATTGTGCGTTTGGACACACAAGACATTCGTTCCATTCTGTAAATTGGCGGCACTGAGCATCACTTGATTTGGATAACCTCCTGCATACATTTGAGCTTCGTGCAATCCATCCGAAAATTGATTGAAGGGCGGTTGACCAGTGCTTGTAATATTATCACGTGCAATTTCAACACCGTTTATATAGGCCACAAATGCATCATCGTAATCAATATTCAGTAGAACAAAATCAATTGCATTGATGTCTGTAATCGTGAACGAAATACGTTGATAACATGAACCCGTCGCTCCAAATGTGGTGTTGTCATCTCCATCTCCATATCCAAATCCTCCTATTCCACTCGACCAGCTCCCATCGTTAAAAGCAATTGTATTCCACGTTGCAGGAACAGCAGATGTTGGTAGTAAATACCTCCACGTGTAATTTTCATGAACGACCGTTTCCCAGTGATCTACTGCAGATCGTCCTGCCAATGAAAACAAGAAAGCAACACATAGTAAGAGTAGTTTCATAGTTAGAACAATTAAATGCTACGTCGATTTTGCCAAAAAGAATTTGGGTTCAGCTTGCCTAATTTAGTAAATTTAAACGACAAGTATATCCTGCTCACATGAATTTCATAGAGAATCTCAAAGTTCCGACTCGTTCAGAAATATGCTAAATCTTTCGTATTTTTAGACAACAAACATCTACTACATGAAGAAAATCATTTTCTCAGCAATGCTATCGTGTATCGGCTTGTTGTCATGGGCACAAAGCAATACAACAAGTACTGGAGGCGATGCAATTGGAAGCGGCGGTTCCGTCAGCTATTCGGTTGGACAGATTGATTACATTAGCGGGACTGGATCAAATGGCTCTGTAAATCAGGGAGTTCAACAACCATTCGAATTTTATAAAGATGTAAGTCTACACGAAAATTCCATCATCTTAACGAGTCTCTATCCGAACCCAACGAATGAGAACGTTGTACTCAAAATTGAATCTTTTCAGGATAATCTTTCTTATCAATTGTTTGACATCAACGGAAAACTCGTCAGGCAGAGCGATATTGATAATCTTGAAACTATCATAGAAATGCATGCTTTGAGCAGTGGAGAATATCACCTTTCCATTTCAAAGCAACATGAACGAATTGAATCAATCAAAATAATAAAGCACTAAATCATGAAAAAATTCACTACTACACTCCTTTTCACGCTCTCCGTAATGTTCACCTTTGCGCAGTCACCTCAAAAAATGACTTATCAGGCAGTTGTCCGTGACGCAGGAGATGTCCTCGTTTCGAATACGCCTATTGGAATGCAAATTAGTATCCTTCAAACGACGCCAACAGGGGTTGCTGTTTATATAGAGACGCAGGTTCCAACAACAAACATTAACGGCTTGGCAACAATCGAAATTGGTAATGGGACCGTCGTTGCTGGTAACTTCAGCACCATTGATTGGTCCGCAGGCCCCTACTATTTAAAGACGGAGACAGATCCGACAGGTGGAACGGTCTACAGTATTTCAGCGACTTCGCAGTTGTTGAGCGTACCTTATGCATTATACGCAGAGAATTCAGGAAATGGATTCAGTGGAGATTATAATGATTTGACAAACACACCTCCTCCCGTTACTGCGAACACCTTAGACGGAGCATATGACGAAGGCGGAGCTGGAGCAGGAAGAATTATCACTGCTGATTCTGGGCCTGTAGAAATCAACTCTGGAATAGCATCTCAAGCGGCGCTAAGTGCCAGTCATTCAGGAAATGGTGTTTCTATATTGGCTGACAATTCATCAACAGCCACTACGTTTCCCACAATTCAAGCTTCCACGGCGAGTACGTCCAATTTGGTTTCGGCTGTTATCGGTAATTCAACTGGCGCAGCATGGGGCGTTTCCGGACAAGTTACGAGCGCGGCTTCGGCTGAGGCTGCCGTTTATGGAAATAACCTCCGTTTAAATGGAGGATACGGTGTCAAAGGTGTCGGATACAACGGTGTTTGGGGTTTATCTTCGGTACAAACGGGTGCTGGAACATGGGGTGAAAACTCAAATATCAATGGTACAGGAATTGCGGGAATCGGTAACGGCCAAATTCCACAAGTACTTGCTGCTGGTTCTGGAGGATCATTTGTTGGTGTCACAAACGGACTTTTTGGAAAGTTTAACTCTTCAGGCGTAGCTCAGGGAATGACATTGCAGGATGCTTTTGGTGCACAGTGGTTAGTTGGTAGCTGGACAGGTGCAACATACAACAAGATTTCTGGAAATGGAGGTATGGCAACCGTTGTTCAAGACCTGAACGACGAACCTGTTTTAATGATCGCTCCTGAAGCTCCAGAATACCTTTTTGAAGATTATGGACAAGGTCAATTGGTAAATGGACAGGCACATATTGAAATCGATCCAATTTTCTCAAAAAACATTGTTGTCAATGAAGAGCATCCACTTAGAGTGTTTGTGACGCTTGAAGGCGATTGCAACGGCGTATTTGTAACAAACAAGTCCATTGATGGATTCGATGTTAAGGAGTTGGCTCAGGGAAATTCAAATGTAAATTTCACTTACCAGATCGTCGCTAACCGTTCTGATGAGGTGATGCCAAGTGGTAGAGTTTCTTTATACTCTGAGCAGCGCTTTCAGCCGACACAGAAGGTTCAGAAAACGGAGACGCTTGGTACTTCTAACAGTGAGCAGCGGGCTTTGAATATGGAGACTCATAATTAACTGCTTGGCAGGATTAATATTACTAGAGAGTGTAAACTAAGCTCTGCTTCTATTGAGAATACTAACTATTAGTTTCTTGACGGTGTCCATTTCTTCTGCCTTACTTGCTGCGACAAATAATGTCAAACTTGCCAGCGCTTCATTGCTAGTAATTGATTCTCCATACTCATTAATTAACACGTCATTTCTCTTAGGAACATTAAAAAACAAGCTGCTGCAATTCGTTTGTTTCCATCGGCAAAAGCATGGTTTTTAATTATCAAATAACAAGAGCATGGCGGCTTTTTCTTCTAGGCTCGGATAGAAATCAGTTTTCCCGAATCCTTTGGATATTTGAGCAATTGCACTCTCAAAACTCTGATCTTTTTCTAAACCAAATACATCAGAAATGAATTCAGCTTTCATATCGTCAATTAGAGCCTGATACTCCTTCTTTTCGGGATAACTGACGTTTTTATGGGTTAAACCTTTTGAGTCTAAGTTCTCATGATCATAATCATCCAGTAAGGTTAATCCTTTTGCAAATTGATTTAACCATTCATACTCTCCATCATTAGCTTTTTCTTCAATCGCTCTAGTAACTATCTGAATACCTGACCGTAAAAACTTAACTTCTTTTTCGACTTTCTCAAGTCGTTTCTCGTTGATAGCATAACCTTGTATTAAGTAATCTTTCAATCTTTGACTAGCCCATTGTCTAAATTGAGTACCTCTAATTGACTTAACTCGGTAACCAATTGAAATAATTACATCCAAATTGTAAAATTTCGTCGTTTTTGTCTGAACCTTCCCTTCTATGGCTCCATGTTTAGTGGTGTGTGCAAAATTTGCACATACCACATCTTCATCAAGCTCTCCCTCCTTAAACACATTACGAATATGGCGACCAATAACCGTCCTATCACGATCAAATAACAGGTCTAATTGCACTTGATTCAGCCAAACAGTTTCATTTTCAAATTTAACCTCAACTAAAGTTTTACCATTGTCACCTTGATATATTTCTATTTCAGAATTCATCATTTATTGTACTTATTCTTTTGCGGGATACCAAAAAAAAATACGAGCTAACATAAAGCTAGACAAAATTAATGAAGAACAGGAAATTGATAAACGCAAACTCAAACCGAAAAGTTCAAGCCACTTAAAAGAAGTGCATAACCTTTGCGTAATAAGAGCGTATGGCTTCAAGAGATCACTATGTGTTAACAAGACTATATTCACATTTTCCTTTCTTCGAATCAACAATTCAACTTATTAAGCCGCACTAAGCCTAGCTCAGAGACGTTAAAATTATTATCAAAAAAACCTCCAAGACTTTCGTCCTGAAGGTTTTCTAATATCTAATTGCTAAAATCTAATTATCTATTTAATTATCTCACCTTAAAGGTAACACGACGATTCTTAGCCAATCGTAAATCTTCATCATCCATGTCATCTGACTCATCATTTGGAACTGTGCTTCCTTTGCGAGAAATGATCATTCTACTTTCTTCGATTCCTTTGTCCATCAAGTACTTCATCACAATACCGATACGCTTGTTATCCATGTCAGCGTATAAATCATTCTCTACACCTACTGAATCTTCCATTGCATTCGAGTGACCGTTTACTTGAAGCTTCAACTCAGGATTTGCTTTCAATTCCTCAGCAATTAATTCCAAAGAAGCTTCACCTTCAGCTGGAATCTTACGCTTTCCAAATGCGAAATAGATTTGTTGAATCTCAATTTTATCCGTTGGTGTCATGTCTTCATCAATCTTAAACGCTCTCAGGTAAATTGTTGAAGAGTATTCATCTGAACCGTCATCTGCCTCGCAGTCGCACGACTCGTCTTCTCCTAAAAGAACTACTGAAACATCATCCAAGTAGTAATATGCTGCAATAGTTTGTGTCACCTTTACTTTAGGATCCTTCTTCATTCGCGTTGACTTCGCATCTTCATTTGAAAGGAAATTTCCAAGTGTAATGTATTTCTCACCACCTTTTGCTTCAACAAGTCCACAAACCTCAGTCCATCCATAACGAGCACTCATGATCTTATGATCGTTGTTGAAGTGTAGTAAAGTTGGCTTATCGATAATGGAAACTTTCGAATCCGTTCCAAATGGTTTCTTGCTCAACTTTGCACCAATGTTATTTGAAGCGTACTTAGACGCCTCTGCCAAGGATACATTGAACTTCACGCAATAACGCATTCCTTTTTTCAATGGGGCATCCAACTTAGCCATCACGTATGATCGAGGCAATTTGTTACCGTAAGAAAAACCTACAATCCCAGCATAATTTCCTCCATCTTTTGGAGACTCCTTACCGTATACATTTTTGGGAACCGCAATATCTACGACTTTAGAACCCGTAAAAAGATCAGCACGAACCCCAGTTGGAGAAACCCATCCTGTGGCACTTTCAATTGATCCTAATTTCTTTGGCTTCTTTCCCACTGATTCAAAACTTCCGTTCGGAACTAGGTTCTGTCCTTCCTGCCCAAAAGCAAAAATTGAGAACATTCCAAATGCTATCGTTGCAATAAATTTCGCTCTGTTCTTAATACTGAATTTCATAACTTTTTACCGTTTTAATAAATGTTTTAACCTTTTCTGGATCGACATCAGGATAAACACCGTGCCCCAAATTAACAATATGTCGGCGACTTTTAAAAGAATTCAACATATTATTTGTCTGCCTCTCCACTTCCTTATGCTCTGAATATAAAACGCATGGATCTAAATTCCCTTGTAGCGTTCTGTTCTCCCCAACTACCTCACGCACTTCATCCATTCGCATGTTCCAGTCAACTCCAACCGTATTGCAATTAAGTGCTGCCAATTCAGCAATAGAGTTATATGCTCCTTTCGCAAATAAGGTTACAGGAACTTCATTAATTGCCGCTGAAATTTGATCCATATATTTTAAGCCAAATTCAGCATACTGTTCTTTTCCAAGAATTCCAGCCCATGAATCAAACACCTGTACCATGTGAGCGCCAGCCTTGATCTGTGCTTTCAAATACTTTATTGTGACTTCGGTGATACGACTAAGCAACTCGTGTGCCAAAGTTGGATTGGTATAAAGAATTTTACGTGATTCAGAGAACGTTTTCGAACCTTGCCCTTCCGTCATATAACAGAAGATCGTCCACGGTGCCCCAGCAAAACCAATCAATGGTACGCGCCCGTTCAGTTCTTTATTTGTCAATCGAATAGCCTCCGTAACATACCCGAGTCTATCCTCAATATCGAAATTTGTATTTGCGAATTTTAACCCTTCTTCAGAACGAATTGTCTTTTCAAACCAAGGTCCTTTTTTCTCGATCATTTGATATTCGAGTCCCATTGCTTCTGGAACAACCAAGATATCAGAAAAAATAATCGCGGCATCAACACCTAAAAGATCAACAGGCTGCACAGTAACTTCGGCTGCCCGCTCTGGCGTTTCTACAAGCTCCTTGAATCCTGATAGTTCTCCTCTCACTGCTCTATACTCAGGAAGGATTCTCCCCGCCTGTCGCATAAGCCAAACTGGATACCTTTCAATTTGCTCTCCTCTCGCCGCGCGTAATACTAAATCGTTCTGGATTTTCATGGCGCAAAGATAAGCGAATTCGAGAATTTAAACATTCAAAGACTTGAAGATTCACTATTTCACCACCTGATTGGGCTTTTGTCGATTGATTTTAGGTATTCGTTTGTCTTTGAGAAGTGCTTGCAACCAAAGAAACCACGATAGGACGACAAGGGAGATGGATGGGGGGATGTTAAGATCAAGTTTCGTTGCGCATTGACATTTTCTGCCTTTCGTTGCGCCTTGCTTCCCCACAATATATAAACCACTCCCGTCTTGTTATCATTGAGTTTTTGAATAACCGCATCCGTAAAGAGCTCCCACCCTTTTCCCGCATGGCTATCCGCCTGACCACTTTTTACGGTGAGTACTGAATTTAACAATAGCACACCTTGTTCAGCCCACTCATTTAAATCACCGTTGGTTCGAATTGGAATGCCCAAATCATCGTTCAGTTCTTTAAAAATGTTGTTCAAACTTTTGGGCAGAGGTCTTACGTCAGGTTCAACAGAAAAACACAAGCCGTGTGCATGACCTGGAGTCGGGTATGGATCCTGACCCAAAATCACCACTTTTACCTTGTCGAAAGGACAGGCTTCGAACGCACGAAAAATCTGCGAACCTTTTGGAAAGATTCCATTGGGTTGTGTTTCATATTCATTTTTCACAAACGCTACCAACGATTTAAAATAAGGCTGAAGAAATTCATTTTGCAACTGAGATTTCCACGAAGACTCAATAGATACATCCATAGGATCGAAGATAAGAGAAAATTCCCTTAGAACCCTTAGATTTGTACCTATGAAATATGTATCCTTTATTCTTGCGGCTCTATTAATTGTTAGTTGTGATGAATCTCCTGAAGAGACTGATCCCGACAAAACCAATGGAGAAGATTCTGTTGCTGAAATGACAACTGATGAATTGATTGTGCGCCAAATTGAAAGCGCTTTGAGCATTCCCGTAACCGAAGAGTACACCTACAAAGTATACAAGGAACATTTGAATGGAGACGATAGCCTTGATTACATCATAAGTGTAAATCGACTAGAAAAGGCACTCAATGAAGCCATCGAAAGTGGACAAGTTGCCAAACGTGCAGAAATAGGCTACATGGGTAATTTCAATTACATCTTTTACATGGATGGTTCTTCAAAATCTATGACCACACCAATCGCTGTACCTTCGAGTCCACATGCTAAGCTTAGGGTGACTTTCGATAATATTGTTTCAGAAGGATACAAAGATGTAATGGTTGATTTTAGAATTCGAAATTCGTGTTTCCGAAGATTTTACACAATCGTAGGTGAAACGCCTAGACAAGACTTTGAAATGAAAATCTTTGACGGATTGGGAACGGATGACACAGAAGCGTATGTCATGGAGTACGAACCGGGAACCTATTCCTTGGCAAAAGACATTCTTATTTATAAGGCCGAACTTGAAGCGGTGGAAATCACTGACCCGATGGAGATCTATTCATTGGATCCAGAGATTACAAAAACGGATGTTTTGGATCGACGTTGGTTCTTCAACGGGCATGAACTCAAATATTTTACTGAGAAATAACTAGAACGTTCCTTTGAGGGAAACCATAAAGTTTCGTCCAGAAGCTGAAATTCCCGAACCGAATGTTCTGTACAATTGATCTGTTATGTTTTCTACCCCAACGTTAGCAGAAATGTGTTTATTGAAAAAGAAACTCCCTTTGAAGTTTAGTGTGTACCAACTTGGCGCATAGGTAATTCCGTTTTCATCTGCTGCGTAGACTTGATCACCACGCTCGTTTAAGGGGAAATCTTCGTAGTCCATTCTACCATGATAAACGGCATAAATTTCAACGCGAACCCGTTTTCTTTTGTAGGAAATTGATGTACGACCAAAAATTGGGGTGATATGCGATTTAGGGAAATACGCCGCACTGTCTACATTGTACTCAAATCCCTTCTGGTAACTGATTGTACTCTTCAGACCAAACCCTTTTCCAAATGCGAACTCTACACCTCCCTGAACGCCATAGACGTAAGCATTACTTATATTCTGAACAGCCTGCACCTGACTCAGAGTACCTTCATACATTATACTGTCTTGTCCATTAAAGGTATAATTCGCACGGGCAAGTGCATCTTTCAAGTAGGTACCGTAAACCGCAGCGTCAAATTTTACAACATTCTTAATTGATTTCACAAAACCGATCTCTCCGTTGTATGCGTATTCCGGTTTCAAATCAATATTTGGAATAACCACACTTCCAGGCTCTGAATCGAAAACCTTTCCAATATCGTCAATGTTCGGCGCTCTAAAACCTGTAGAAAGATTCAAATACACCTGCGATCTTTCATTCGGATTGTACACCAAGCCAAGGCTTCCATTCAATGCATTGTTCGAATTTACTGTTGAGCTTACTGGGAATGCAAATAAAGTAGTATCAAAATCCGCTTGAATATGGTAAAGCGTAAACCGTCCTCCAACATTTAAGATCCACTCGTCAGTTATTGCGTATTTTAAATTCGTGTATACACCGTAGGTTTGCCAAGTCGAGCCATCTGGGTAACGCGAATTGATTTCAATCTGATCACCTCCAGTAATTGGTTCTCTGTATGCATGTGATCCAACTCTGTTGATCACTCCCTCCAATCCATAAAATAAGTTTAACCTACTCCCAAGCTCTCTGTCCAAATCTAAATTCATTGAAAAGGCATCAACGCGTTCAAATTGTCTTCGAATTAAACTATTTCCCGTTTTCCGGTCATGACGACTTTCTTCGTACTTCTGATACGCCATTGTCAGGCGTAAATCATCATAAAGAACAGAACGTTTGGCCGAATTAATAAGTGTCATTCGGTGCATCATCCATTCTTGAGGTCCGTAATACCATTCTGCATTATCCAATTCGCCGTCGTCATTTTTGTCAAGGGTCAAACGATCGTAGCGTGGGGCATTGGATGTTGTTGAGTAATTGAATCCATAATCAATGTACCAGTGTTCGTTTGGCTTGAA
>Ga0316205_10005577_pt1 | contig 10355 bp, 8 predicted proteins | sample 3monthpyrite_MG_FD_204941 | JGI IMG/M metagenome (GOLD analysis project Ga0316205, IMG submission 204941) | Microbial mat bacterial communities from mineral coupon in-situ incubated in ocean water Damariscotta River, Maine, United States -... | ecosystem: Environmental > Aquatic > Marine >...
CCACTGTTCTGGTGGCGTGATATGTTTTCCAACATAACGATCGTGCTGTCAACAAGCATGCCAATGCCCAGAGCCAGGCCGCCCAGTGTCATTATGTTCAGCGTGATGCCACTGATATTCATAATAATAAAAGTGACAAGAATAGCGATTGGTATAGCGCTGCCGATTATTAATGTACGAGTCAGGTTACCAAGAAATAAATAAACAACGATCATGGCAAGTATTGCACCTGACAAGGCTGCAGATGCGGCATTGCTGACAGAGTGTCGGATAAATACAGACTGATCACCAATTTTCTGCACTCTGACATCTTTTGGGATAATATCGTTATTCTGCAGCCACTCAAGCCGGCTAATCACCTGATCAACAACTTCTACAGTATTTGACGATGGTTGTTTTTGTATAGATAACTTGACGCCATTAATACCATTAAGGCGAATTTTAATGCGCTCATCTTCATGGGTGTTATTGACAACGGCTACATCACGTAATTTTATCGAACGAATTGAGTTTTCAAATTGTTTACTAATAACAATATCTGAAATTTGATTGATATTAGTAAATCGACCAACAGCCCGAATACTGATTTCCTGTTGTTTGCCATAAAGTTTTCCGCCTGCAATGTCTTTGTTTTCTTTCTCGAATTGTTTTATGACATCATCAACGGTGAAGCCATAATAATTAAGTTTGTTCTGATCCAGTACAATATTTATTTCACGAATTAAACCACCGCCAACTTCAGTTGAGGCAATGCCGGGTAAATTCAGAAACCATTTACTGAAGTTGTAGTCGACCCAGCTTCTTAGTTCGACAGATGACTTTATATCTGAACTGACGATCAGTTCCATTACAGGGATCTGAGAAGGGTCTCGTTTATAAATAACCGGCGGTTCTATTTCGGCAGGTAAAAAACGCTTGGCTCGGTCCAGTCGGTTGCTGGCATCACGCAAGGCTGTATTAATGTCTGTGCCATAAGGGAAGGACAGGTCAACATTCGAGCGGCCTTCTGATGAACGCGATTGTATGTTAATTGCATTTTCGGTTATCGCTAACTGTTCTTCCAGCTGACGGGTAACTTCGTCTTCCATAATTGCGGCAGGCACACCAGGGTTAAGTATACGAACCCTGACTTCCGGATAAATTAATTTGGGTAATAAATCGACGCCAAGGCGATTCAGGGAAAATAATCCAAGAATAATAATGGTCATTAGAATCACAATAACAGATATCGGATGATTAATAGACCAGGTTGCTAAACCGCCTTTACTTGAAATCTGTATCGGTGACATTCGTCAGGTTACCTGTCAGCCTGAATACTGACGACTTTTTTGCCCGGGCGTAGTCCTACAAAACCCTTGGTGATAACGGTATTACCATCTGTTAGTCCGGTTAAAATTTCTATTTTATTATTAATATTTCTGCCGGTAGTGATACGTTTTATCTGAGCTTTTCCTTTATTATCCAAGGTATATATCCATGCGCCTTTTGTATCATACTGCACTGCATTAACAGGAATCAGAATAGCGTTGTTTATTTTTTCACTAATAATAATTTCAGCAAATAAGCCGGGGTAAAGATTTTTATCTTTATGTTCAAAACGGACCTCGATAGGTATTTGCTGGGTTTTTTGATCAACCGTTGGATATATCGTACTGATAAATGCATTCAGCTGGTATGAAAGGGCAGGAATATTTAGTGATACTTTGCGGCCTTTTTTCAGTGAAAGCAGATAGCTTTCAGGAACGGCGCTTTTTGCAATCAGATTACTGTTATCAACCAGTGTTAAAATATGGGTGTTAGTAACAACAGAGTTACCGGGTTCAAGTAATCGCTGACTAATAACACCTGAAAATGGCGCTTTAATAATGCTTCGTTCCAGCTGAATTTTCTTTAATGTAACTTCTGCTTTAGCCAGTTTCAGGCTGGTATCAGCAGAAGACAGTTCTTCTGCTGATGCCAATTGTCTTGGCAGTAGTTTTTTAATGCGAGCCAGATCCTGTACTGCTTTATCAAGACTGGCGAGTGCTTTTTGGTATTCGGCTCTGGTTAAACTGTCATCAAGCTTGATTAAAATATCACCTTGATTGATTTTTGCGCCAGGCCTGTGTGGTATTTCCAGTAATGTACCTGCAATCTGGTTTGAAATATTGACAGTATTTGGTGCGTTTATTGTTGCATTAAAACGTCTTTCAATCAGACTATCCTGAGCTTTGGCTATAACTGTATTGACTTGATGTGGTTTGTTTTTACGTTTTTTAGCTGTTTCAGCTGTATCGTCACATCCTGATAACAATATCCCTGTCAGTGTAAAGGCTATGATAAGACTGAAATAAGGCATATTAAATTTGTTTTTTATTTTCATATCAGTTCAATTGTGTGATGAGATACAATTATATGCAATATACGACAACGATTAAATTAAGAATATCCCTAAATGATCAACCATAAGCACACAGAAGTACCACATCGTTCGCGAACAGACATCAGAAACCTTAAACGAATGCTTCCTTTTATCTGGGATTATAAGGGTAGAGTGTTGTTTGCTTTGCTGTTTTTGATCATTTCAAAGCTTGCTGTCGTTGGCATGCCGCTTATTTTAAAAGAAATTGTCGATTATCTGGATCAGACATCAGATGATATAAAAATTGTATTACCAATAGTGTTGTTACTGAGTTATGGGTTGCTCAGACTCGCCAGCGGGCTGTTCAACGAATTAAGAGATGCAGTGTTTGCACGAGTTCGTTACGGAGCCATTAAAAAACTCTCCATGCAGGTGTTATCCAGATTATATGAATTGTCACTGCGTTTTCATCTGGAACGAAAAACAGGTGGTATCAGCCGGGATCTGGAAAGAGGGACGCAGAGTTTAAGTTCAATAATGAATTATCTGGTTTTTAATATTGTGCCGACCATATCAGAGTTTTTACTGGTCGCTGCTATCCTGTTAAGTCAGTACAACTGGAAATTTGCACTGGTAACGAGCCTTACTGTGATTGTTTATATTGCATTCACGCTGGCCATCACTGAATGGCGTATGCATTTTCGTCATCAAATGAACAGTCTGGATTCAGATGCAAACAGTAAAGCCATCGATGGGCTGATTAATTATGAAACGGTCAAATACTTCACCAATGAAGAGTATGAACTGAATCGCTATCATGACACCATGACAGAATGGGAAACCGCGGCGGTGAAAAGCCAGAATTCCATGTCGCTGTTAAATTTTGGACAAGGTGCGGTTATATCCATCGGTGTCACATTTATTATGATCTATGCAGCTCAAGGGGTGGTTGATGGCAGTATGACGCTCGGAGACCTTGTGCTTGTTAATACCATGATGCTGCAATTATTCATGCCGCTTGGTTTTTTAGGAATTATTTACCGTGCTTTAAAATATTCGCTGGCCGACATGGATTTAATGATTAAGCTACTGGATAAAAAACCTGAAATTCTAGATTGTAGTAATGCAAAAGATCTGATCTTAAAAGATGCAGAAATTGAATTTAACGATGTGAGTTTTTCTTATAACAAAGAAAGACAAATTTTAAATAAAATCAGTTTTAAAGTATCTGCCGGTAAAAAAGTGGCCATTGTTGGTGCGTCCGGCGCGGGTAAGTCGACGATTACTCGCTTATTATTCCGTTTTTATGAAGTGGATGACGGATCAATAAGCATAGATGGTCAGAATATTTCAACCATCACGCAAAAAAGCCTACGAGACTGTATTGGTATTGTGCCGCAGGATACAGTTCTGTTTAATGACACTATTTTTAATAATATATTGTACGCAAAACCAGATGCGACTGTGGAGGATGTTTATAAAGCAGCAAGAATGGCGAATATACATAAGTTTATTGAGTCTTTGCCGGATGGTTACCAGACAATTGTCGGGGAACGCGGATTAAAGCTTTCAGGTGGAGAAAAACAACGTGTAGCCATCGCCAGAGTTATTATTAGTGAACCACGTATTATGGTGTTTGATGAAGCGACATCGTCACTGGACTCAAAATCTGAGCAGACTATTTTGCAGTCATTAAAAGAAATTTCAGAGCAACATACAACGCTGGTTATCGCTCATCGCTTATCCACGGTGGTAGATGCTGATGAGATTTTAGTCATGGATAATGGTCAAATCATTGAAAGCGGAACACATCAACAGTTAATAACATTAAAAGGTAAATATGATCACTTATGGTCTTTGCAGCAATCAGAGCAACAACTACTATAAGTAGTATTGACAGTTTCCGGGCTTTTTTCAAGCCCGGAACTATACCTGTCATGCGCATAAAAATGTGAAAAGTACTTTGTTTTGATGAATTATGCTGCTTTCCTGGATTTTATTTCATCTAATAGTGCAGACTGTCTTAGTCTGCGCAGCATGTCTTCTTTATCTATGCTCAGTATTGCTTTTTCTTTCAGTTCATTGTTTAACTGGTTAAAGTTTTTAATTTGTTCATTTGAATATTTATTTTCTTTTCCCTGTTCGATAACAAATCGTTCAAAGTTCAATTCATCTAAAACATGACCGGCAACAGATTCAAAAATCTCTAAGTCATCAGTTGTCATCGAATCGAGGAATTTATTAGTATTATTGCTCATGACAGGCTGTGTGACATTTTTCCATAGTTTACTTGAGCCAGCTGCATTTCTGGCTTCATCAGTTTTATGGAAATCAAACATGCTCTGATTAAAGTTAACGTTTAAAAACTTACAGAGTGCTTTAGCACTATTTTCAGCATCACTGGTCAGTTGTTCATAGCTTATGGCAAAGAATCTGTCAGGATTTATGCTTTTACTCATATTAATGGCTGTTTCTTGTGCGTTTGTCCAGTCCTGAGCAATGTTATAAATATGTTTTTCACCAACAACCGCTTTTTGAAAAGATAACGCTACATCTCTTCCATCTCTGTAAAGATAGATATATTTAGTATCCTGATAATAGCTTTCTATATCCTTAATGTAATTTATGTTGGCTAAACTCTTACAACACCATGTGTCAGCGCCTCTGAGATCTGCATAAATGTCATATATTGCCCCGTAAACAGCCATTAATGACTTATTTCGGCATCGACTGTATATGTCATCACGATTGAGTTCCATGTCCATCCATTCAACAGGATTTGTTTCAACCAGACGACAGACATCATTTACTAAAAGTTCAAAGTTATCCCCGGTATCTAAGTCACCATATTTATGCATTAGTGGCGTCATTCTCTCCAGTATATGAGGAGGGTGGGGTGAAGCGATCTCATTCAGTTGATTCATCATTAAGCGTAACAGATTTGAGCCAGATCGCTGTGTACCTATCATGAATATGGGTGACATATTTATCTCCTTTTTTAATAGTAGAAAAAGCCAATAACCCCTGCCAGAGGGATTAGCAATATGACTTCAACTTTAAAACGTAATAACAAAATCATTGCTGTTGTGAAAATAGCAAGTGATATATGGTTTTGTTCTGCGTTTGAAATAACAACATAACCAGCAGCTGCTATCATGCCAATTACACCGCAGCGTATACCTTTGAGTGAGGCCTGAATTACTGAAGATGCTTTGATTTTTTCCAGATAACTAGTGCAAAACAACATCAATAAGGCGGGAGGTACAAAGGCACCAATAGTTGCTGTTGTAGCACCGATTACACCAGCGACCTTATAACCAATAAAAGTAGCGCTTATTACTATTGGTCCCGGTGTTACCTGACCCAGAGCAATTCCATCAATAAACTCGGTGTGAGTTAGCCAGCCATATGAATCTACGATTACTTCCTGGATCATGGGAATGAAGACAAAACCTCCGCCAAATAACATTAAGCTCATTCCCGAAAAAACAGCCATAAGTTTTATGCTGAGTAATGTTTGAAACTTAATAACGGCCGCTAATAAAGCAGGAACCATTAACAGTGATGCTACAAAAAAGGTATTAGGTTTACTGGTTTCAGCTGTTTTTTTATGTGAATTATTGTTCTCGGTAACTGATTGGTCTTCATTATTACGATAAAGCAGGTAACCTAATGAACCAGAGATTAATATCGTACTTATTGTTGTATAAAAACCACCGATAAAAATAAGAGATAACATCGAGGAAATTGAAATCAGGTATTGACTAAAACCAGTTAACGACTTTTTTCCAAGGTTAACGGCAGCTACAACTATAATTGCAGCAACTGCAGGTATAAATCCCATAAAAATATTATTTGCAGCAGGTATGTTTCCAAAAGTAAAGTATGCATAGCTTAAGCCAAGCATGAGAAAAAAAGATGGCAAAATCACGGCAGTAAAACATACAGCTGCCCCGGGTATTCCTCTGAGTTTGTATCCGGTATAGGTTACTACGTTAACAGCAATTGGGCCTGGTAATATTGAAGCGAGAGATATTCCATCTAACATGTCCTCATTAGTTAATAATTTCTTTTTTTCTACCAGATGGTTCTGGACTACAGAAATAAGCGCCATGAAACCACCGAAAGCAGTGCTGCCTATTTTTATATAACTCCAGAATAATGACCATAATGAAACTTCGTTTTCATTAATCCGGGCAATAACTTCGTCATTCATAATTTTTAATCCTGCTTTAATGGTTTATATTTTTGTAATGAAAAAATATAAATTCAAAACATCTCGTTAAATCTTCCTGATATAAACAAAAATAAATTATTAGTTGTAAAGAGTATATGCAGGCATTGAATTAATTCTTCTGAATCAAGTGTAATCAGGATTTTTCCCCATTAGTTTTTGAATCAAAGGTTTGGCTTGAAGGGTGAACGGTCTTTAGAGTGATGTTTGTTACATTTATGGCTATCTAGTTGATGTTCAGCTTAATAAAAATAAACGTTTAATCCAGAATTTAGACCGCTTGTCCTGTTTTCAATAAATTATGCATTATAGGAATTTCTCCCATAGCTGGAGCATAATTATTTATCTATTTATATTCAGGAAACAACATATTATATAAATGAGGAGACATACCATGCAGTCTAGAATCAAGTTTCTAGTGCTATGTACCGTTTTTACCAGCATGTTTTCAGTATCAGTTTCTGCTGAATATATTTTTACCGCACCACCAAGAGAATCTCTGGATAAAGGTATTAAGGTTTACAAGCCAATAGCTGACTACTTATCAGATATTACTGGTGAGAAATTTACATATTATCATCCGGAAACCTGGACTGAATACAGTTCACAAATGCATGCTGAAAAATTTGATCTTGTATTTGATGGGCCTCATTTTGTTGACTGGCGTATAAACAATATCGGCCATAATGTAATGCTGAAGTTACCTAAAATAGGACGCTGGACTTTAATTACCCGGAAAGATGATCATTCAATCACAAAAATAAGTGATATGGCAGGTAAAAAAGCATGTGCTCCTGGGTCACCTAATTTTGGCATGTTAAATATGATGAGCCACTTTACTGATCCGGATAAGCAACCCATTCATATTAAAGTAAAAGGATGGAATAATGTTTTTAATGGTGTAAAAAACGGTAAATGTGATGTTGGTGTTCTGCCTAATACCAATCACAAAGTATTTGATAAGGATATGTCTTTTACGAAATCTATTCATAAACATTTGCCGTATCCAAATCAGGGTATGACATATGGTCCGCGTATTTCTTATGATCTTTCTCAGAAAATAAAAAAGTCTTTGCTATCTAAAAATGGTCAGGCAGCTCTTATGAACTTACGTAATCGTTATACTGCAGGTAAAAAACTCACATCTGCTGAAAACGAAGAATATGACGGTGTTCGTATTGTTTTAAAACGAGCAAATAACTTTACGTATGAAAAAAATAGTACTACAGCTGTAGCCAGTCATCCGTAATATAAATATAAAGGGTTTCTGTTTGTCGCATTAATAGGAATTTTTCCCATGTATATTAATGTAATGTGTAACTAAAAATATCATTAATATGTAAATATACGGACAATAGTTCGTTTGTTGTTCACATAAACTGTGAAAGAGATATGTAGGTACTGAGATGAATGATGCACAAGAGTTTTTAATTTACATGATGGATGTTTCTCAAAAAGACATTGAAATGGTGCAACGAGTGCTTAGTGTTACTGGCGGTTCTAAAAGAAAATACAGATTAACAGATAATGATGAACCAGCTAAAAATAAAATATATATGGTTAATTCAGACGATGATGAATCTATAAAAAAATGGAGTCGTCGCTATCTTGGTGATAATAACAAGCCTACTGTGTCTACGGTGTTTGTTGGTAAGAGAATTGTTAAAGGTGATCATTTATACAATATTTGTCGTCCGATAAAGGCAACTCAGATGATCAGCACACTTGATACGATTACAATCAATGAAATGAATTTCATACCTGAGCTTACTATTGGTAGTGTTGCTGATGGAACTGGGTTGTCCAATGAAACATTGGAACAAATTATTAGTTTAAAAGAAGATGATAATCAGTTTAATGCGCTGGTCGTTGATGATAGTCAGCCTGTTCGTAAGCAAATGGAACTTGAGTTAAAGATGCTCGGTGCAAAAACCTATATGGCAGAAAGTGGCGAGCAGGCCATTGAGTTATCACGCTTATACGACTTTGATATTATTTTTCTTGATGTGGTTATGCCAGGAATTGATGGATATAAAGTATGCAAAATACTTAAAAAAGATGTTAAGTCAAAAAAAATACCCATCGTTATGTTAACCGGAAAAACTTCCCCTTTTGATAAAGTTAAAGGAACTTTGTCAGGCTGTGATACATATCTGACAAAGCCGCTGGAGCATGAAGAGTTTCAGAATATTGCAAAGAAATATATTCCGAAATTTGAGGGTGTGGTAGGGGCGCTGTAAAAGTAAATGTCGATACAGAATAATACTTAGCTATGTATCGATTATTTAAAATTAATAGCACACATTTAAAAACAATTGTAAAAGGAAAAGACCATGACAATTAATAAAGTACTACTGGTGGATGATTCGCCGACTGATCTGGCAAATATAAGAATGATTGTAACGGATGCAGGCTATTCGGTTCTAACAGCAGCATCAGGTAATGAAGCTATCGAAATGGCAAAGAACGAACTTCCTGATGTGATTTTCATGGATATTGTTATGGATGGGGCTGACGGTTATGAGGCTTGTCGTGAAATTTCTCAAAATGGTTCAACTAAAAATATTCCGGTAGTCTTTGTAACCAGCAAAAACCAGAAGGCAGACAGAGTTTGGGCTGAGTTGCAAGGTGGTAAGGCATTTATTACCAAACCATATACATCAGATCAGATTCTGGACCAGATAAGTGGAATGGCATAACCATGTCTGATGTTGGCGCCTTAGATAGCTGGATGTCACCACAAGAGGCATTATCTCGCTTTAAAAGTGATGAAATGTCTCTTCTGGATTTAAATTTACCTTCTGTTGACGAATCAAAGATACGTTATGGATTTCGCTACGAAAATATCGGATTCATTATTGGTAAAGGCGTTCTCAGTGAAGTTATCAATGATTATGTTGTCTATCCTATGCCCAATTGTTCAGACTGGTTAACCGGTCTTGCAAATGTGAGGGGTAATCTGGTACCTGTTTATGACTTAAGGAAGCTGTTCCAGCTTGAAGTAGCTGAGTCATTTTACAAGCACCTGTTAGTGATTGATCAGGGTTCAGATTCTGTAGGTGTGCTGATAGAAGATCTGCCGCAATCACTCGAAACCATTGACTGGAAGCCTTCATCGTACCGTCCTAAGCTGGCAGTCAATATTTCTGAATACATTAAAGCATCATATCTTATTGATGCGGTGGCATGGATTGATTTCGATCACGCCGAATTTTTTAAATCAATTAAAGATTCTGTTGCAGTATGAGTAAGTCATTTATTGTTATTCATTTTAAATTTAGTCAATAAGATCAGTTCCCTGGAGGAATAGGGTATGAAAAGTAACCGTCTGTTAAACAAATTTGCAAGCCTGTTCTCAGGGTTTGATAATTACAACCTGACAACTAAGCTCTCAGGGTTACTGGCAGGACTTGTGCTTGGTTATCTTGCGATTGGTTATGCATACTACGAAGTACTCGATACAGAAAGGGAAGTGCTTGTAACTGAAGAAAAAATACGACAATTCGAAAATGGTATAAGGGAGATAGAGCTGGATCTGCAGTCTGCAAAACAGTATGAGAATCAGTTTTATGCAAAAAAATATCCAATCTATCTCAGTAAATTTGATATTCATATGATTTCTGCCAGCCAAAATGTAACCAGTCTTATTAAACTGGTGGAGGGTGAGAATGAACTGGAAAAAATTACCGCCAAGCTTGGTGGTAATTTCGAAGAATACAGAAGTAAATTTATTCTGGCTGCTGAAGCAATGCTGGAAATTGGTCTTAATGAAACACTGGG
>Ga0316205_10005579_pt1 | contig 10353 bp, 8 predicted proteins | sample 3monthpyrite_MG_FD_204941 | JGI IMG/M metagenome (GOLD analysis project Ga0316205, IMG submission 204941) | Microbial mat bacterial communities from mineral coupon in-situ incubated in ocean water Damariscotta River, Maine, United States -... | ecosystem: Environmental > Aquatic > Marine >...
CAGTTCTATGGAATGCGTAAGATTAATACAATTGGAATCAAACAGGCTAACAAAGTAATGCTGATGGCAGGCACGGCTTACAACCTGAAAAAGTACTTAAAGTTTGTTGCAAAAACGGCAAAAAGTAAGACAGAGGAAGTGAAAGCTTCTTTGACTTCAATTTTTGACCGAATAATAGCTCGAGAAATACGATTTGAACCACTCATTTATTAACAGATAGAGACAACGCTGAAAAATGAGAGTGCCTTAGAGAGGCTTAAATGGAGTCAATTTTTGTTCAAATTGGGAGTTGTGCAACGGTTACCTATGTTAGTGGTGTTACAGTGCTTCCGATTTTGCGCAGAGTGGATATTTACCCTCATAGTTCTTCTCGCTATCGGGGTCAAGCCATTTATTAGTAAAAAAGGTTTTTCTAGATGAAATCAATATTTCGTATGCTAACATGTTTGTGCCCGTTTCGTAGGTCAGAATCTGATAAACTCCTTTTTCAATTCTTCTAAACGGATATTCATTATTTGCGTAAGGGACAATATATAATTCATGATTTTGCTCGAATAAATCATCTTTTCCAATGAATTCTAGATAGAGAAGGACGGTGTCACCAACTTTAAAATTATTAAACGTGTTTCCCCTTACGTCGGTCCATGAGGTCTGAACATCCGAGCATGAAACACCTATATCAATTTCATGACTCATTACATCACTTATATCAATTGTGTCGCGACATTGATCTGTTTTCAGAATTTGATGATTAATATCAACACTTGTGTCTGTTTGTTCCTTACAAGAAAGGACAATTAATAAAATGATTAAAATTATCGTGTTTTTCTCCATTACCACTAACGACGGTTTGTGTATGAAACGTGGCCATCCCGCAGGGTGGCTATGTTTTCATACATAGTGTTGTGTTTTCGTGGTTTACTTTCCGCTCTGTTTTTAGCGCTGACAAAGACATACTCTTTGACAAGTTTTGGCTGGTTCGGTTGGCTTTTGAGCGACTTGGCAATGTGTATGTATTGTGCGTTGGCATTTAGATTGACTCCAGTTTTTCTTTGAATTTCTCTTTTCTCAATCCTTCATTATAGAAAGGCATACCGATTAAACGGAAATTTTCATTTTGGAATAATTCGACTTTAGCATCTTCTTCTATTGAATCTAAAAATTCTTCCTTCCATAAGTCGGTGTCCAATAAATGCTGCCCTTTTGGTTCAATGAATAATTGGTATATCAAATCTTCATCCGTTTTCTTGTCTGTCATAAACAGAACAAAGTCCGGTTCGGTTGCTTTACCATCACTGAATCGGTAGAGTTTAAAGAACCTTTCATTTCTCAAGAGGTAGATGTCACTGAATTTAGCTTCAAGGTGTTCCATCTGACTATCTAAAAACTTAACCAAGAATTTCTCCTCCGAAGAACCGTAATTCTCTTTATAAGCGTACCATTCTTTTTCTGCGAGGTTCACATAGTATTTTTCGTCTATGTTGTGGCGCATGGTAGGCTTGCCCGTTTCCGCATCACTGTTTTTGTCCAATGAAAAAAATAGTTTTTTATCTCGAAAGTGTTTACGGATAGGCTCTCTGTGAAATGATTGTGTACCTCTGTAATCTCCGAATTTGGTGTTTATTTCGTTGGCTATGTCGGTTAATACCGACTTTGCAATGTCCAGTTTAGTTTGTGGAGATAGTTCTTTCACATCCTTTACCAGACCACTTACGGTGACTTTAATACCTCCTAAATAAGCATCTTTTGTAATAAAATCATTAATTGATTTTATTGAAGGAAAGAAGCGATTCAATCTGTTAAAGTGGTAAAAAGGAATACTGTTCATTGCCTTTTTGAGAATTAAGCTATCCCAAATATTAAAGGTATGTTCCTGCGTTGCTTTGTAATTTGGTCTTCCCTCTTTTACCTGATTGGTTTCAAAAATTACTGTTTCTGTTGATTCGGAAGTTCTGAGGGTGTAGGTGTGTATTTTTCTGATTTTAGGCTCTTGGTACTCCAGTAGTATTTTAGGATCATTCTCCACCTTCTTATTCAGCAGAATAAATCCTGATTTGTAAAACCGTGTTTCTTTGAAATCTTCCTTTAAATCCAGTTGCACTTCCGTTTTTTCTTGCGGAACAATTCCAATTTCTCTCAGGGCATTGTTTAATTCTTCAATGTATCGGGGGTTATGCGAACAATGATAATGCAGCGTTTCACAAACTCTTAACTGGTTATCCAAATCATTATCAAACTTCCTTCTGTCAATCTCCTGGTCTTCTGATAAAATAAATGGACAATACCTTGCGCCTCTACCTATTAATTGTGCTTCCTGAACTGTTGTTTTACCGGGTTTACCTCCTTTAGCATCCCTTGTATCATACAAACGAACAATGTCAAACAAGTTCAATACATCCCAACCCTCATTCAATTTATCTACTGCAAAAACTACTCTGTATTCATTGTCCTTGTCCTCCAAGCTGTTTATCACTATTTGCTTTTCGTCTGTATCATTTTTAGAGTTTACCGAAATGATTTTATCCTCCGAAAAATCGTCTCGCAATTCATCAATGATATTTTGGTCAGATAATCCCAACCCATCAAAATGCTTAAAAGCAGTTTGTAAAGTATTGTTTTGCAGCCCTCTAATTTTCTTTAAGCGTTCAGTATTCAGGTTTTTTATGGTGTCAAGAAATGCAATTTCCATTTCCCCACTATCAGCAGTAGTTTTGGATTTCATCATTACTACCGGCTTAATTAAAATACCGTTGTCTGCAAACACTTTCTTTTTGTACTGACTAATGATGATGCTCACCAACGCTCTATCTAATGGGTCAAAATCAATTTGATTCGTTTTAACTTCTTTAGAATACCTGTCTTCCCTGAAACTGGCTAAAGCATAGTCTACCAACAGCTTGGTGTTGTATTTAGCAGCAACCGCAGGGTGCGATAGTTCTAAGGTGGCTGTAAATTCCAGCATTATATTTTCGGGATTGGCATCAAATATTCGGGAAACGGTGGTTTCCCAACTTCTGCTCATTTCCAATTCAGATCCTGTGAGTTTCTTTTTAGTAAGCGTGTTTATATGGTGGGCTTCATCAGAAATTAAAACTACTTCTTTGTCTAAGAAATCATCAAACGTGATACTGTTCTCTTGTGGATTATTGAGTTTTGTGTGTAAACCCTGAATGGTAGAGAATAGAATATTGATGTCTTCTTTGTTTACAGATTCAAAATTGTTCACTTCTCTTATCTGCACATTTTGACCATCAATGTTAATGTGAGGTTTGAATAGGTATTTGGACGAGTTCGGATTCAGAAAGTTCTCCTTTGTTTTTCTGGTAATTGTGTCCGTGTTTACAAAAAAGATGAAATTCCTGTAGCCTGATTTATATAGCTCTAAAATGGCGCCAGCCATGATGAGCGTTTTGCCACTACCTGTTGCCATGTGAAACAGCAACTGAGTTGGCTTTCTTCTTTTCTTGTAATCGTTAATGTAATAGCTAAACCGTGCAAATGCTTCTATCTGATAAGGCCGTGGAGCATACTTTAGATTTTCTTTAATGTTGGCAGAAAGTTCTTCCTTATCAATAATGTCGTTATCAACCAGTACGTCAAATGTTTTATCTAATCTTTCTTCTGACATAGTGGTTATTTCTTTTTGGATTGAAGTTTCTTAATGTGCTTATCGAAATCGGACTCTATTTTCTGAGTTTTGTTGAATTTGTCATATTCTTTCCCTGCTTTGGTTATTGCCCTCTTGTGTGTCATTTGCCCTTTGCCGTCCAGTACTTTAAATTCATTAAAAGACAAGAATTTATTTACACTTGCCGCAAGGGATTCCATTGTGAAAGTGTTTCTGCGTTCAATTAGGTTTTCTATGTAATCGAAATAACCGGAAACGGTTCTTTCCAGTTGTTTAATCTCTTTTTCAGGCAAGTAGTTTTTAGCAATTCCGGTATCAGATTTCACTACCCTTCCATCCGGGGCGTTTTTCCATGTGGTAAGCCCCATATTGTCTTTTTTACTGTTCGCCTTTAAGTAAATTATTTCAGCAGCCGTTTTGCCTGTAATTGCGTAGTGAAATTTATTCTGAACAGTGGCGTAAAAGGTTTTGGTGATTTCCGAATTGGGGTTGTAATCAATGCTACACTCTGCAAAAATATCTGTGATCTGTTGGTAAATTCTTCTTTCGCTAGCACGGATGGAGCGAACCCTTTCGAGCAACTCTTTGAAATAATCTTTGCCAAACAATGTGTTGCCCTGCTTTAGGCGTTCATCATCCATAACAAAACCTTTGATGATGTATTCTTTTAAGGTTTTGGTTGCCCAAATTCTGAACTGAGTAGCCTGCACTGAATTTACCCGATAACCTACTGATATTATGGTGTCTAAATTGTAAAACTCAAGGTTTCTGTTTACGTCTCTGCTACCTTCGGTTTGAACTGTTCGGATTTTCCGAACAGTTGCTTCTTTGTCCAGTTCTCCGCTATCATATATATTGGTCAAATGCTCACTAACCGTAGATTTTACTACCCCAAACAGTTCTGCCATACTCTTTTGCGTTAGCCAGATACTTTCATCCATTACAAGCACATCTAAACGCACATCTCCCTGAGGTGTGGTATAGAGTATAAACTCTGATTCGTTGGGTACTAAATCGCTCATAATCTGTTTATTTCTTTTTATAGAACTGGTGGTTTAATTTCTTATCTGCTTCACTTACGCCATAACTTTCATCTTCAATTTCTGAATAGTTGACGTAGAGTTGGTTTTTATCCAGTACCTCTACCAAATACTGTTTCATTTCTTCTATTGGAGCCGTTTTGAAAGCAGCTAAACGCTCATTGAAGGTCTTTTTGTCAAAGAGGTAAGATATGAAGGAGAATCGTCCATTTCCTTCCAAATGGTGAGCAATTCTTCTTTCTTTGTAGCTGACTGGATTTTATCAATATAGATTTGATTGTTCTGTAGTAGTTCTGCGTAAATGAACGAACCACCACCTTGCCAGTTCACATCCTCACTAATTCCTCCTTGTTCTCCGGCCACAACCTTCTCAAGTCTTTTAACGGTTACTGTATTTACGTAATCCAATTGCTCTACCGCAATAAATTTTCTTTCCATTTTATGAGCGACTGAAGGTGTTGTTCCACTACCAGCAAAAAAGTCTAATACAATATCGTTTTCATTCGAGGCAATATGAATAATTCTTTGAAGCAACTGTTCTGGTTTGGGTGTGTCGAATGCTGAGTTACCGAAAAGTTGTTTTATTTCATTATTGGCAGTACGAGTTGTGCCAACTTCATCTGCAAACCATAAAGTTTCTGGAACTCTTCCGTCTTGATCTTTCAAGTAAATCTTGTAACCAATTTTTGTTTCATCTTCATTAAAATAGACTTGGTCTGTTTTGATTTTTTCTAACATTGTGTCTTTACTGAAACGCCATCCATTTTCGGGAGGAGCTATTTTGTTGCCTGATGGTGTTTCTATGTCATAGATTAAATTTGGACGATATAGGGCATTTCTAACATCTCCAGAACGCCATCTGCCGTTAGGGTCATTGTCAGGATTTTTGTAATTAATATTATGTTTTTCTGTACGTTCCATTTGACCAAGAACGAATTGCTCGGTTTTACTATAACATAATATATAATTATGATGCAGGGAAAATTTACCTGCATATCCTTTCCCTTGGATACTATGTTGCCAAACCACTGAGCCTAAAAAATTAGACTTGCTGAAAATTTCGTCTGCAATTACTTTTAGGTAGTGACATTCGTAGTCATCTATATTTATCCATATTGAACCATCCGTACTCAGTAATTCTTTCGCAATTTCAAGGCGATTCTTTATGAATGTAAGCCAAGCTGAATGATTGAAGTTATCATTGTAATTAAAATCGTCATTTCCTGTATTGTATGGAGGATCTATGTATATGAGTTTAATGGCCCCTCTGTGTGTTTTGAGTAATGATGACAAACAAAGCAAGTTATTCCCTTTTAGCACAAGGTTTTCGTCTCTTTTAATCTCACCTTGAAATGGATGTTCACCCTTCTTATCGTACAATTTGAAATTGGACAAGGATTTTGGCGAAAGTAACCTGTCCACATTATCGGGTGCCAGGGTTTCGTTCCAAAAGATTTCGTTACGTTTTTGATCATCTTTCGTTTGTCCGCCTTCCAGTACACAATCTTTATGCGGCCATACAAGGCTTACATCATTTCGGGAAGTAATGTAATTGTCGGTGCTACCATCATTAATGGTCAAGCCAATTTTGTTTTTGAAAGCAGTATAACTGTCCGGTAAAAAAGATTTGTTATTTACAAATCGCTGAAAGGCGATCTTGTCAAATACTAATGTTCCCTCAATGTCTTGGAAGAAATGCTTTTTAAATGTGGCGTTGCCAATCAACAATTTAATGAGTGCCGGTTCAACTTTAAGGACAGCCTCTACAATCTTGGTTTTATTGAGTTGGTCATCTACCACAAAGTTGTCTTCATGTTGCAGTAGCTCTATTAATTCGTTTTGTAAGTTTTGCATCTATCCTCTAATATTTTTTAATGTTCTTTTTAGAACTTCTTCTATATCGTTTTCGCCATCCAGCAATTCTGCAATTCTTTCAGAATTCCAATTGATACAGAGTTCCTTAAAGTCAAGTTTGTAAAATTGGCAAAAGCCACCTAACTGTTCCTTTGTTGCTTTTCTTTCGTTTCTTTCTATTTTGCTCAATACTGCTTGGTCAATTTCAAGTTGAGCCGCAGCTTGTCGTAGCAATAGCTTTTCACTTTCTCTTTTCTCACGAAACAAGTCTCCTAATTTCTTCATGCAGTCTTTTTTAAGTCTGTCTTGACGACATCTGTCAAATGTAAGAGTTAATTTTGGAATTTCCGTTAGAGCGGTGGGGAAAACCAAATGTGCTAAAATGTGCGGCTGGCTTTTTTTTGCATGAAACGTTTGGTATATGAATCGTAGCATCCCGCAGGGTGCTATGATTCATATACAGTGTTGTATGCTGTTTTCACATTTTCATCATTTCTTCTTCATCCATTTCCATATGCATTTTTCCATCTTTATCAGTATGTGATTTCATAAAAAGATATTGAAAAAGAAAAATCAAAATAACTCCAATACCAGCAACTATAAGCACAAATGGGTCAATTAAATATTTCATATATATGAAGGCAACCAAAACAATAATATCCATTAGAATGGCAATTATCGGAATGATTGGACTAAATTTCACTTCCTTTTTGAGATGCTTAAATAGACCCCAATGAATGGCAATATCCATTATTAAATAAAAAATAGCACCAATTGAGGCAATTCGTGTCAAATCAAATAAAATAGTTAATAATATAGCTAAAGAAACCGTAAAAATTAAAGGAGGGTTTTTAAGATTCTTCACTCTATTTGAGTTGGGGACTTGTTTCATTTGACTTAACATTCCTAACATTCTAGAAGCTGAATAAACACTAGCAATAACTCCAGAAACAGTTGCTATGATCGCAAGAAAAATAGTTAATATAGAACCCCATTCTCCAAATACAGGTTTTGCAGCAGCAGCCAATGCGTAATCTTTTGCCTCAATAATTTCTTCAATACTTAATCCGCCAGCAACCGATAATGCTAAAATTACATAAATGACTGTACAAATTGCTATTGAAATAATAATAGAACGCCCAACATTTTTATGTGGATTTTTAATGTCTCCTCCTTGATTCGTTATGGTTGTAAAGCCTTTATATGCAAGAATAGATAAAGCCAATGCAGCAATGAAACTAAAACCTTCAGGTAAAGATTGGCTATTGGTAGCAATATAATTTCCCGTAATAGTAGGTAAACCCGAAATAATCAATCCTGAAATAGCTAACAACGCAATACCTGCAACTTTAATAATGGCGGTGAAGGTTGCTGTAGCTTCGATTACTTTGTTCCCAGAAATATTTACAATATAGGCTGTTGCAATTAGAATAACACCTAATATAGAGGCGTAGCTTGCATACACTTCTGGAAATAATCGTAAAGCATAAGCACCAAAAGTACCTGCTACTAAACTTTCGGCAACCACCATTGAAATATACATTAATAGAGAGAAAGACCCAGCTGTTGTTCCTGGTCCATAAGCTTTTGTTAAAAACTTTGCAACACCTCCTGAAGAAGGATATGCATTTGAAAATTTAACATAAGAATAGGAACTAAAGGCGACAACTATTGCTCCAACAATAAATGCAATAGGAAATAAATCTCCTACCAACTCCGCTATTTGACCCATTAGCACAAAAATACCTGCTCCAATCATTACTCCTGTCCCTAGAGATACAGAGCCAATTAATGAGAGTTTCTGCTTTTGTGTTTTGTGATCTTTCATAATTTCTATTTTGTCCTAATGGCATATAACGGTTTGGCTATGCGCAGTGTCCCGAAGGGCATTGCGTATAGGTTTTGTTGGCGGCTGCTTTTTTAGTCCATCCATTCAATTTCATCAGCCTTTTTAATCAGTTTATAATCAGGATAATTATCAACTTTTTTACTTACGCTAATAACGGTCTCTTCATTCCTTTTAGCAACTTCTTGGGTCCATTCGAAATTGTGAAGGACATCAAGTATTTCATTTGCAGCAATGAAGCTAATTGAAGCCCTAACTTGTGTTAGTCCTTCCTTTGATTTTGAATTCCAATTGAACTTTGGTGAGCATCGAATTACATTCGCAACCTTCAGTCTTTCTTTTGTTAATTCGATTTTTTCTTTGTCGCTCAGTATGCTTAGGTTTTTGACATTAACATCCATATCTGGACAGACGTACCATCTAAACTCATCATATGTTGTATAGTCCAACGGATTTATAAAGGGTGCAAATAGTGGAATAACTCGACCTGCAAAGTCTTTGTCTTGTTCCCATAGACGGTGTGGAAATTCTTGGTCAATTAGTACTCTGGCTCCTTTTGGTATTCCTTCTAATTTAGCTGCATCGGTTACCGCTTTTCCAACAATAAATCTACCTAAGTTGTGATTTTGATTAGTCTCGATAATTTCGCCATATGTCAAACCACCTCGACACAACAGTCCACGTCTTACAGCAGTGGTCATAAAATTTGATGCAAATAGAACTATTTCTTTAATGTTCTCTGACCAAATGAACGCACAATCTGATAATTGTGAAATAGTCACATTTGGGTATCTCTTGTCAAATTCCATTAAAATTTCGCGAAATTCAGCAAGAATAGAAGCTGCAAGAAATTGGTCAGTATATTCTTTATGATATTGATCTAACCAAGGGCTGTAATCTTCATTTTTTAGGTCAATCTTACTGTTCGTTAAAGCTGACATTCCTAAAATGTCCACAAAGAATATAGCCCCATTATTTTTTGATATGAATTCCATATTTGGATTGATCTTAAGTTGTTCCGTTTTTTAAGTTGCCGCCAACGTTTACGCTAAAATACGTAAAAACGGTTGGGGTTGGTTTGGTTTATGGATTTTAGGGAGTGTTAGGCACTTGGTTCTTTTGAATCAATATAAAACCACTCTATCTCACTTTCCTTTAACTCTTTAATTTCACTTATTTTATCTGTGATTTCCCAAATAATTGCTCCGGTAATAAAAATAAATTTACCACGAGTTCCTTCAAGTAAATCATCGCTTCTTTTAACTTCACTCATTTGGTTTATCCATTTATTCGATACAGAGTTTTCAAGTTCTCGTATTCTAGATCTGACAGACCCATTTTCGAAACTGCAACCATAAATGTCATGAGCAAACGAGTTACGAATTTTCCTTATTATATGTAAATCGCGAGTGAGTTTACCTGAAATAATTCCTATCCTAAAACACAAGTCAATTTTTGAACTAAAATTGGAAAGTGGGCTTGTTGCACTGTCAAATAGGGAGTCTGATGAAGAGGGGTTAGGCACTAAATACGATTTCAATAAAGTTCCTAAATTCTCATCTATAATGGAAGCAACTAAAATAACAGCGGCTCGATCACTTTCTTTACTGAACTGATCAATTAGAAACTTAAACTGCCATTGAGAATCTTGCTCTTCTTTTGGTTTACTTTCCTTTTTTTTAGATTTAACTACTGTTTTTTTTTCCATAATTATCTATTGTGCCTAACAATTTGATATAGTGCACTCGTGTACTATATCAGCCTTATGCGTTCAAGCTAAATTTAATGAATCCAATCCACTTCCTCTCCTCCAAACAAAAACAGCGACCATGTTTTCACACAGCCGCCGCTTTTACGATATGCTTACGCCGAAGCCTTTGTTCAAGAACTCAGCATAGGCGTTATGCAGTTAGTCTTGCTCCACCAGTTCAACCTCTGCTGATGGCGCAAGAGCATCTTTAATCTTCTTTTCCAATTCTTCCATA
>Ga0316205_10005581_pt1 | contig 10350 bp, 13 predicted proteins | sample 3monthpyrite_MG_FD_204941 | JGI IMG/M metagenome (GOLD analysis project Ga0316205, IMG submission 204941) | Microbial mat bacterial communities from mineral coupon in-situ incubated in ocean water Damariscotta River, Maine, United States -... | ecosystem: Environmental > Aquatic > Marine >...
GCGAATGGCGCGAACTGGCTAAGACAGAGACACTGACCATTGCCGGTAAAAAAATTGTGATGTATAGATGGGGAGCGATTACCCCCGGTTATGTATTGATGTTACATGGCTGGAGTGGTCGCGGATCACAGTTGGGTGCATTCGTGAATCCGATTAATCGCCATGGTATGGGGGTGATTAGTTTTGATGCTCCCGGGCATGGTGCCTCGCAAGGTGATAAAACAAGTATTTATGAAATTGCTAACGTGGTGAATGAGGTGATAAAAAAATATGGCGCACCGCGCGCCATCGTTGCACATTCGTTTGGTTGTATGGTTGTTGCTTTGGCGATGCGCAAATATCAGATAGCGATAAACAAACTGGTCACGATAAGTTGCCCAACCGACACACGTTTCCTGATAGCCGGTTTTGCGATTCATTTCAGGTTAAATAAAAAAGTGATGAAACTTTTCAATGCACGCCTTAACCAAGATTTTGGTGAAGACCTGTATGCGCGTACCGCCGCTGATAAAAACCTAAAGCAGGTCGAAACTAATTTATTAGTTGTGCATGATAAAGAAGATAGAATTGTTGATTGGTGCCAAGGTGAAAAACTTGCCAAGGCGATAGCGGGCTCACAAACCTATTATACGGAAAAGCTGGGTCATCAACGCCTGCTAAGAGATAAGAAACTAATCGAACGAGTGTCAGGGTTTATTTTTAACGACTAAGGATTTCCTTCCAGCAAACTCTTAGTCATTACGCATACATCTTCGCCATAATATTTTTCTCGAAATAATTCGCACCAACCCAGCTTGCTATACATCTCTGTTTTATCTTCGGTGAATAAATAGATCTGATCAAATCCGAGTTGCTTTGCCATGGTTTCAATTTCTGTTATTAAACGTGTCGCGACGCCATGACGTCGAAAATCAGGTGGCACATATAAACTGGCAAGCCAGGGTGTTAACTCGAGGTGAGTGTCCATGTCATTTTTTATAAGCCGGGCAGAACCGAGAGCATGACCGTTTATATGCGCGACTAACATCTGAGGTAAGTTCGTTGTGTCAGCAGTGGCACGTAGATAGTCTTCTCTTCTGGCTTGCTCATCATAACTGTCAGGATTGAGGTGTTGCCACTGACGGTGATGCCACTTTGCTAGCACTGGAATAAGCCCTGGATATTTTGTCAGCCGATCAATCTTGAAGTGCATCTTGTTTCAGTCCTATGTTAAAACCGATGCTGATGCGCGGGATGGGTGAGTGGTGCTGCGTGACTTCATGTTTAACCGCAGGATGAAAGAACGTAAGTGCTGCGTCCTCTGGGGCTATCGTTACTATATTGTCAGGGCTAAAATATAGTTGCAATGCCCCGGACTCTTCCGGCATTTGTAAATAGTAAGTGCCAGACAGCAGTTCATCATCATCATCGTGACTGTGAGCGATGGTGACATCATCTTTTTGCATGAAGTTAAACCAGAAACCTATTTTCAAGTTTTCTGGTTTAACGTTTAAGAATTTAGCGCCTTCATCAATAATTGTTTTTAGAATGGGGCTAATAGCCGGTAATTGTTGCTCGCTGATGTAAATGTTTTCATAGCGACCGTTAAACAGATGCGACTTGTGTGTCGCTGGGTCATCTAGAAGCTGCAAAACCCCATTAATGATTGACTCATGCAGGGGTTTGCATTCGTGACAAATAATATTGCGTACCTGATCTTTTTGAAAAGGCTGCATTGCTAAGAGTGTTGCTTAGGATTTTTTTTCCAGATATCGCGTGGTCACATGAATACCTATGACCATTGCGACTACGGCAAGAATAGATTCAAGTGATAAGGTCGATAGTCCTGAATAACCCTGACCAATATTACAACCATAGGCGAAAGTACCGCCGAGTCCCATTAAGGCGCCACCCAGGGCAATTTTTCCGGCTGAGCCTTGAACGGGAGTAAAATGAAACTGTTTAGTGATTAATGCCGTGATGAATGAAATTGCTAGCAAGGCGATCACAAATGACACAGAGAAAGAGAAGGCCGGGTATTGACCTGCAACTAACAGAATACCTGTGCGCGACATCGGGCCTGATACCGTCATCGCTGAAGGGGGTTTGACTTCTGCAAATTCATCGACAGCCAGCACGCCAGTTGTATACCAGGCGGCAACCACAGTCAGGCCTAAAACAGCTCCAGCAACCAATAATTTGAGATCAGCATGTTGCTTCCATTTAGCAATGATGAAGCCTACGAGTAGTACATCCACGATCACAAGAATTAGCCACTTGGGTGCGGACAATAGATTGGCAAGACCGGCGCCACCTTCAGGGGTTTCAATGGAAGTATTTAACAGTGAATAAACACGAATTGACTCGAGCAATCCAAATTGGGCAACCGAGGCAAAAATGGCAAAGAAGAAAACAACAATCCAACCGGTGTGACTACCATTACCGGCAAGGATCACAATACGCGCAGCATCGCCGCCAGCCAGGGTCGCACCGACGCCGAATAATAAGCCACCGATAATAACCCCGACCCAGTCTAAGGTGACGTTGCGATAACTGGCTTTACCAATATCGACGATACCGTAGATCTCAAGCAATTGAGTGCCGGTGATGGCAAACAGGGCGGCAACAGCGAACAGCAAGGCATAGCGATAGTCTTTAACCAGGGTAACGTTGCTGATAGCACCGACTAGACAGACGCGATTTTGTCGAGTAATTAAACCGAAAATGGCGCCGAGTACCAGGCCGCCTGCGATCAACCAGTTAGTGACATCCTCAAACATGTTTAATACCTCTAGCTGTGTTTTATTATATAGATAGAACTATTATTACAAACCACGAGAAGCGGGCATAGTGATATTTAGAGTTTTACGCGTTGATACTGGCGTAATAATGTACGCGGGTAAAAGGTGTCGCGCCAGACTACGCCATCTCGTTTCAGGCAAAGCCAGCAGGCACGTGTAAAAGCATACATAATGATAAGATAACCAATTGGCGTCAGAAACCAATGCAGCAATTCTTTTTTGTTCTGCGTCGGAATCCAGAAACTGGTTAGTATGATGCAAGCATACACAGTCGCACCGACCAGTGGGTAGTAGTCTGACCACAACAGCAAACTGATGAAAGGACCAAGAATCACCGCGGCAAAGGCGATAGGGCTTAAAATTAAGCGGGCCGTCTCATAGTGGGTTCCAGGTGCCATGATGTTTTTATCGAGACCACGAATCATACTAGATACATCGGGATACCAATCAACGAGTAAGTCAGTATATGCAGAAGCAAAACCGATCTTCTGACCCCACTTCTTCATCATCAGACCAATGCCGTAATCGTCGGCGACTTCCATCCGCAACCATTCAAAGCCGGGTGTCCTGTTGAAGGCAGCGTGATTGACAAGGTTAAATGCACCAATGCCGATAGCGGCTTTACTGTTTGGGTCTTCTATTTTATCTACCCTGGCCGTTGCGAGAAACATGACAGCAAAAGCCTTAACACAGGCCTGTAATAACAGACCGGGAGTGGGCACGTTGGGTAAGATGGCCAGGTGGTCGTATTGCTTATGGCACGCATAATCGACCGCACGCTGCCAAAGTGTTGGGTGATGGTGGACATCGGCATCGGTAAATAACAACCACTCACCACTGGCCTTTGCGGTAGCTGTATACAAGGCATGAACTTTTCCAAGCCAATTCTCGGGCAAGTTCTCGATATGTACCGGAATAATTGCAGGCTGTTGTTGATCTATATGTTGTTCGGCAAAGCGATCAATAATGCTACCGGTATTATCAACGGAGCGATCATTGACGATGATGATTTCAAAATCCGGGTATTCAGTTTTTATAAGCGTTTGCAGCGCATGCTTAATAGTGTCGGCTTCATCCTTGGCAGTAATGATGACACTGAGCTTGGGCAGTTTTACCTCAGGATTTAAATCTTTCTGGGGTAACGCCGGTAAGCGTCGTGCCTGTCGGCTGACAAGCAAATAAAAAACACACCAGAAGATGCCGCTGGTGCCAAGGTAAATCCATATGATCAAATCCATATTATTGGTTATAGATCAAAAAAGGAGCCGAAGCTCCTTTTGTGTACCGGATTATTTTTATCCGGTGATTTGTATTTTTTGGGTTTGTCGGTGTTCGCTTAATTAGCGCCTATTGCTTTCGGCTGTCCAATAGGTTGACCGGCACTGGCCCAGGCAAACATGCCACCACGTAAGTTGTGTACCTTATCAAAACCTTGCTGCTGCAAAAAGGCACAGGCCTGAGCAGAACGGGCACCACTACGACAGATAAACACCAGAGTGTGGTCTTTATTTAATTCGTTGAGTCTGAGTGGGACGGTGGCAAGAGGCATCGCCAGGGCATCCGGGATGGTTCCTGCATTGATTTCATTCATTTCTCGCACATCGACGACGTGAAATGGGTTTTCACCCTCTGTAACCCAGTCTGCCAACTCTGCAGCGTCTATCTCATTGATATTAAAGTACATATTGTTTCCCTCTTGCTAGAGCTCCGTTATATTAGCATATTCTAATGAATCAGTTAAAGTGCATGTGGGTAAGCGATCACAAATTCAAGACCAGACCAAAATGCTTAAAACGGACAAAATAATCGCTGGGCTCATTCATAGAAGAAAACGCTGCCTGAGTAGGGAGAAAATATCGCTTTTGATGGTCAAAATGATAAGATTTCAGGTTATTGACAGTCATTTTGGAGTGGAGGTTAGTGATGCAGTGGCAGAGTATGCTTACGTTAGTGCAAGCCAGATTGTTGGTCTTTACCATCTTAGTGCTATGTATGTTTGGGCTAAGCGTAACGAGTTTTGCCGCCGAGGGCACATCTAAAAAACCAAAAGGGAAATTCTATGGGGCGATGGAAACAGAGTACCCGGACTGGTTTAAAGAGAGCTTCCTGGATTTTAATGAGGATGTCGCCGAGGCGGCTGCTGCTGGCAAACGTCTGATGGTGGTGTTTCACCAAAACGGTTGCCCTTATTGCAATGTCTTTGTCGAACGCAACCTTTCACAAAAAGATATCGAACAGTCGGTCAGGAAAAATTTCGATTCTATTGGTCTTAATATGTGGGGTAGTCGGGAAGTCGCCTCAATTGCAGGTAAGACCTATACAGAAAAAACCTTTGCTGCGGCACTAAAGGTGCAGTTTACACCAACGGTACTTTTTTTTAACGAGCAAGGTAAAATCGTTTTACGTCTGAACGGTTATATCCCCCCGCGTCGTTTCAAACTGGCCATCGACTATGTCAGCAAAAAACAGGAAAAGAACATAAGCTATCGCGATTATGTTGCTAAGCACTTACCAAAAGAACCCGCTAGCAGTGGCAAACTACACAGTCAGGACTTCTTTGCTAAAAAACCTTATGACTTAACGCGCAGCAAGAAAAACAACAAGCCGTTGGCTGTTTTCTTTGAGCAAAAGGACTGCCCTAATTGCGATACGCTGCACAATCAAATATTAGTTGATAAGGGCGTACGCAAGACCATCCAGGATTTTGATGTAGTACAACTCGATATGTGGTCTGATACTGCAGTGACCACACCCACAGGCAAAAAGATGACAGCGAAAAGTTGGGCGAAATCACTAGATGTTAAGTATGCACCAACTATTGTTGTATTTAATGAAGCCGGTAAGGAAATTATTCGCTCTGAGGCATTTTTTAAAGTCTTTCATACCAATGGCATATTGGATTATGTTTCTTCCGGTAGTTATAAAAAACAACCCAGTTTCCAACGATATCTCGCTGACGTTGCTCATGACATTCAGCTAGAAGGTAAGGACGTAGACATCTGGCATCTTGAGGGTGAAGCAAAGTAATTCTTTTAAATATTATCTAGCAGGGCGGTGTTCCACCGCCCTTTTTTATTTGGAGTGTAGTAAATGAAAGCCCCAAAACTAAAACTAATTAGTTTCAATCTGTGTCCTTTTGTACAGCGCGCGCGCATTGTGCTGGAAGAGAAAGAGCTTGAGCACGAAATTGAATATATTGATCTTGATATGCCGCCAGACTGGTTTTTTGATGTTTCACCAATGGAGAAGGTTCCCGTTTTGTTAGTGGATGATAAACCTTTGTTTGAGTCGATGGTAATTTGTGAGTTTATCGATGATATTAGCGGCAATACTCTTTACCCAAAGGATCCATTCAAACGCGCGCAACAAAGAGCATGGATAGCATTGGCGGACACTATGCTGGGCTCTGTTTTCAATCTGAAAAACGCAAGTACCGAGTCAGACTTCAAGCGTGCCAAAGCTGCCATCATTGATAAGTTAGATGTGCTCGAAGAAGAGATGACAGATGGACCTTATTTTGCGGGCAAACAATTCGGAATGGTGGATATCGCTTATGCCCCTCTGTTTAGAATTTTGACTGGGATTAGCCGTTATACGGGTATCGATTTTTATGCTGATGTGCCGAAGGTCAGTGCATGGGCAGAACAATTATTGGCGAGCCCGGCGGTGAAGGCTTCTGTGCCAGATGACTTTGAGTCTATCTTTGAGGCCAGTCTGAAACGTCCTGATGCAGCTATATCAAAAATGATTAAATAGTCAATAAAACAGCAAGTTAACATATATGTGAGCCAGATCACTGGCTCACATGTAAGGTTATTCCCATCTTTCACTGGCTTTTCATGAGCCTGATCACAGATAGTCCGTTTGCCGCTTATCAAATTATTTTCTCTGCCGTTTAAAAAATTAACGAGCCGGAGATACTCAATGAATTTTAAGAAGCTAGTCACACATTTTATCTTGACCTCGACACTGAGTGTGATGACTTCACCAGTGCTTGCGACAGCTGAAGTTGAAGCCCGGGAAGCACCGGCGGCTGAGGTTAAGATTGTTGGTTTATTTAAAGATGCAGCGGTGTTGAATATTAATAATCAACGTAAATTGGTTCGCGTTGGTGATAGCAGTGGTGATGTACGTTTACTCGCGGCCAATAGTAATAAAGCTATGGTGGAAGTCGCAGGCAAACGATTTGTTTTATCTATGGCAGAAAACACGTCGATCCGTATTGGTCTGCCAACGACGGGTACACAGGCTCATCTAATTTCCAGTGGGGGAATATATTCAGTCACGGGGTCAATTGATCAACAGTTAGCAGAATTTGTCGTCGATACAGGGGCGAGCTATGTCACGATGAGTCCACAAAATGCAAAACGTCTCGGTCTGGATTATAGCAACGCACAAAAAGTTATGGTGAATACCGCGAAAGGAAAAACAACTGCACATGTCTTTAATATTAAGAGCGTACGTGTTGGCGGTATTGAGTTAAGAAATGTACAAGCCGCAGTTGTACATGAATTTGAGTCTAATAGAATACTATTGGGATTGTCATTTTTAAATAAAGTTGAAATGACACAAAAAAATGGTTTGATGGTATTAAAGAAAACGATTTAATCAGTCTCTAGCATAGCCATGAATAATGGCGACTTCGGCGGCCACCCTCTGGCCGCCTTTTTTTATTCTGTTTTATCTTCGAGTTCATCAAAACGACGCTGCTGTTCGTCCAGCATTTTTTGCATTTCTGCGGTCGCGCGTTTGGTCTCTTCAATGACCTTCTGCTTTTGCTCGATAATAGTTTGTTCCGATGAAGCATCGGTAGAGATAGTCGAATTGTTATAATAAATTATAAGGGTGGAAATAATCACCAGGGCAAATACCAGGCTTAGTAAGCGCATTGTGAAGTCCTCATAATCATGAATAACTAAAAGTATAATAGCATTTGCCGCTAAATATTGTTAACTATGTGGTAATTTAGTGTTTAAGCTAATATCTATATTTCGGGGAGCAATCAATGCGTAAATATATTTCTTTATTCAAGGCGGTACTCTTCATGGTTACCTTGCTGAGTGTGTCTGCGTGTAAAGTTGGGGAAATAAGAAATCCAGAAGTCAGTGTTACCCAGGCAAAATTCAACTCAGTTACACTAAAGCGTGGACGTCTTGATGCGCAGCTCAGAGTCAGCAATCCTAATGTATTCAAGCTGCCAATCAAAACCGTGAGTTACAAGTTATATTTAAACGATAAAGAATTCAGTAGTGGTGTGACACAACAGAGTCTGAACATACCTGCCGGCGGTAGCCAGCTTGTGGGTTTACCATTAGATATAGAATACAAAAAAATTCTCAGTGGTTTAGGCAGTACTTTTCTAAGCAAAACGATTCGGTTTCGGTTACAAGGTGAAATTGACTTTGGTCTAATCAATGTGCCATATAGCAAGACCGGCGTGTTTAAAATTAACTAATCAAATAGAGTTAAGTTCACAACACAGATCGAGCTTAATTATTTGCGCCACTTCCAGGGTGCTATAGGCCTTTTCTGTTTCCACAGGCCAGCCTTACGGTTACGCGCGATTTTTTCTACCGCGATATACTGTTTTGAAGTGCGGGGGTTGGCCCATGCAAAACCGGCCATCACCATCATGCCATTTATGTCTGCAAATTGATTACTGTTCATTTCTGCCGCAAATACCGTCCCAACCAGATTGTTGGCGCGGGTACGTTTTTTTATAACAACTTTGACCTGATCGTTGCGTGCAAACAGTAATCTTTCCAGGTACTCACGCGACTCTTTACCAAACGCTTGTTTCATCTTTGGCGCGGCAATACCCAGTAAATAGACTTTGTGCTGTTTGTTTTGTGCATCGGTGACAATGATGGTATCGCCATTTGGCACATCGCTGACACGCCCTACTAAATCTTTGGCAGAAACTTGCGTGCTTACAGTGAAGCTTACTAAGGCAAAAAGTAGAAAAATCTTATTCATCATAATACTCGCGACACTGGTTGTAAGAAATTTCAGCAGCTCGGTTGCGTGCACGGTTTATATAGGCCTGTGCCTCGTTCAACCAGGAATGGATGCTGTTATTGCTATTAACAATTATATCAATTTGTGTTTTTACGATCACCAGGGTTTCGTCGTATTGACGGGACTGGTCGGTACGGGGCAGGGGTTTGCTGTATTCGTTTTCCAGGTTTTTCTTTTCTGACTTTCTCTTATCTGGTTTTCTCTTTTCTAATTTTTTCATGGGCCTTGTCTCCAGTTGGCCCACACTCACACCCCATTACAATAACTCAAAAGGATGCTTTTGTATCTAGAATAAATTTTGCTGGAGTGACGTAATAGGGTTAAGGGGACGTGTGAATAAAAAGTGGTGGCCGGAGGTGGCCGCTCTCGCACTTCCCTGTGCTTCGCGGCACCTGTGCTTGACCTCCATGGACGGAGGGAATGCATAAGAATTGTCCGGAACAATTCATGCCCATGCACAATGGAATCGAGCTTGATCTATGTGGTTCGATTCCACATATGAATCGGAGCTATAAGTGCATTGAAGTAGGTTTGGAGTGTGACGTAGATTTAAAGTGGTGGCCGGAGGTGGAATCGAACCACCGACACGAGGATTTTCAATCCTCTGCTCTACCGACTGAGCTATCCGGCCTTACTTGGGTGACGCTGTTCAAGAGCCGCGTATTAAACAGGCTGACACCCCCTGAGTCAAGCGTAAGGAGCCTGATTAGGGGCTTAATTCTGAAAAAACAGTGACTTATAGACTATCTATTGGGGTTGGTAGGCCTCTGGCATCTCGCCACCACCTTCAAACAGGAATTTTTGCATCTGCTCTTCGAGAAAGGCGCGGTGCTTGGGATCGATGGGGCTTAAACGATTTTCATTAATAAGGATGGTCTGGTGCTTCATCCACAGGTCCCAGGCCTCTTTGGAGATGTTGTCGAAGATTTTCTGACCCAACTCGCCAGGGTAGGTTGGGCGTTCCAGGCCTTCGGCCTCTTTATCCAGTTTTAGGCAGTGTACAGTACGGCTCATATCAGGCTCCTTCAATTTCGCCCAGGATTGTTTTGATGGGTGCGGGCAGGCCTCGTTCATCAGGTTGGCGCGTGTTATACCAGAAGTGTTTGTTTGAATCCATGATACCCATTGTCGTTGCATGGACTCTAACCGGCTGGATATCAAGGTGGTAATGACTGAATGTATGTCGCAATGCGGGTAGTGGTTGCAGCTTGTTCACGTTCAGTAATAATTGTTGTTCACACCAATGAGTGATGTTTTCATCTACATCGCACTCAGGAAAACTCCAAAGCCCTCCCCAGATCCCGGTGGGTGGTCGTTGTTCAAGGAGTATGTCACCACTTGTTTGATCAACGATAACCAACATGCAGGTTGATTTTACCGGCATGGTTTTCTTTGGTTTGGAATAGGGAAACTCTGCCTGGCGTTGTTGTGCATTAGCCTGGCAATGTGATGCTAAGGGGCAGTCTTTGCAAACTGGTTTGGATCGTTTGCACAGGGTTGCACCTAAATCCATGATCGCCTGGGTGTAGTCGACCAGGTCCTGGTCAGGGGT
>Ga0316205_10005582_pt1 | contig 10350 bp, 13 predicted proteins | sample 3monthpyrite_MG_FD_204941 | JGI IMG/M metagenome (GOLD analysis project Ga0316205, IMG submission 204941) | Microbial mat bacterial communities from mineral coupon in-situ incubated in ocean water Damariscotta River, Maine, United States -... | ecosystem: Environmental > Aquatic > Marine >...
ATAACAACGTGTATAAAAAATTGCTGGTTTTTGTTTAATCAAAAGGTCGTTGCACGTTTGCTACGTCTGATTTTCCTTCGGAAAATCCTCGCACGCAAACCCGCAACATTCCATACACAAACACGTTATGTTTCATTATGTGGTACTTGCAAACAGATACTATAATTTTTACCTGGATTCCTTTTATTGCTGGGAGTATAATATATCAATTGAAGATTGGGACTCACTTTAGGTACTTGAAAGTGGCATATGGCAGTTTTCACGGTTTTAGGAACTACTTCCATTACGAACTAAACAAAATGACTTCTGGACAGAAGGATATGAATTCAAGCATGCAAATAGCCTTTCCTATTTACTCAAGAGATAGAGATGCCGAACGAACTAACCCAGAACTTAGAAAAATTGGCAATCGGTTAACTTTTTACACTATTCTAACTTGGCTAACACTCATTTACATTATGCTTATAGGTTTCAATTCAGTCAACCGAACTGCCCTGACGAACTATCTGGAAACGCTGTTTTAAAGTAGAAAACGAAAACATAACAACAACTATATGCCATTGGGTTTTACAGCCAAATTCTAACTTCATCTTGTTCAGCTAGTCCCGTCAAATTTTTGATTTGACTATGTGGTATTTCCTGATTTGTTGCCAAATCAAATATTTGCCTCTGTGGGTTATCAAAACTTTTGTATTTTTAGCTCCCAACGGACATATAGTCACGTGCGTTAGCGTTCATTGGAAATTCACGTTCGGAAATCAAATTTATGTTAGAATTTTAAGCTTTGACAAAATAGCATTTACTCGGATTTTACCACTCAAATGCTGACTGAACTTAACATCGGATTTTTAGCAAGTTTGCGGAATTGAAAAACTGAACGGGGAAAAAATGCGAACTGAAAACTGTTGCGGATTTTCACTCAAGCGGAATTAAAAAATCGTATCTGACTTTTACTCAAAATGGAAAATATTTAATAGACTTTTGCCTACTCAAACTCTGATGGAAAAACAGAATCGGAATAAATTAAGCGGAATAAAAAACAACGAAACGCTAACAATGTGTAAAAATAATGCGTAAGTTTATTCCTTAACCGTAAGTCCGTGCGCCTTTGTTTACGTCGGATTTTCCTTCGGAAAATCAGCCGCGTCCAAAACCGCACTATTCTTACACCAACCGTTGGCAGCAATACTCCAAAAAACTCATGCAGAATGAAATTTAAGTATTTTGAAGGTCCATTAGATGAAATGGGAGATTTATTAGAAGGAAGTCACATTTGTTCATTCTGTGAAACTAAAAATCATTTCTGTTTTGAAATTGATTATGCAATTACAGACAAATTTTCTGATGATGAAAAAGAAGGCAAAATTGGTTGTGTTGATTGTCTAAGAAAAGGAGAATTTGAATTTTGGCACGACACTGAATTCGGAATGCTAGATAGAGATGGTTTAACAAAGGTTTATAATCACAACATGGACTCTCCTCCTGCAATAGATAAAGAAAAATTAATTGAACTAATGAGAACTCCACAAATTGTTACTTGGCAACAAGAACTTTGGTTAACTCATTGTGATGATTTTATGACATATAAAGGTACTTGGGAACCGAATGATTTTAAGAAAAATAGTAAAAATCAGGATGGTAGAAAATTATTTCTTGAAATGACAAATACCGAATTGAATAACTTGTGGGATGACAGTTTAGAAAACGGAGAATCAGAATTAACTGAATGGTATGCCACTTATTACGTGTTTGAATGTAGTCACTGTGGGAAATTAAGAGGAAATTGGGACTGTGATTAAAAAGTACGTACTGCCAACAACGTGTATAACCAATTGCTTGGTTTGTGTGTACTCGGAAAATCCTAGCGGATTTTCCTATTGGTTCGGTTTCTTTTACTAACTTAGTTCTTGCCAACGCAAATAGCCATACACGAACACGTTGTGCACAAGCTGAAATGAAGAACATTCCTAAACTTTATGATTTATCACTTGAGGAAATAAATGAACCTCTGATTTTGGAATTAATTAAATTAATTTCCGAGAAAAGAGAATTTGTTATTACGCCTTTAAACATTCTCGGAATTAGTGGATTTCCTATTGCTAATCAAACTGTATTGTTAAACAACAAGGCAAAAACGAAAAAAATCAAGCGAATATTAATGGAACTAAAATATAAAGGAATCATTGAGCAGAGGAAATCTAAACAAGATTATAGAGGAATTAAAGAAACAGCATATAATTTGATTAAGAAAAACAATCAAAACAAGTCCATAGAACAATTGGAAAATGACTATTGGAAAGAATCTTCTGAATTTCCCACTGATTTGGTTGAAAGATGTTATCGTTATAGGAAAATCAACATTTCGAAATTGACAAACGAGCAAATAAGACTTCTGATTTCTCAAAATATCGGAATTGAATATCTAATCGGAATCGTGCTCAAAAAACTCGAACAGAATATATTGACTGAATGCGATTTTTATGAGGGAGATTTACTCATTGCTGTTTCTGGTTTACCGACTGAATATTGGAATGAAAATAAAACTGAATTTTGGGCTTTTAAAAACTTGGTGGAACGGAATTCTGAACTGATAAAAACTGAACTCGGAGAAAAGAAATTTGACCGAATAAATGAAATTATAAAAGCCAGTGCACAACAACGCGTATAATTAATTGCTGTGGCAATTGTTTACTTTGGAAATTCCTGCGGAATTTCCTCTGGGACGTTTTCTTTTACTAACTTAGTTACTTACACACGCAACTAATCATAACACGAACACGTTAGCAAACAGTTAAAAATGAAAATACGATACAAGAAAAAACATCTGAATCACAGCCTCATTTTTGGAACATTATGGCTGATTATTAGTTTATTAGGAATATTTACCAGAGAAAAGCCAAATTGGACAGATTACGGATTTTTAATAATTTCGTTTTTATATTTAGGAACTTATTTTTATGGAAAAATAAACAAATATTTGACCATTGAAAATGGACAGATTTCTGTTAATAAACCTTTTGGAAAGAAAATAAATCTGACTGAAATAAAACAGATTAAAAAATTTGCTGGAGATTATATCCTAAAAACTGATAAAACTGAATTGACAATCAATACGCAAATAATTGACAATAAATCGCTAACGGAATTGAATACTGAATTAGAAAAATTAGAACTGAATTAAAAACCCGTTTGCTAACACCGTATAAAAATAATTGCTATTTTGTGCTTAATCAAAGGTAGTTGCGTATTTGCTACTTCTGATTTTCCTTCGGAAAATCCTCGCACGCAAACCCGCAACTATTCTTATACATAAACGTTGTACGTAAGCCACCAAAAACACGCAGTAAGACAAAAACTAAATGAATCACACCCAAATTTATACAACTCGAAAACTTGAGAAAACAATACAAAAATCGATTGTTGAAAAGAGTGAAACCGAAAATAAAATCTTGGGCGAATGGATTGCGACCATTTTTTATGTGGACAGAAAAAAATGCTGGCTGATTGTTAATAAACTAACGAAATATTTACTGATTTTAGCTGACATAAAAGCATCTGAACTGAATAACATTACGCAAAAATTTACGGAAACGCTTCATTCTCAACTAAAAAATGACCGAATTGAAATTGATTTTGGAACTTTAATGGAATTAGTTGGAGAAATAAAATTGTGCGAAACAAATAATGACCGAAGTGCGAATGGTTCGTTAAATAATTGTATGTATAGTATAGACCAGTGGAAAGTTGACTACGGAAGTTTTGAAAATTTGCCGTTTAGAAAAATAAATAGCGGATTGAACAGCTCACCAAACCAAATGCTTAATTGGAAATACCCGAAAGAAGTAATGAACGAAAAAATAAAAGCCTACGTACAACACCGTGTATAATTAATTGCTTGGTTCAGGTCTACTCGGAATTTCCTTCGGAAATTCCTCTGGCTCGTGAAAGTTTGCTAAATTAGTGGCTTGAAACACGCAACTAACCATACACAAACACGTTGTAAATAATTGCTCGGAAAAATCCGAAGTACAATTAAACTGAATTTTTAATAGAATAAAAAACGGATTTTATAAACTGACCATTAAATCGGAATTTAAGCCAGTTTGCCGATTGAAAAAAGCAAAACTCTGAATGGAAAAATTAACAGAACTGATAAACAAACCGAAAAATAATATTATCGGAATTTTGATTGGAATGCTGATTTCGTGGATTATCGCAATGTCAACTGATTTATCGCCAAGTTCAGGTCACGGCGGATTTATCCCTTTAGTGTTTCCACCAATAATTGGAATATTTTTTATCGGACTTTATTATGTTTCTCGGATTTTTATTAAAAAGTATAACTGGATTATTAGTCTATTTGCAATAATTTATCTTTTACATTTTGCGATTGACTTTTACATAACGGAGAATATTTGAAAACGAAAACAAAACTGAACGTGCTTACTCAAATGTCTCGCAACATATTTACAACAATGTATAAAAATAATTGCTAAATTAGTGCTTAACCAAAGGTCGTTGCAATTTTGTTACGTCTGATTTTCCTGCGGAAAATCCTCGCACACAAAACCGCAACTATTCTTATACGTAACCGTTGTACTTAATACGGGACAAAAAGTCACACATCTTTTTTATTTGAACTATTTTTTGTATTTTTGGTACACATAATGATTATTAGAGATAAAATGTCCTATAACAATAAACTATCAAAGCTTCCTCCAAAAAGAGAAAAAGTAGAAACAATTGAAATTCTTCGTCAATTGAGTAAGTCTTCAAATTCGTTAGGAGAATTAAAAGGAATTGCTAAAACTATTCCTAATCAGGAAATGTTAATTAATGCTGTTGTTTTACAAGAAGCTAAAGATAGTTCTGAAATAGAAAATATTATTACAACTCAAGATGAATTATATAAAGCTTTAGCTACAAATACAAAACAACCTATTCAAGTTAAAGAAATTATTAATTACAGAAGTGCTATTTTTTCAGGATTCGAGTTAATAAAAAAACAAGGATTTTTAAAGTTAAAAGATGTTGAAACTATTCAAAAAACAATTGTCGAAAATAATGCTGGAATCCGCTCAATGACAGGAACTGTATTAAAAAATGATAAAACTGGAGAAGTTGTCTATACTCCTCCGCAAGAAAAAGACGAAATTTTAGATTTATTAGGTAATTTATTAGAACATTTTAATGTCGTGCAGGATGATTTAAATCCACTCATTAATTTAGCAATTTTACATTACCAATTTGAAAGTATTCACCCTTTTTATGATGGAAACGGAAGAACAGGAAGAATTCTAAATATATTATACTTAATTATAAATGACCTTTTAGATATTCCTATTCTATATTTAAGTTCTTATATCAATGAAAATAAAGCAGATTATTACCGTCTACTAAATACGGTTAATAGTACAAACGAATGGTCTGAATATATAATTTATATGCTAAAAGCTGTTGAGGTAACATCAAACAGAACTATTGAGAAAATAAATTCGATAAAAATACTATTAGATGAAACCATACTATTTGCACAAGAAAAAGAACCGAAAATTTATAGAAAAGAATTGATTGAATTACTATTTGAACAACCTTATTCTAAGATAGAATTTGTAGTAAATAGATTAAATGTTGAGAGAAAAGCAGCTTCCAGATATTTAAAAAAGATGGAAGAAATTGGAATATTAACTTCTCAAAAAATTGGAAGAGAAAGCGTTTACGTAAATACAAAATTGATAGAAATATTGAAAAAGAACTAAGTACAACAATGGCTATAATTAATACGGGTTTTCGTATTTAACTGAAAATTTTGTGTGTTTTTATAATGTCCGCCAAATCTTTTTGATTTGGCTTTATAAAGAAAAAGATAAAACAAAATAAAAAGTTTTGGCTAAGTGCTTAATCGAAAGTTCACTACTTTTAATTCCCGTACTAACCATAGCCGAGACCGTTGTGCTTCATTACCACAATGAACTTTCCTGAAATAGGTTGACTAAAAATTAAACCATTAATTATAGTCACTTATGAAATCACAAAATGAACACTGGCGAAAAAAAAGCTACCAAAAAGTAACTTTAGAAACCAAACTTTTAGTCGTTGACCAAATTCTAAACGGACAAGTTTCTACAAATTCTGCTTCTAAAAAGTATGATGTACCCAGAACCACCATTACCTATTGGTTAAGAAAATACAGTACCTTAGTGCAACAAAACACAGGTATGAGTAAACTAGATGAAATTAAAAAACTAAAGGAACGTATTGAAGAACTGGAGTTCGTAAAGGACTTTCAGCAAGACATAATCGCTGATATGGAACTTATTACAGGCGTTGATATGTCAAAAAAGTCATTGCCCAAAACATTAGCAAAAGAGATAGCGCTAAAGAAGAAAAACCGTTTAAAAGAAAATGGCTCTATGGATGTTTTGGGATTAGTAAACAAGCCTTCTATAAAAGACTCAAAACCCAACAAAAACAACAAATAGACCACGAAAAACTAATCAAAATGGTTAAAAACTACCGTAAAAAAGTAGGATCTAAAACTGGTGGAATCAAACTTTATACTGAGCTTAAACAAGACTTTATAAACACAGATATTAAAATAGGAAGAGACAAATTCTATCGCTTTTTAAGGCTACATCAACTATTAGTGCCTAAAACAAAAAACTATATCACTACAACAAACTCTAAACATATGTTTAAAAAATATAAAAACCTTGTAAAAGACCAAGTCCCTAATCGACCTGAACAGCTTTGGGTGAGCGATATTACTTATATTAAAACAGAAAACGGTCATAATTACCTAGCACTTGTAACAGACGCCTATTCTAAGCAAATTATGGGCTATAAACTCGATAACCATATGAGAACATCGCTTTGCACAGATGCGCTTGCTATGGCTATTAAAAATCGTAAATACCCAAAACAAAAACTCATTCACCATTCAGACAGAGGCTTTCAATACTGCAATCCAAAATACACCGCTTTTGCCGAAAACAATGGTATTACAATGAGTATGACAGAACAATACGACCCTTATGAAAACGCTGTTGCTGAACGTATTAACAGAACTCTTAAATACGAATACGGCTTAAAACAAACTATTAAAAACACAGACCTTGCTCAAAAAATTACTCAGCAAGCTGTGTATATTTATAACAACTTAAGAACTCATTTTAGCCTGGATTTAAGAAAACCAAGTCAGGTACATCTGAATCCAAACATCAAATATAAATCCTATCGAAAAAATAATGTAAATTTACCAGAGCTAACAATTTAAAAACTGACCTAGTTCTAACTATTTTTTTGCCCTCTAAACGGCTAAAAAAAATCTTTTGAACGGTAGAAATTAAACAAAAAAAGGTCAACCTATATCAGTATAATACAACATCACGGAAAACCGAGATTAATTTCTACAGCTAACGTCGCAAAAAAATGCGTAAATTGAGACGATTTTGTGGAAATTTCACAAAAACATAAACAACTGAATATCAACACAATAATTTGACGTTAGTCAGAATTATGACCAACCATTGAACGATGATAAAATTCTTTAGAAAAATACGATACGACCTTATGGAGAAAAACAAAACTGGAAAGTATTTTAAGTATGCCATTGGAGAGATTATACTTGTCGTCATTGGAATATTAATTGCGTTGCAAATCAATAATTTTAATCAGAAAAGTCAAGAAAAAGACCAATTAGAAGCATCGCTTATGCTAATGCAATTAAATTTGAAAGAAGACATTAATGAAATAGAAAAACAGATTCTTTATAACCAATCTGTTCTTGAAGCAGTTGACTATACTTTTCAAATCATCTCAAAACAAACAGAAAGTAAAAACATATCATACCAAAAAATCGGAGATATTGCACGTGAAAAAGCCTATTATTCTGTTTCCACGGCATTAAAATCTATGGAGTCAGGCGGACATTTTAAATGGATTCAGGATAACAAATTGAAAGAATTAATTTACAAATATTACTCATATAGTGAAAGATTTTCAAAAATGATAGAAACTAATAATCAGTTTGCTAGAGAAGAAATAGAAGGATTCGCTTATAGGAGTTGGGATTTGAATAATTTTATGACTGGAGTAAATCCTTATGGTAAAGATAGAATTCCTCGAATAAATAATAGAAAGGTGATTTTAGAAAGTGTAGAATTTGAGAATATTTTACTTGGCAGACAGCTTAGAACTAAAACAGAAATAAACTGGGCAAATGATGCTAAAGAAAGTGCGAAAGAATTGTACGATAAAATTGAGAGTTATTTCTATTAGTCCAATAAATAACGAAAGCACAACATCGTGTATAATTAATTGCTTGGTCACTGCCGACTTACGAACATTCCTGCGGAATATTCTATTTGTGATTTATTTGCTAAATTAGTTGCTCAACCACGCAACTAATCATACACAAAACCGTTGTGTTTCATGTAAAAAAACTTCCTGCATTCTATATAAATTCAATTTAATAATGTATTTTTATCTCATAATATGAGGTTTAATGAATAGAATTAAAGAGATACTTGAATCTAAAGGGATAAAACAGACTTGGCTGTCAGACAAACTTGATAAAAGCTATAATATGATTAATTCTTATGTTCAAAACAGAAGACAACCAAGTATTGAAGATTTATATAAAATATCTGAAATACTAGAAGTTGACGTAAAAGACTTACTAGTCTCAAACAAAAACAGACTCAAGAATGAATTATAACACAGAAAATATATTAACAATAAACAAGTTAAAGTCAGAACTTGACCAACTTATTCCTTTTTCTGAAGAAAATAAAAATAAACTTCAAAAAAAAACAAGACTTGAATTTAATTATAATTCAAATCATCTTGAAGGAAACACCTTGACTTATGGACAAACTCAACTTTTATTGTTTTTTGACAAAAGTTCGGGAGATGTTCCTGTAAGTGATATTGAAGAAATGAAAGCTCATGATGTTGCTCTTTCTCAAATAATAGAAATGGCAATGGATAATGAACGTCCTCTAACCGAATTATTTATAAAAGAGCTTAATAAAACTATTCTTGTAAAACCATTTTGGAAAGACGCTGTTTCTCCAAATGGAACTCCAACCCGAAAAAAAATAGAAATTGGACAGTACAAAACCTCTCCAAATAGTGTACAGTTAAAAAACGGAGATATACATGAATATGCTTCGCCAGAAGAAACACCTGCTTTAATTAGAGATTTATTAAACTGGTTTCAAGAAAACAATGATATACTTCACCCTGTGCAATTGGCTGCCGAATTCCATTACAAATTTGTTTGTATCCACCCTTTTGATGACGGAAATGGTCGAGTTTCACGGTTATTAATGAATTATATCCTATTAAAACATAATTATCCAATGGTCATCATTAAATCCGAAGATAAAGAAAGCTACTTGACAGCTTTGCAAAAAGCAGACACAGGTAATTTAATTTCTTTAATTGAATATGTAGAAAATCAAGCAATTGCATCATTAAAACTTAATATTAAAGCTGCTAAAGGAGAGGATATTGATGAATTAGGAGATATTGAAAAACAGATAGAAATATTAAAAAGAGAAAAACTTACAAAAACAAAAATATTTAAAACACCAAAAGTCAGTTACGAATTAATTAATCATATAAAAAATGATTTGTGGTCTCCTTTAAACAATCTATTGAATAAGTTTAGTGATTTTTTTGCTGAAACTTCTAACGAAGTTTATATCGACCATTTAAAATATAGAAAAACACAAACTATAACTCCATCTATAATGAAAACTGCAAGAATGTTTTCAGACAAAGAAGTAGAAATAAAACCATTTGAAATATTTGGAAAGGATTTAGAAGAATATGAAACTAACAACATAACTTGGACTAAGAAAATGTTATCATTAAAATCTGCTACAAAGAAAAAAGATTTCGAAATTTCTTGTTTATTAGATTTAAAAGAATCTGGATATGAATTAAAAATATTAGAATCTAATGCAAATGGAGATGGTATTATGAAAAATAAAACAGTCCTTTTTGAAATAGAAAACGAATACAAGTCTTATTTTATGAATGAAATGATTGAAGGAATTCAAAAAGGAATCTCAAAACATCTAATCTCAATAATACAAACTGATAAATAACACGAAAACACAACAATGTATAAAAATAATAGCGGTTTAAGTGCTAAAACGAAAGTGAGTAAATATAAAAAAAGTCTGCATTTAACCGAAAAGTTAATGCTTTTTAATCCACTACTATTCTTATACTAAACGTTGCAAGTAATAGCGGAACTCACTCAAACGCAATCAACCCGAAATTTAATACGGAATTTTAAAACCGATTTTTACGCTGATTTTTTCACTCAAAAGCGGA
>Ga0316205_10005585_pt1 | contig 10347 bp, 8 predicted proteins | sample 3monthpyrite_MG_FD_204941 | JGI IMG/M metagenome (GOLD analysis project Ga0316205, IMG submission 204941) | Microbial mat bacterial communities from mineral coupon in-situ incubated in ocean water Damariscotta River, Maine, United States -... | ecosystem: Environmental > Aquatic > Marine >...
TCTTGGTTTACAAGTGTTGGAACGTGAGAAACAAGTTTTTGAGGTAAACCCTAATTCTCAACCAGATTTAACTAATTATAGCTATTTAATTGAACGTCAATTAAAACCTGAAGCGAGAAAGGATATTGTAAAACTATTAAAAGATTTAGATGTTAAACCTACTTCTATGATTGATATTTCTGATGGTCTTTCTTCTGAAATACTACATATTTGTACGCAATCTAAAGTTGGTTGTAATTTATATGAAGATAAACTTCCGTTAGATCCACAAGTAATTTCTGCGTGTGAAGAGTTTGAATTAAATAGTACAACGGTTGCTTTAAGTGGCGGCGAAGATTATGAATTGTTATTTACTATTTCGCAAGAAGATTTTCCTAAAATTAAAGCAAATCCACACCTAACAGTTATTGGTCATATTACAGAAGAAAATGCAGGTGTAAATTTAGTTACTAGAGCAAATCAACACATACAATTAACAGCTCAAGGTTGGAATGCTTTAAGTAAAAAGGATTAGTTGTAAATTTTAATTACAAGTCTTTATAAAAGAGAATAAGTTTGAAATTAAATCATCTTTATTTTCAATATGACTCATATGTCCATCAGAGAATTCTTTTACTTGAACTTTTGTGTTTTTAGTTTGGTTAATTAACGAGTTGTAGTCTAAAACTGGATCTTGTTTTCCAACAATTAGCTGAATTGGATAATTTGCAGTTGTATAAATTGTAGAAAGGTTTTTTCTAGTTTTCATTCCTTCTAAAGCTGCAATAATTCCTTGTGGCAAAATTTGTAAAGCTTCATTGGTAATTTGTTTAATTTCAGAAGTGAATATTTTTCTATTACCTTCAGAAAAAAGCATTGGTATTGCAACCTTTACAAAGGTTTTATGATTTTGTTTTACAGCTTTAATTGCTCTATTTCTATTAATTTTCTTTTCATCAGAATCTGGTAAAGTAGTAGAATTCATTAAACATAACCCTTTTATATTTGAAGGAAAAAATTTTGAAAAAGCCAAAGCAACATAGCCGCCCATACTGTGACCAATAAATATATATTTTCGTAAGCGTAAATGATTTAAAACGGCTTTAACCATTTTTGCTTGCTCTTCCATAGTATGAATATAGCCATGGTTTTCGGTTTTTCCATGACCAAGTAAATCAATACAAATAACTCTATATTTTTTTGAAATATTTTTTGAAATATCGTTCCACATAGTGCTATTTTCTAAAAAACCGTGTAATAAAACAACAGCAGTTCCTTTTCCAATTGAAGTAAAATGAACCCTAGTATTTTTATGCAGAATATGCATGTTTTGTTTAATTTTTTAAACTTTTAATTGCAGAAAAGGCTTTATCAACATTTTCATCTTCTACTAAAATAGTAAACTCATTTGTGGTTGAAACTACTTCGTATAAAGAAATTCCCTCCCAAGCTAAACGCTTAAAAAATTGATAATATAACCCAGCAATTTTAGTGTTTTCTTTAGGTAATCCAATTGTAATGGCAGATAAATGATCTTGTGCAGCTGTGCAAATTTCATTTTTGTAGCTTTCTTCAATTTGATTTTTTAAAGTTGTGGTAACTAACACATTACTTTCATGAACACCTCGAGTAAAAGTATAAAAAACGTGAGGATCTTGTTTTAGAACTTCCAACATTTTTAAATGTCCTTTAATTAAACTACTAGAATTTTTAAAAGTATAATCTGAAAGGTCAGAACGAACAGTAATATCACCTAAATTTTGTAAGGCTTTATTTAATTTTACTTTGTTAGCCATTTCTTTGGGCGGACTGTATCTTCTTAAAGCCATCATAATTGCTCCAGCTTTTACAGGTTTGCGTAGCATTTTAGATACCTCATCTTTTAATTCTTCAGCTAAAGCACTATAATTTAATATATTACGAGTTAGTGCATCCTCTAAAAATGGTTGTGAAACTAAAATCTCTTCAACACAATTAGCAATTGTTTTCATAATGTTAAATATTTAACAGTTTGTGTAAAATTAGTATATAATTTTTAATTAAACATATAAAGAAAGAAATCATTTTAATTTTACAGAATTAAATAAAAAATCATGAAGGTTTTAAAATTTGGAGGCACATCAGTTGGCTCTATTGAAAACATAAAGAGAGTAAAAGAAATAATAGTTGATGGAGGTGAAAAAATTGTAGTGCTTTCAGCAATGTCTGGTACTACGAATGCGTTAGTTGAAATTTCTGAAATTATAAAAGAAAAAGCTACTTCAGAAGCAATCCAAAAAATTAAAATTTTAGAAGAGAAATACACACAAGTTTTACATGAACTTTTTGAGAATAGGAATTTAAAACATGAGGTTGAAGAATATTGCGAAAAGATTTTCGATTTTTTAATAACATGTACTTCTGAAAAGCATTCAGAGCTATTGTACAATAAAATAGTTTCAAGAGGTGAATTATTATCAACTTACATTTTTACAAAATATTTAAATCAGGAAGGTGTAAATGCTCAATTATTACCTGCGTTAGATTTTATGAGAATTGATAAGCTAAATGATCCTGATGACTTTTATATTAAACAAAATTTACAACGAAAAATTAATGAAAGTGAGCCTGCAACAATTTATATAACACAAGGCTTTATTTGTTTAAATGCTTTTGGTGAAATTGCAAATTTAGAACGTGGAGGAAGCGATTATACAGCTACAATAATTGGTGCAGTTGTGAATGCTGAAGAGGTTCAGATTTGGACAGATATTGACGGGATGCACAATAATGATCCTAGGTTTGTTGAAAATACACATGCTATTTCAAATTTATCGTTTGATGAAGCTGCTGAATTAGCTTATTTTGGAGCTAAAATATTGCATCCACAAACTGTAATGCCAGCTCGTGAAGCTAATATTCCTGTGCGTTTAAAAAACACAATGGATCCAGCATCTTACGGAACATTAATTTCGAGAGAATTCAAAGGTGAAGGAATTAAAGCAATTGCAGCAAAAGATAATATTACAGCTATTAAAATTAAATCGGCTAGAATGTTATTGGCACATGGTTTTTTGAAAAAAGTTTTTGAAATTTTTGAAAAATACGAAACACCAATTGATATGATTACAACTTCTGAAATAGCAGTTTCATTAACTATTGATGATGATAGAAATCTTATTTCGATAGTTGAAGAGCTCGAAAAATTTTCTAGGGTAGAGGTGGATAATCAACAAAGTATTATTTGTTTGGTTGGACATTCTGTAGTGAAACATCATGAAACTCACAGATTGTTTAAAGTATTACAAGATATATCAGTTCGAATGATTTCTTATGGAGGAAGTAATAATAATATATCATTATTAGTAAATACAAATGATAAAATAACCGCATTAAAAAGTTTAAATTCTTACATTTTTGAATTTGAAGAGGCTTAAATTTCTATGAAGAATTTATTGGTTAACTAAAAAACTCGAAGTAATTACTTCGAGTTTTTTTATTTAATTTTTAGAAATTTAAGAATTCATTAAATCTTCAATTTCTTCAACTTCAATAGGAATGTTTTTCATTAAATTAATTGGTGATCCGTTTTCTTGAACAACCACATCATCTTCAATTCTAATTCCCATATTTTCTTCAGGAATATAAATTCCAGGTTCAACAGTAAAAACCATATTAGCTTTCATTGGTAATTTTAGTTGACCATAATCATGTGTATCTAACCCCATATGATGCGATGTTCCGTGCATAAAGTATTTTTTATATGCAGGCCAATTAGGATCTTCATTTTGAACATCAGCTTTATCAATTAAACCTAAGTTTAATAATTCAGAAGACATAAATTTACCAACTTCTTTTTGATATTCTGCCCATAAAACACCTGGTGATAACATTTTTGTAGCTTCATTTTTAACTCTTAAAACAGCATTGTAAATAGCTTTTTGTCTATCAGTAAAACGACCGTTAACTGGAATTGTACGTGTCATATCACTTGAGTAATTTGCATACTCAGCACCAACATCCATTAATAGCATATCACCATCTTTACACTCTTTATTGTTTTCAATATAGTGTAAAACACAAGCGCTATAACCAGAAGCTATAATTGGTGTGTAAGCAAAGCCTTTTGAACGATTTCTTAAAAACTCGTGCATAAATTCGGCTTCAATTTCATACTCCATAATGCCAGGTTTTATAAAAGGCAAAACTCTTCTAAAACCTTTATTTGTTAAATCGCATGCAGTTTGTAAAACTTCTAACTCTTCAGGCTCTTTAACACCACGAATTTCTTGTAAAATTTGATTACTTTTTTCCCATTTATGAGCAGGAAAATCTGCTTTACACTTTTTTATAAATCGATCTTCTCTAGATTCTAGTTCTTCAGCTTGTCGGTAGTGCTCGTTAGTATTAAAATAAACAGATTCAGTTTCTGTCATTAAATCAAAAAACACTTTATCAAATTCAGAAAGCCAGTAAATAGTTTTAATTCCAGAAACTTGTTGCGCTTCTTCTTTAGAATATTTTGCACCATACCAAATTTCAATCAATTTGCTAGTTTCTGTTAAAAATAATATTTCTCTATGGTTTTCATCAATTGCATCAGGAAATAGCAATAAAACACTTTCTTCTTGATCGGCACCACTTAAATAAAATATATCGCTGTGCTGTTCAAAAGGTAAGGTGCTGTCTGCACCAGTTGTAAAAGTATCGTTAGAGTTAAAAACAGCTAATGATTTACTTTTCATTTGAGCAGTAAATTTAGCTCTGTTTTTAATAAAAAGCTGGTTATTAATTGAGTGGTATTTCATTGGTTAAAGTTTTTATGTTATTAGTTTTTATAAAAAAGAATAAAAAAATGATATTAAGAAAATAAATTTAGGCTTATCAAATTCATTATTATTAAATTTAACAAAAATTTCAACAACAAAGTTATAAATTTGCTGAAATCAAACTCTTAAAAATCCAATATTATTTATGCGAAAATTAATAGTATTTCTACTTTTTGTGTCATTTTCAACAGTATTGTTGTCACAAAATAAACCAGCATATAAATTATACAATGCAAAAGGAGCTAAAGTTTCTTATAAAAGTATGCTCAAAAAAATGAGTAATGCAGACATCGTTTTATTTGGAGAGCACCATAACAATCCAATTGTTCATTGGCTTCAATATGAAACTACTGTTGATTTAAATAAACAAAGAAAGTTAATTCTTGGAGCTGAAATGTTTGAAGCGGATAATCAAGTAGCATTAAATCAATATTTAATAGATAGTATTAACCAAAAAGGGTTGGATACTATAGCTAGATTATGGAAAAATTATAAGACAGATTATAAGCCATTAGTAGATTTTGCTAAGGATGCTAAATTGAAGTTTGTAGCAACTAATGTTCCTCGTAAACATGCAAGAAAAGTTTATGTAGAGGGGTTTGAAATTTTAAATGAATTACCTGAAAATGAAAAACTTTGGATAGCTCCTTTACCAATTAAATATGATGCTACTTTGCCAGGTTATGTTGCTTTTAAAGAAATGTTAGGTGATCACGCTACAGAAAATTCACCAAAGGCACAGGCTTTAAAAGATGCAACTATGGCTTATTTTATTATAAAAAATATTGAAAATGACAAGCTTTTTATTCATTATAATGGTTCATATCATTCAGATGACTATGAAGGAATATATTGGTATTTGGAACAAAGTAACAAGAATTTTAAAATTATCACTATTAGTGTTGTTGAACAGGAAAACCTAAAAAAGCTGGGAAAAGAAAATAAATTAATAGCCGATTTTATTATTGTGGTTCCACCAACAATGACAAAAACTTATTAACAACTATAAGAAGTATCTAAATTTTCACTAATTTCGATATTACTAATAACTAAAAAAAAATTATTGCCTAACTTATTTCATGAAAACGAATTTGTTTTCAATGTTTTATTTGAAGCAGTTTCTGAAGGTGTGGTTGTTGTTGATAAAAATCAAGCAATAGTTGCCACCAATGTTGCTGCTGAACAAATGTTTGGATATGCCAAAGGAGAATTGAACGCGCAACATTTAAACATTTTAATTCCTACTAAAAACCATTCTGCACATTCAGTTAAAGGAGGTCATTATGATCAATTTTACAAGCAATCTTCCGCTAGGCAAATGGGCGAAAACAAAGATTTGTTTGGACTTCATAAAAACGGTGTTAAATTTCCTGTTGAAGTTGGTTTAAACCCATTTGTTATTGGCGATAAGAGATATGTAATGTCTATAATTATTGATATTACAAATCGCAAAAAATCTGAAGCCAAAATAAAAGAGCTCAATTCGTTATTAGAAGAAAAAATTTCAGCAAGAACAATTGAACTTAATAATACAGTTTCTAATTTAAAAAAGGAAATTGAGAAAAGAGTAAAAGCTGAATCCAAATTAAAGAGAGCTCTTAAAAAAGAAAAAGAGCTTAATGAGTTAAAAACTAAATTTTTGTCACTTGTTTCACACGAATTTAAGACACCATTAAGTGGTGTTTTGAATGCAGCTGTTTTAATTGGAAAATACACCAAAACAGAAATGCAGGCTAAAAGAGATAAGCATTTACTTACTATTAAAAATAAAGTTTATTACTTAAATGGAATACTAAATGATTTCCTGTCAATTGAACGATTAGAATCGGGAAAAGTAAAATATAAGCTTGCCAACTTTAAACTAAGTAAAGTTGTAAACGAGGTTATTTACAATGCAAATATGTTGCTAAAAAGTGGTCAGCGTATTAATTATCCATTAAATGTTGATGATTTTAATATTTACCAAGACGAAAAAATAATTGAATTAGTATTATCAAATTTATTAAATAATGCAATCAAATATTCGCCAGAAAATACAACAATAGACTTTAAAATTAAGTTTAAATCAAATGAATTTATTTTTGAAATTAAAGATGAAGGTATTGGAATTCCTTATGAAGATCAAAAGCATATTTTTGAACGCTACTTTAGAGCAGAAAATGCACTAACAAATGAAGGTACAGGAATTGGATTAAATATTGTAAAAGGACATTTAGAAAGTTTGGGAGGTTCTATAGATTTTGTTAGCGTTAAAGATAAAGGAACCACATTTATTGTAAAATTACCATTAATTAAAGAAAAATGAAAACAATATTAATTATTGAAGACGATATAGTTTTAAGAGAAACTACCGCAGAAATATTAGAATTGGAAAACTATAAAGTAGTTACAGCTTCTAATGGTAAGAGAGGTGCTGAACAGGCAAGAATAATGCTTCCAGATTTAATATTGTGTGATATTATGATGCCCGAAATGGATGGTTATGAATTGTTAGATATTCTTTCAAAAGACGAGCAAACAAAAAAAATACCATTCATTTTTATGTCTGCTAAAACAGAAGTTAAAGATGTTAGAAAAGGAATGGATTTAGGTGCAGATGATTATCTTACCAAGCCAGTAAGTGAAGATTTATTATTAAGTGCAATTAGTAGCAGATTGGCAAAATTTGCATTATTAAAAAAAGAAAGTGTTGCCAAAAATAACGAAGTAACTGAAGAAGAAAATTCTTATCTTGAAATTGAAAATATAGAGGATCTTAAAAATTATTTTTGTGATTTTGGAGTTTCAAAAGAACATAAAAAAGGCGAAGTTATTTATAAAGAAGGAGATTACTCTAACAACGTTTATTTAATTTATAAGGGAAAAATTAAAAGCTTTAAAATTGATGAATTTGGGAAGGAGTTAATTCTAAACATTCATAAAGGCGATGATTTTTTAGGTATGTCAGCAATCATAGATAATACACATTATTATGAATCAATTATGGCAATGGAAAATGTAGAAATTATTCACGTTCCTAAAAATACCTTACTTCAAATACTTGAAACTAATCACAAGCTTACGTTAGATATTTTTCAATTAGTAAATGAGAATTTAACCGAAGTTAAAGAACAATTATTACAAATGGCTTACGGATCTATGCGTAGAAAAACAGCCAAAACTATCCTAAAATTTGCTAATTTAATGGGAAATAACTCTTCAAATAGCATAAACATTTCCCGTAGAGATTTAGCTGGAGTTGCAGGAATTGCTACAGAAAGTTTAATTAGAACACTAACTGATTTTAAGAAGAAAGGTATACTAGAAATTGAAGGAAGAAATATACGGATTCTTGACCTTGAAAAGTTAGAAGCTATTAATTAAATTATTGCTAATTTTCATATAAAAAAATAATTGATATCGTGAAAAATCACTGACTTATGTCATTTATTCTTAAAACACCATTGTTTAAGTTTGTATGAATAATGATGGCAATGAAGAATATATTAATCTTAACAGATTTTTCAGATAATTCTTGGAATTCAATAACGTATACACTTGCACTTTTTAAAAATAAAAGTTGCAATTTTTACTTGTTGAATGGTGTGAACAAACACCAGGAGTATTCTAAAGAAAATTCTAAAAGTTTAATAAAAACAAAAGACAAAAAAGACGCAAAAAAAGAGTTTGATAAGTTATCACTAAAGGTAGCTAGTTCTCCTCTAAAAGGTACACATAAATTCTTTCCAATTATAGCAGAAACAGACATAATTGCAGCAGCTAGAGCACAAATTAAAGAGAAAAAGATTCAACTAGTTGTAATTGGTACAAATGGATTGTTGTACACAGGTAGACAAAATAATATCAGCCCAATTTCTGAAGATATTATCACAAAGTTAAAATCTTCTATTTTGGTTGTTCCATTTGAAGCTCGTTTTGGTGGACTTAAAGAAATAGCTTTTCCAACAGATTACACAAATTTTAAAGAAGCAAAATTACTACATAATATAACCTGTTTATTAAGTGCTCACAAATCATCAACTAATTTTGTTTATATGGCAAAAAAAGATGGGAAACTTGATAAAGAGCAGCTTTGGAATAAAGAAACATTACATGATTATTTTAAAGAACAACCGCATAGTTTTCATATAGAAGTAAATGAAAATTTTGAATTATCTATTGAAAATTTTATAGATAAAAGTAATATAGATTTAATTGTAATGGCAGCAAAAAATTTAAATTTATTTGAGCAAATATTATTCAGGCCTAAAATGAAAAATATTAAGTACTATTTTAAAACTCCATTTTTAGTACTTCATTAATCTCATTATTGAGAAAATACATCAAAATTAAATTTAAAAATCACTTATTTAAGAAAAATTTATGAAGCTATTTATAGCTAAACCTAGGATATTATAATAAATTTGATACAATTGAATGTTTTTTATTAAAAATATTTAATTCAACTAAACTCAAACTTTAATATTATGAAAAAACTATCCTTATTTCTTAGTTTCTTATTTATTTCATTAGTAATATATTCACAAAATTCCATAGTTAAAAATGTTCCTTTTATAAATATTGGACCATCAATTATGAGTGGTAGAATTGTTGATGTAGATGTAAATCCAAACAATCCAATTGAATTTTATGTAGCGTATGCTTCTGGTGGTTTGTGGTATACCAATAATAATGGAACTTCATTTACGTCAATAGCCGATAGTGCTCCAACACAAAATATGGGAGACATTGCAGTTGACTGGAATACAGGTACAATTTGGGTTGGTACAGGTGAAAGTAATTCTTCAAGATCATCATATGCGGGAATTGGAATTTTAAAAAGCACTAATAAAGGAGAAACGTGGGAACACGTTGGCTTAAAAGATTCGCATCATATAGGCAGAATTATAATTAATAAAAATAACCCAAATGAAGTTATTGTAGGTGTAATAGGACATTTATACACACCAAATGCTGAACGTGGAATTTTTAAAACTAATGACGGAGGAAAAACTTGGGATAATGTATTGTTTATTGATAAAAATACAGGTGTAATTGATATTAGTGTATCGCCAACAAATTCAAATATTTTATATGCTGCTTCTTGGGAACGAAATAGAAAAGCTTGGAATTTTGATGGTGATGGAGAAAATTCAGCGATATATAAAAGTACTGATTCAGGTTCAACTTGGGCAAAGATTACTTCCAAAGAAAGTGGATTTCCAACAGGAAGTGGTATTGGAAGAATTGGATTAGCAACGTTTAATGATAATGTTATTTATGCTTTATTAGATAATCAATTTAGAAGACCTGAAGGAAAAAAGAAAAAGCAAATAGGTTTAGTAAAAGACGATTTTAGAAATATGAGCCAAGCTAAATTTTTAAAGTTGAACGATAAAAAACTAAATACATTTTTAAAAGAAAATAATTTCCCTAAAAAATATTCAGCTTCAACTATAAAGTCTTCAGTAAAAAAAGGGAAAATTAAACCTAGTGATTTGGTAACCTTTTTAGAAGACGCAAATTTTGTTTTATTAAATTCTGAAGTAATAGGTGCTGAGGTTTATAAATCTGAAGATGG
>Ga0316205_10005586_pt1 | contig 10343 bp, 10 predicted proteins | sample 3monthpyrite_MG_FD_204941 | JGI IMG/M metagenome (GOLD analysis project Ga0316205, IMG submission 204941) | Microbial mat bacterial communities from mineral coupon in-situ incubated in ocean water Damariscotta River, Maine, United States -... | ecosystem: Environmental > Aquatic > Marine >...
CCTTGGCATTTTAAAGGCAACACACTTTTGATGGGAGATGCTGCACATGCTATTGTTCCATTTTATGGGCAAGGTATGAATGCGTCTTTTGAAGATGTGGTAGAATTTGACAAGGTATTGGATCAAGGTTTAGAAAACTGGGAAACCATATTTGAAACTTATGAAAAATCTCGCAAAAAAGATACCGATGCCATTGCAGATTTAGCTATTGATAATTTCCATGAAATGAAAGCTCATGTAGCCAACCCAATATTTCAAGAAAAACGTAAAATTGAAATGGCTTTAGAAAAAGAGTTTCCTAATAAGTATTCCTCAAAATACTCTTTGGTAACTTTTAATGAACATATTGGTTATAATGAGGCCATGACACGGGGCCGCGCTCAAGACAAGGCCATTTTAAACATGCTGGCTGATGGTGACATCTCGACTGCGCTCGATATGACAAACCCAATTGATTTAAAAACAATTTTAGACAAAGTTAAAACAGAAACAGAAGCCATTCTTAAAGATGATAGAATTGCTGGATTAAAGTAAAATTGAAACGTCATTACGAGGAGCGAAAGCGACGTGGTAATCTCATGAATAGAAGTTCTATTAAAAAGATTGCCACAGTAAATTAAAAAATTCACTTCGCAATGACAAAAAAAATAAATTATGGAAGACAAAACAGTAACACCAAGAGGAGCCTATCCTCACACGAGACGAGCTGGCGACTTTATTTTTGTGTCAGGCACAAGTTCTCGTAGAGCAGATAATACCATTGCAGGCGTTGATATTATAGACGACATGGGAACAAAGCACTTGAATATTGAAGTTCAAACTCGAGAAGTGCTTAAAAATATCGAAAAGAATTTAATTAAAGCTGGAGCTTCAATGAGTGATGTGGTAGATGTGACTACGTTTTTAGTAAACATGAACGATTTTGCTGGTTATAATAAAGCCTATGCCGAATTTTTTAATGCAGAAACTGGTCCAGCAAGAACAACAGTTGCAGTACACCAACTACCACATCCAGATTTAGTAGTTGAAATTAAAGTAGTTGCATTCCTGCGAAAGCAGGAATCTCATGATGAATAAAACTAAATTATAGTGCTTGAGTATTAAAGAAAACAAATATATCTAATTTATAGGTATTTAACCTAGTTCAGTGATATTTACAAAATTTTAAAACTGAATTGTTTATTTTTATAACCAACCCCAAACCAACCACGTCTTAATCGCTTTTTAATTTAAAAATGTGATTAAAATCTTTAGACATATTCGTCAACAACTTTTATCTCAAAATAAATTCAGTAAATACCTAATCTACGCCATTGGCGAAATAATTCTTGTGGTTATTGGTATTCTCATTGCATTAAGCATTAATAATTGGAATGAAACACGAAAATCAGAAAACAATAAACAAAAACTCATGTTTGCACTGAAACAAGAATTTTCAATCAATAAAAGAACACTAGAAGAGCGTTCACTAGAGCTTCACAAATACAATTCTCAATTAAATAAGGTCATTAATTTTTCTGCTGGAACTTTAGAACTACCTATTGACAGTCTTAGGTTCTATGCATCCAATTTGGCTTACCAAATAAGATTTTCCATGTTAAATTCGGTTTTAGAAGAAGCTATTTCAGCAGGTAAATTTGAGATGTTAAGCGATAGCTTAAAACAAAGGCTTTCTTTATTAAAAGATTTTGTAAACTCCAGAAATGATATCAGTAAAATGAATGATGATTTTATGTTTAACAAAAATGGTGAGAATATAGATTTTCTGTTAAATCTAAACGCTTTTCAAGAAAATAACAGTGAAACATTTTATGTACAACCACCTATAGCTATGCATCCAGATTTTTTAAAAAATGATGATGAATTTATCACCTATATCAAGTCTTCAAAAACCTACGAAAAGTTACACCAAATCTATTATTTTAATATGCTGGACGAAGTATGGATTAAATATGGTCTATTGAGTTTAACTAATCTAACTATTGACTTAATTGACAGAGAATTAAAAGAGCAATAATATATAATTAAATTCTTTCGCTAAAAGAAATTAATAATTCTTAATAATCACTAAATTGGTGCAATGAACATCCAAAACTACATAAACGGAAAATTTGTAAATCCAATAAGCAATAATTGGTTAGATAATTACAATCCAGCAAATGGCAAGGTGTATGGTCAAATTCCAAATTCCTCAAAAAAAGATATAGACAAAGCATACCAAAGTGCCAAATCTGCTTTTCCAAGTTGGAGTCAAACTACTTTGGAGGAACGAAGCAGAATCATGCTCAAAATTTCAGATCTCATTGAAGCAAATCTAGATAGATTAGCTGAAGCCGAAAGTTTAGACAATGGCAAACCCATTTGGTTAGCAAAAGCAGTTGATATACCAAGAGCAGCAAGTAATTTTCGCTTTTTTGGAAATGCCATCACCCAATTTGCCAGCGAAAGCCATGAAAGTGTAGGTCACGACGCTATTAATTATACCTTACGTCAACCCATTGGTGTGGTTGGCTGTATTTCACCTTGGAACCTTCCACTTTATCTCTTTACCTGGAAAATTGCGCCAGCAATTGCTGCTGGAAATTGCGTAGTTGCCAAACCTAGTGAAGTCACGCCAATGACAGCATTTTTGTTAGGCGAGATATTAAATGAGGCTGGCCTCCCAAAAGGTGTGCTAAACATCGTTCATGGTTTAGGCACAACCACAGGACAAGCCATTGTAGAACATCCAGATATTAAAGCCATTAGTTTTACAGGAGGAACAGCAACAGGAGCACATATAGCAAGAGTTGCTGCGCCAATGTTCAAAAAATTGTCCTTAGAATTAGGTGGCAAAAATCCAAATATCATTTTCGCAGATTGTGATTATGAAGATATGCTCATTAATACCATTCGTTCTTCATTTGGTAATCAAGGTCAAATTTGCTTATGTGGAAGCCGTATCTTTGTGGAGGCTTCAATTTATGAGCAGTTCAAAAAAGATTTCGTTCATGTAATTAGCAAACAAAAAGTTGGGCATCCATCTGCTCCAGATACCAAAATTGGGGCTTTGGTATCTAAACCACATTTAGAAAAAGTATTGAGTTATGTGAAAATTGCAGAAGATGAAGGAGGAAAAGTGCTTTATGGTGGGAAGCAATTAACTATTAAAGGTTATGAAAAAGGTTATTATATGGAGCCAACCATCTTAGAAGTTCAAACTGATGAATGTCGCGTCAATCAAGAAGAAATTTTCGGCCCTGTGGTTACGATTATGCCTTTTAATACTGAAGATGAAGTATTGCAAATGGCAAACAAAGTTAACTATGGTTTATCAGCAACACTTTGGACCAATGATTTAAAACGCACCATGAGAATGACCAAACAGTTACAAGTAGGTTTAGTTTGGGTAAACACATGGTTAATGCGTGATTTAAGAACACCTTTTGGGGGTGTAAAAGATTCTGGTGTAGGTCGTGAAGGTGGCTTTGAAGCTTTGCGCTTTTTCACTGAAGCTAAGAATGTGTGTATAAAGTATTAATCCCATCTGACTCTTCCCAAAGGGAAGACACTCAAATGGAAATAAATTATTAATAATAACAAAAACAAATTCCCCTTCCTTTGGAAAGGGTTAGGGATAGGAATGAATTTAAACTTAAACAATAAATACGCTTTAGTTTGTGGAAGCACAGCAGGAATTGGAAAAGCGACAGCAATGGCATTGGCTGCAGAAGGTGTTCAAGTAACACTTGTTGCAAGAAACGAAGACAAACTTAAAATAGCATTAGCAGAATTACCTCAACAACGACAACATGATTATATTGTTGCAGATTTTTCAAATCCAGATGAATTGAAAAATAAAGTGTCAGAATTTATAGTAAATAATCATGGATTTCACATATTGGTAAATAATACTGGAGGCCCTAAAGGAGGTCCAGTTTTTTCAGCAGAACTAACTGAGTTTGAATCAGCCTTTACACTACATTTAAAGTGTAATCATGTATTGGCACAAGCTGTAGTTCCTTATATGAAAAGGGAAAGTTATGGACGTATTATCAATGTTATATCTACTTCAGTAAAGCAACCTTTAGATGGACTAGGTGTAAGTAATACCATTAGAGGCGCTGTTGCCAATTGGAGTAAAACATTAGCCAATGAACTTGGTCAATTTGGTATTACGGTAAACAATGTGCTTCCTGGAGCAACTGGAACTGAACGTTTAACTGAAATAATTAAAAATAAATCAGCTAAATCGGGAAACTCAGAAGAAGAAGCCGCAAACGCTATGAAAAATACTGTCCCTGCAAAGCGTTTTGCAAAACCTGAAGAATTGGCAGATGCCATAACATTTTTGGCAAGTGAACGCGCTGCCTATATAAACGGAATTAATCTTCCTGTAGATGGTGGACGCACAAAATCTTTGTAAGAAGCCCATCCCTAACCCTTCCCAATGGGAAGGGGATTTGATTATTAAAAATAGAGAGGTATCTTTATAGAATTAAAATAAACAACAAAACTCAAATTCCCGTTTTGAGTTTCTCCCTTTTGGGGAGATTAAGAGGGGCTAATCATGAGTAAACTCGTATCTCCTTTAAATTTCAAAGCTTGGATTGAAGAAAACAGACATTTACTTAAACCTCCTGTTGGTAACAAAGTCGTATGGAAAGATGGTGATTTTATCGTTATGGTCGTAGGTGGTCCAAATAATAGAAAGGATTATCACTATAACGAAACTCCCGAATTTTTCTACCAGGTGGAAGGTGATATCGTTCTAAAAGTTATTGATAAAGGCACTCCAAAAGACATTCATATCAAAGAAGGTGAAATTTTCTTGTTACCTCCAAAAGTTCCACATTCTCCTCAAAGAGGTGCCAATACTGTTGGTTTAGTTATTGAATATCCAAGAGAAAAAGGCGTACAAGATGCCTTGCTTTGGTTTTGCGAAAATTGCACAACTAAACTTTATGAAGAAGACTTTACCTTAGATAATATAGAAACTGATATGCCTGCTATTTTTGATAAGTATTATGACGATAAAGATAAAAGGTCTTGTCCAAACTGTGGAGAAGTGATGCAACCACCAAAAAAAGTACAGATAGAAGAATAATTTATGAAACGTAAACTTCGTATAAACGGTCATTCTCACTTATTGCCCTACCCTGAACAAATTCCTGAGTTCATGAAAGATAAAGAAATTTTTTGGGTAGATGAAGACCGTAAATATATGCTCCAAAAAGATTGGAATCGTCCTATCACAGATTCTAGTTTCTTCCTTGATGAAAAATTAGCATGGATGGAACGCTTCAATATAGATCATGCTGTAGTCTTGAATTTATCACAACTATATGGTAACGGATTGCGTGTTGAAGAAATGAAACAAGCACTTCGTTTTCAAAACGATTTTAATGCCAAAGTACAAAGAGAGAATCCAAGTAAATTTACCTGTGGTTTTGTAGTACACCCAGGGTTTGTAAGAGGTGCCTGTTGGGAAATTGAACGTTGTGTAGAAGAATTAGGCATGCAATTATTATGCTTACCAACACATTACATGGACACCATTGGAACATGGCGTTGTATTTTTGATGAAGAGAATGAGCCCATTTTTGAACTTGCAAATAAATATAACTTAGCAGTCGAAATTCATCCGTATGATGGTGAAAAATTTATAAAATTAGAAAACACGTCTTGGCGATTTCACTTAATTTGGATGCTAGCACAATGTGCAGATGCTTATCATTTTTTAACCTTAAACGGTTATCAAGATAAATATCCAAATATGCGAACCTGCTTTGCTCACGGAGGACAATTAGCACAAATAAATTTAGGAAGACGAATTCAAGGTTTTGATGGACGACCAGATTTGTTTGAAGGTAAAAGCCACCCTAGAAAAGCAGTAGGACATAAAAATATCTTTTTTGACACCTTAGTTCATGATACTGGAGGACTAGAATTACTGATAAGAAATCAAGGCTCTAAGCAAGTTCTTATGGGATTAGATGACCCTTATCCGTTGGGAGAAATGGAAAGTGACAAACAATCATCATATCCAGGTAAAATATTAGATTTGGCCATGGAGCGCAACATTATTGACCAAAATGATTATGATGCTATTTGGGAAGACAATGTAATACAATGGCTATGTGGAGATAATGAAGATTCAAAACAGAAGTTAGTTAATCGAATTTTAGGCTAATGATAGAGAATGCCTCCTCGAGCGCAGTCGAGAGGTCTTTTCGTAGGTTACTTTTTAAATAGGTCTCGACTGCGCACGACCAGACAGATAGAACAATGCACTTTATTTCAGAAAAATTAGACGATTATGTAGTTGCTCATAGTCAAAGTGAGCCTAAGCTGTTACAACAGCTCAATAGAGAAACATATCAAAAAATATTACAACCTAGAATGCTTAGCGGGCATTATCAAGGCCGTTTATTGAGTATGCTATCCAAATTAATCCGTCCTCAAACTATTTTAGAAATAGGTACATACACAGGTTACTCAGCTTTATGTTTGGCAGAAGGCATGCAAGAATCTGGTGAATTACATACTATTGACATTAATGAAGAACTCTTTGATTTTCAGCGTAAATATTTTGATAAATCGGGATATGGAAATCAAATACATCAACATTTAGGAAATGCCTTAGACATTATTCCGAAACTAGAAACTAACTTTGACCTTGTTTTTATTGATGCTGATAAAGAAAATTATTCCAATTATTTTAACTGCATTATTGACAAATTAAATAGTGGTGGAGTTATTTTATCTGACAATGTATTGTGGAGTGGTAAGGTGCTAGAAACTGTTTTTCAAAAAGATGACACCTCTACTCCTGCACTTATTGCATACAATAAAATTTTGAATACCGATGATAGAATTGAAACTGTACTATTACCAATAAGAGATGGGTTAACAATAAGCAGAAAAAAGTAATGCTTAGAATTTCCGTTTTACAGACCCTGAAAAATCTTCTAATCCGTCTTTAACCTTTGTAATCTCTTCATTAATATTTTTAGTCATCTCGGTATCAATACCATGATGTTCTGCACTTTTTGAGATTTCGTGCTTAATATCATTTGTAGCATCTTTAAGTGTACGCATGCCCTTCCCTAAGCCACGAGCAATTTCAGGAATTTTATCAGCGCCAAAAACCATGACTACTATAAATAGAATAACGGTAATTTCTCCGCCGCTAATAAATAAAAATGTTGCTAATTGTATCACAGTACAAATATAGTGAGTAAGAATAAAAAAACCGACTTAAAAAAAGTCGGTTTTTAAAATTTTAACTAAACTAATATTAGTTCTTGCTCTTAAATTGATCAAACTTACTTTGTTTCACCTGTTTTGGCCAAGAATTATTAGTGGTATCAATATCTGCAGTCTCTAAATCTGGATCTACTACAATTGAAACAATCTCTTTATCTGAAGCAATTGCTCTGCTTACCTCTTTATCATTGAGTCTCCAAATTTGGGCAGGATAGGTTATTTTCTCTTTAGTACCATCGTCATAGGTGTATTCAACAATAAGTGGCATTACTAATCCTCCCGGTTTTTCAAAAGTTACATTATAAAAATATTTAGGTTTCTTAATATTTTTACGCTCTTCCGCAGTAAAATTATCCATTAAATATTCTTTTAAAGTTGGTGAGTTTTCTAATGGTGTACCATTTTTCATATTTTCATTATACTCGTCACTTCCCTCTTCAACTAAATATACATATGCTGGTAAATCACTTACCTCTTGCCCTCTACGCTTAGCCCTATTTTTAGCTGCTTCATTAGGTTGTGATGAAACATACATTTTCTTCACTTCTTTAAGTCCAATGTCTGTATAATCTGTAGTATAAAACCACCCTCTCCAGAACCAGTCTAAATCCATTGCAGATGCATCTTCCATTGTTCTAAAGAAATCTTCTGGAGTTGGGTGCTTAAACTTCCAACGTCTAGAATACTCTTTAAATGCATAATCAAACAATTCTCGCCCCATTACTGTTTCTCTTAAAATATTTAGAGCAGTTGCGGGTTTACCATACGCATTATTACCAAATTGATACGTATTTAATCCTTTACTCATAATAGGCGCAATAAAGTCCTGATTACCTCCCATATATGGCACTATTTTTTCAGCTGGCCCTCTTCGTGATGGAAACACATCGTGTCCTTCAGATAGCGCTCCAGGATATAATTTCCCAAAATCTCCTTGGGCCACATACTGTACAAACGTGTTTAATCCCTCATCCATCCAAGTCCATTGACGTTCATCACTATTTACAATCATTGGAAAGAAGTTATGCCCAACTTCATGAATAATAACTCCCATCATACCATATTTAACTCTGTCTGTTACAACTCCTTCAGCATTAGGGCGTCCAAAATTATAGCAAATCATTGGGTATTCCATTCCCATAGGTGCACTAGCAGAAATAGCTTTATGATATGGGTAATCAAATGTCATTTTTGAATACGAAATTAATGTACTCGCAACAGTTTTTGAAGACCAATCTCCCCAAAGAGGGTTTGCCTCAGATGGATATAGCGATACAGCCATTACATCTTTAGTTTCAAGTTTAACGGCCATCATGTCCCAAATAAACTTTCGGGATGTTGCAAAACCAAAATCACGAACATTTTCTGCATAAAGTTTCCATGTTTTTGTTTTATTAGTTTTCTTTTTCTCTGCAGCTTCTGCCTCTTCTTGAGTTACAATCATAACAGGTTCATCATAACTTTTCTTAGCCTTTTCAAAGCGCTTCATCATTGCTTTAGTGAAGACTTCTTTTCTATTTGTAAGGCGCCCTGTCCCATCTAATATATGATCTGCTGGTACTGTTATATTTACTTCAAAGTTTCCAAATGGTAATGCAAATTCGTCACGTCCAAAAAACTGAGCATTTTGCCATCCTTCAACATCATTATATACTGCCATTCTTGGGTAGAACTGAGCCATAACGTATATTTTATTATCATTTTTTTCAAAATACTCATACCCCGAACGACCACCTTCAGTAACATGGTTATTAATATTATACCACCACTTTACTGAAAACGAAAACTTATCCCCTTTATTCATTGCATTAGGAAGCTCTACACGCATCATAGTACCATTTATCATATGAGACAATGGTTTACCGCTCACATCGGTTACTTGTTCTATATTAAATCCTCGCTCAACGGGATTTTTTAAATATCTATTTGTAAAAGTAGAAGGTCGCTGAATGGCAGACACTTTCCCGCTTTGAATTAAAGGTGTTTTAGAGTCTGGTGCCCTCATATTTTGATCTAACTGCACCCATAAAAACTTTAATTGATCTGGAGAATTATTGGTATATGTTATCGTTTCAAAACCGGACAATTTTGCATTAACATCATCTATAACAAGATCCATTTTATAATCTGCTTGCTGTTGATAATAAGCTGGTCCTGGAGCTCCAGACCCTGTTCTGAACATGTTTGGTGTTGCAAACTCATCATATAATTCTTTAAATTTATTGATGTTTTGGTGACCTGGTTTACGCTCAGGTTGCTTTTGCTCTTGTGCAAAAACCCCAACCGAAACAAACATAGCCGACAGGAAGAAATACTTTAGTTTTTTCATTAGGTAATAGTAGTTTTTATCAGATGAAAAAAGACCTACTTTTAAGGTACTTTTATTACCTTGTTTAGTCTCTTTTAATACTGAGTTTAGTTTAAAAAATTCGACGTTGAAAGTAATAATTATTATGAAGATTTTAACTTTTTTAATTAAAGTTTAACACACCTGTATCATTATGGGAAGTGAGCAAGAAACTTTTATTTTTAGAATTGATATTTGTTCTAACAATATTTTGCTGTTCATTAAACACATCAAACAATATTTGGTTGGAAATTTTGAAAGAGGCAATTGAAGAAATATCACTAATCTCCATATAACAATAAACAATATCATCTTCGTACTCTTTGCCTATAAAAGTAAAACTAACTGGTGTGTCGTTAATATTAACTTGCACCTTACTCTTAAGGTATTTACCAATATACACATCGATGGACTGCTCTTCTTCTGAAGTATTTAAAGTTATATTCTCATCGTAACGTTGGCGCAATAAATCTTCTAAATCATCAATAAAAATTCGTGTAATTATTTGAACAGACTGTTTCTCTTTAACATATTCTACTAATGTTACACTAACATAAAATTTATGAATTGAAGTAAACGCTACTAATGGAATAAGGATTGTAAATAAAAGTAACTTAAAAGATTTCATACAATAATGGCTTGTGTCAATTATTTGTAAATGTAATTATTTTGATATTCTGATATTAAAAAAGCATTTCAAATTTTTTTCCTAATTCTTTACTTCTTTTAAATTGGCTTTATAAACTGT
>Ga0316205_10005588_pt1 | contig 10342 bp, 9 predicted proteins | sample 3monthpyrite_MG_FD_204941 | JGI IMG/M metagenome (GOLD analysis project Ga0316205, IMG submission 204941) | Microbial mat bacterial communities from mineral coupon in-situ incubated in ocean water Damariscotta River, Maine, United States -... | ecosystem: Environmental > Aquatic > Marine >...
AACGCGCATCTTCTAAGCGGTTTTGCGCATTACCTGAGGGATCACTTCGATCGCGGCGGCCAGCAGGATCATTACCGCCCCTGCGGCCTGCATCACACCAAAAGGCTCGTCCAGAAACATGACCCCGGACAGCACACCCGACAGGATTTCGGCGGTCAGCAGGAAACTGACCACAGCAGGGGACAGGCGCTGTGCGCTCCACAAGGTCAGTGCCAGAATGGGCAAAACGTAAATGATGCCGGCCAACGCGCCTGTTCCGGACCCGATCAGCGTGGCCTGTCCCGAAAACGCACTGCCACTGCCCAGGATGATGAACCCAAATCCGATCAGCGTGGCGGCGGTGGCTGTCACCAGTGTCAGGCTCATCGCATGGGCGCGCCCACCTGTGAAAATAAGCGCTGCGCCCCCCGCCCAGGCCATTCCTGACAAGACCGCCAACATGTCGCCGACCCCGATACTGTCCAGCGACACTTCGCCTCCCAAAACCAGGTAAGCACCAATCAGCGACGCGATCACTGCAACGGTGGACGGCCAACCCCACCGCTGATCCAGAAAAGCCCATTCTATGATCTTGCTCCAGGCGGGTGCGAGGTAGAACAGCAGGATCACCCGCACCACATCGGCCAATGTGATCGCCACCGAATATGTGGTTACCGCCACGGCCACCAGAACCGCGCCCATCACCCCGTTGCGGCTGACGCGGAAGGGCACACGGGCGAGGATCATCCACAGCACAGCCGCCAGTGCCGCGCCTGCATTCATCGCCACGCTGCCCCAGGCGCCGTCCATGCCAAGGGTTTCCAGATAGCGGATCGGGATCCACCAGATGCCCCAAAGGGCCGCCGCTATGAACGCCAGAATTGCTGGCAGGAGGCGGCTGTCAGAGGCCAAGCGCCTGCCGCCGTTCTTCGGCAAAACCCTGCACCAGCCGGTCCGCCACCAGTGCCAGAATGGCCATGGCCGCGCCCGAGGCAATGCCAAGACCCACATCCGCCTGCCCCAGTGCCAGATAGATCGATTGGCCCAGACCGGTAGTACCGATCAGCGCCGCGATCACCAGCATGGCGAAGGCGTAGAGGATGGTCTGGTTCAGCCCCAGCAGGATCGTCGGCGCGGCGTAGGGCGCGCGCACTTCAAACATGGTTTGCCACTCGGTGGCACCGGATGAAATCGAGGCTTCGATCAACTCCTCGGGTGTGCTGATCAATCCGTGTCGAGTGTAACGGATCATTGGAACAACCGCATACAGGCAGATCGCAAGGAAGGCCGAGAACTCGCCAATCTGGAAGAACATCAGGACCGGGATCAGGAACACGAACAGCGGGATGGTTTGCAGCATGTCACAGATCGGGCGCACAAAGCGCCAGACCATCGGGCTGACGGCCGAGGCAAGACCAACAGCGCCGCCGACGACGGCACACGCCAATACCGAAACCCCCGATAGGTAGAGCGACAACAGTGCCTTCTCCCACAGACCACTGATCAGAACAGCCCCCAGCATCAGCACCGCAAACGTCGCCAGCTTGCGCCCACCCGCTGTCCAGCCAATAGCGCCTGCGGCGCAGAGGACAAAGGGCCAGGGCAGGTCGGCCACGCCGGTTTCGATCACGCCGGTGAAGATCACCAGCATCACGCCCAGCGTGGGCCGCCCGTTAAAGGCAAGCGCCATGCCTGCGATGCCTGCTATGGCAAACAGAATCAGGCTCATCGTGGCAGTCCATTGAAACCCCCAAGTGAAGGGCAGCACGGCCCCATCCAGCCCGATCCGCACCGGCAGCAGGCCATAAAACATCGCCGTGTTTTTCAGGCTGTCCAACCCCGTGCCATAGGTCGCCGTGAACGAACCCAACCCCTCATCCGCCCAATCGGCAGCAGGCTGAAGCAGGCTAATCTCGGACGGGTTGGGCAGGCTGTTCCACAGCAAAAGAGAAACAGCCAGACCAACGGCAGTAATCGCCCAAGTCACGCGCGGATCATGGCGTTCTCGGTCCGCCGCCAGTTTGCCGCTCATCCGGTCGATCACGATGGCAAAGACCACGATGACCAGACCGGCCAGCATCGCCTGACCAAACTGCGCCTTGCGCATGGTCAGCAGAACTTCCCAGCCGATATCGTTGAACCCGCCGATCACGGCAGCGATGATCACCATGCTGAGCGCGGCCATCAGGCATTGGTTCACCCCCACCATGATTTGCGAGGTGGCTGATGGGATTTCGATCAGGAACAGCTGCTGCATCCGTGTACCGCCAGACATGACGGCGGCTTCCTTGATGTCGCTTTCAACCCGCTCCAGCCCCAGCATGACATTGCGCGCCATGGGCGGGGCGGCATAGATCGCCGAAGCTATCAGGCCCACCACCGGGCCAAATCCGAACAGCAGCAACAGCGGCGTCAGATAGGCGAAGGTTGGCACTGTCTGCATCACGTCCATCACCGTCTGGATCGCCGATTTCGCGCGCGGGAACTCATTGGCCAATATGCCCACACCGCCGCCCATGAACAGCGCCAAGGGCACCGAAACTGCCACGAGTGACAGGGTGGCCATGCTTTCCAGCCAATAGCCGGACGCCAGAACGAAACTCAGCCCCAAAAGGCCCAGCAAGGCCATCGGCCAGCCGCCAATATACCATCCCAGACCGACGACGATGCCGATCAATAAGGGCCAAGGCGTATGGGTGAACAGCCAGTTTGACCAATCCATCGGGTAAGACAGCAGGAACGAGAACACCCGCATCACGGGCTTGATCAGTTCCAGAAACCAGCCTAGGGACACGCCAATCCATTCGGCAGCGGGTACGGTCCACTCGGTGGGATATTTCACCAACCACGGCAGGTATGGATCGAGCAACAGGCAGGCCGCGCCAACCAACAGCGTGACAAGCCCGGCAATGGCGCCACGGCTCAGACCGTCAAGTGCGGGCAGGATCGGCGGGGCCTGATCCTGAACGCTCATGCCTCGTCCACCTGCAGGGCAGCGGCCAGAACCTTGGGATCGACCACGCCGATTTTCTTGCCGTCCTTGCTCCAGACCGGCACGGGATCATAGAGCGACATGCAGGAGGCCAGCGCCTCTTCCAGCGTCATATCTTCGCGCAGGCCGGGATCGTCCGGCATGTTGTCATCAGCGACGTTGTCGCGCATGACCGAGCCAACGCGCGCATGGCGCCCCTTGACCACATCCTTGGAAAACTCGCGCACATAATCATCAACCGGGTTCAACACGATTTCGGTCGGTGTGCCGATCTGCACGATCTTGCCATCGCGCATAATCGCAATGCGATCCGCGATTTTCAGGGCCTCGGCTATGTCATGCGTGATGAACACGATGGATTTGCGCAAGGTCGCCTGGATATTGATAAACTCATCCTGCAACTGGCGACGGATCAGCGGATCAAGCGCCGAAAACGGCTCGTCCAGAAACCAGATATCGGGGTTCACCGCCAGACTGCGGGCGATGCCCACACGCTGGCGCTGCCCGCCCGAAAGCTGACGTGGATACGAGTCGCCGCGCCCATCCAGACCGACCAGCTCGATCACTTCCTGCGCACGCTTGAGGCGCTCGGGCTTGCCCTGCCCCTGCATCTTCAGGGGAAAGGCAACATTCTCGATCACGGTCATATGCGGGAACAGGCCGAAATGCTGGAACACCATGCCCAGCTTGCGGCGGCGCAGCTCGATCAGACGGGCCTTGGTGGCATCAACAAGGTTCTCGCCCTCGATCCGGATTTCCCCGCCCGTGGCCTGCAACAGCTGTGAAATACAGCGCACAATCGTGGACTTCCCTGATCCAGAAAGACCCATAATAACAAAGAGTTCGCCATGTTTGACATCAAACGTGGCATCCTGCACGGCGGGGATCAGCCCGTCATCCCGCAAGGATTGGGCGGCGATATCACTATCGCCGCCCGCGCTGGCCAAAGCATCGGCCAGTTTCGTTTCTGCATTCGGGCCAAAGACCTGCCAGACGCCCCGGCAGCTAATGGCGGGTTCGTCTGTTCCCGTCTGACTGGTCATGGCGCGCTGCTTAGTTGGTTGCCGCGTCGACAACGGGCTTCCAGGTGCCCTCATTCTCGGCCATCCAGGCAGCAACCACCTCTTCCACGGATTTGCCATCGACGTCGATCATGCCCATCATCGGCTGTTGATCGGCCACATCCAGCGTGTAGTTGCTCAGGATTTCATAAGCAGCCGGCCACTTCTCTTCCATGCCGGACCAAGCGCCCTTGAAGATGCGTGTCGGCGCGAAATCGCAGTCATGCGTGGCGTCGGGGTTGGTGCCCCAGGCCGGATCGGTGAAGCATTCCTCATTGCCCACCGGCAGATCAACAAACTGCACATCATAGGCCGACATGGCCCAATGCGGTTGCCAGAAGGTGATCAGCAGCGGTGTGCCTTTCTCGGTCGCGGCGCGCAGCTCGGTGATCAACGCGCCTTCGGAGCCCGCAGGAACCGCCTTGAACGGCAGGCCAAAACCGGTCATCCGGTCGGCACCCGGCGTGCCCCAATCAGCGGGGTAATCCACCAGACGGCCCATCGGCAGCGTTTCCGCGGTGGCGAAGGTCTGAGCGCAGTCTTGCAAGGCTTCCCATGCGGGCAGACCTGGGCACAGCTCGGCCACGTGGGCCGGATAGGCGATGCCTTCCTTGGCCGCCAACTCAAGATCGCCCAGTTCGACAACGCCACCGGCTTCGACTTGCTTGGCATAATCATCCGAGACGTTGGAGGACCATATTTCAAGGGCCGCGTGGACCTCGCCATCGGCCATGGCCTGATACATGTTCATATAGCCAGCAGTGGTGTATTCCACCTGATACCCGGCGGCTTTCAGCATCTCACCCGCCACATGAGTGGTGATGTGCTGTCCGGTCCATTCATTGATCGCCAGCTTGATCGGCTCGTCCACGGCACCCATCTCGGCAGCATAGCCAACACTTGCCACGGCGCTGATTGCCAGACCCAGTTTCAAAGATTTCATGATATTCTCCCCATTTCGATTTTTTATTGACTGGCCAGTCAATATAACGATGTCCTACTCGGAGCAATCGGTTTTTGTTATAGCAGCTATCACCCCGGAGTATTCCCGGATTGTTACAGGCTGTCACGCGGCGATTTACATGTTTTCGCCGTTAATTTAGCCTGATTGGCCTTATGGACCGGTTTTCCAACACGCCCTTACAGATTCTTGTTCTGGTGACTCCGCATTTCAACCTGGCGGCCACCACCGGCTTTGTCGATCCTTTTCGCGCCGCCAACTATCTTGATGGCACCTCGCGCTTTCGCTGGCAGATCGTGTCGGAAAAAGGCGGCATGGTCGCGGCCAGCAACGGACTTGAGATTGATACGATCCCCCTGTCTCAGGTACAGGGCAACCGGCGCGATATCGTCATCGTGTCATCCAGTTGGGCACCCGAAGCTTACAACAGCACCCCACTTCATGCGGCGTTGTGGTGGTGGGCGCGGCAAGGCGCAACCATTGGCGCGTTGGACACAGGCGCGTTTATCCTGGCGCAAGCCGGGCTGCTGAACGGCAAACGCGCCACCGTGCATTACGAGCATATGGACGCATTCGGCGAAATGTTCCCGGACACTGAGGTCGCGGAGGATTTGTTCGTCTTTGATGGGAACCGGATTTCCTGTGCAGGCGGGTCCGCGGCAATTGACTTTGCCCTGAATATCCTGCGTGGCACCCATGGCGATTCCAAGGCCAACGCCGCCGCGCGCTATCTGTTTCATCAATCTGTCCGCCCCTCAGGCAGTCAGCAAAACGCTGACCCGGTCGAGCCGCTGGGCAACACCGCGCCACGCACTGTGCGCCGTGCGATTGCATTAATGGAGCAGAACCTTGAGACCCCCCTGTCGATTGCCGAGATTTGCGAACAGACCGGGATTTCGCATCGACAACTGGACCGGCTGTTTCGCGATTACGTCAAGAAGACGCCATCGCTGTATTACCGCGATATCCGGCTCGACCGCGCGCGTGGTTTGGTCACGCAAACCGAAATGCCGCTGGCGCAGGTTGGCCTTGCCTCGGGCTTTGCCTCTCAGGTGCATTTTTCGCGCGCCTATCGGCAACGCTTTGGTATGCCGCCCCGTCAGGACCGGGTCGAGGGGCGGGTGCCATTTGAATTCCGCGCCTGGCCGATGCATCGCAAACGCCCCTGAAGGCCAAAAATGTTAAACGGGTGGCGAGTTGCGCATATTGAATCTGCCTATTCCAGAGAAGATGATCCCCTCAGTTCACGCCAGCGCCGGAGGCCCGCATGACCACTTTGCCATCGAAACAGGATTTCGAGTTCATCTCGAAAGGGTATTCAGCCGATGAAGGCAATTCCCAATCCCTGCGGGCCGAGGCCTATACCGACGATGCGTGGTACCGCGCCGATATCGCCACGATCCTCGGCAAAAGCTGGCAATGGGTGTGCCATGTGGAAAAGCTGCGTGAGCCGGGATCTTACATGACCGTGTCGATTGCCGAGCAACCCATCGCCGTGGTGCGCGACCGCGACGGCGATTTGCGCGCCTTCTACAACGTCTGCAAACACCGCGCCCATGAACTGCTTTCGGGCGAGGGCAATACCAGCCGTATCATGTGCCCCTATCATGCGTGGGTCTACAAGCTGGACGGGCAACTGGTCCGCGCGCCCGAAACCGAGCATCTGGAGAATTTCAACACCAAGGACATCTGTCTCAGCCAGGTGCAGGTCGAAGAATTCGCAGGGTTCATTTACGTCAATCTGGACCCGGACGCGCCTTCGCTGGCCGCACAATCCGGGGATCTGGAAACCGAAATCCGTCACTGGGCCCCCGATATTGATCAACTGACCTTCGGGCACCGTCTGACCTATGATATCAGGTCGAACTGGAAGAACGTGGTCGATAATTTCCTTGAATGTTACCATTGCCCCACCGCCCACAAGGATTTCTGCGATCTGGTGGACATGGACACCTACAAGGTCACCACCTACGGCATTTATTCTTCGCACATGGCCGAGGCGGGCAAGGGCACCAACACCGCCTATGACGTCTCGAACGCGACGGTGCGCACCCATGCGGTGTGGTGGCTGTGGCCTACGACCTGCCTGATGCGCTATCCGGGACGATCGTCGATGATCGTGCTGAACATCATCCCAATCGGGCCGGATCGTACGCTGGAAACCTATGATTTCTTCCTCGAAACGCCCGAGCCTGACCCGATGGAGGTCGACGCCATGCGTTATCTCGACGAGGTGCTGCAGGTCGAAGATATCGGGCTGGTGGAAAGTGTGCAGCGCGGCATGAACACGCCCGCCTTTACGCAGGGAAGGATTGTCAATGACCCTTCGGGGTCTGGCAAATCCGAACATGCGGTGCATCATTTTCACGGGCTGGTTCTGGATGCCTATGAGAAGGCGGCGAACGCATGATCAGCGTCCAAGAAAATTCGTACGAATTTTCTCACCCACATTTTTTTCGTACGAAAAAAATCACATGACCCAGCCCAACATTGTTGTGATCATGGCCGATCAACTGGCCCCACATTTCACCGGGGCCTATGGTCACGGCGTGGCCAGAACCCCCAATCTCGATGCGCTGGCGGCGCGCGGGATGCGGTTTGATGCAGCTTACTGCAATTCACCGCTCTGTGCCCCGTCTCGCTTTGCCTTCATGTCGGGCCAGTTGATCAGCCGGATCGCCGCCTATGACAACGCGTCCGAATTCCGTGCCTCGGTGCCGACCTTTGCCCACTACCTGACGGCTTTGGGCTATCGCACCTGCCTGAGTGGCAAGATGCATTTCGTTGGCCCCGACCAGAAACATGGATTTCAGGACCGCGTGACGACCGATATCTACCCGTCCGATTTCGCCTGGACCCCCGATTGGGAGGCCCCGGATGAGCGGATCGACAAGTGGTATCACAACATGCAGACCGTCAAGGAAAGCGGCGAGGCTGTTGCCACCTTCCAGACCGATTATGACGATGAGGTCGAGTTTGCCGCCCGCCGCTGGCTGATCGACCGGGGCCGCGACAAAGCCGCAGGGAAGGATACGCCCTTCGCGCTGGTGGCCAGTTTCATTCACCCGCATGACCCCTATGTGGCCAAGCCGGAATGGTGGAATCTGTATTCTGACGACGACATCGACCTGCCCGCCCCTGCGCCCAATCCGCAAGATCCGTTCTCGCAACGCATCATGGACGGGATCGAGGCCAGCTATGTCACCCTGACCGACGCAGAAACCATCCGCGCCCGGCGCGCCTATCTTGCCAACGTCAGTTATTTCGACAGCAAGATCGGCAGCGTGGTGCAGGCGCTGGATGATATCGGCGAGCTGGACAACACCATCGTTATCGTCACCGCTGATCACGGCGATATGCTGGGCGAACGGGGGTTGTGGTACAAGATGAACTTCTTTGAACATTCCGCCCGCGTGCCTCTGGTCATGGCCGGGCCGGGCGTCGTGCAGGGCACGGCCTCCAACGCTTGTTCACTGGTCGATTTGCTACCCACCTTCCTTGAGATTGCGGGCGGTGCGCCTGATTCGCTGGGCGAGCCGATTGACGGCCGATCCCTCATGCCACTGGCACGGGGCGAGGCCGATCCGGTGGATGAAGCCATCGGTGAGTATTGTGCCGAGATGACGCCCTCTCCGGTCTTCATGATCCGGCGCGAGGCGTTCAAATACATCCACTGCGATCCTGATCCTGCGCAGCTTTATGATCTGTCCAATGACCCGGACGAGCGCATGAACCTCACCTCTGATCCGGCCTATGCCGACCTGGCTCAAACCTTCGCTGCCGACGTCGCGACCCGCTGGAACAGTGAGGAACTGCGCACCAACATCATCGCCACGCAAAAATCCCGCCGGGCCTTGCATGCCGCGATGGAGGCCGCGCCGAGCGAGCACTGGGATTACAACCCGCCATCGGATGCCAGCCAGCAATATGTGCGCAATCACATGGATTGGACCGTGGCCGCCGCGCATTACCGCTTCCCGCCCCTGAAGGATGAAACACCATGAGATTGAACGGAAAAATTGCCCTCGTCACCGGCGGGCGCGGCGGCATCGGCCGCGCGATTTGCGCCCGGTTCGAGAAGGAAGGCGCGACCGTCTACGCCGCCGATCTGACCGAAACAGGCTCGCTGGATCAAACGGACACCACGCGTTTTGTACAACTTGACGTGGCCGATGAAGACGCCGTGAAGGCCGCCATGAACAAGGTCAGCACGGAAGCCGACCACCTTGATATTCTCGTCAACGCCGCCGGGATCGAGATCGAGAAAACCATCGAGGATACCACGCTGGAGGAATGGAACCGCTCTTTCGCAGTGAACGTCACCGGCACCTTCCTGACTTCAAAACACGCCCTGCCCCTACTACGCAAAGCCGCCTCAAACGGCGCTTCAGCCTCTCTCATCAATTTCGGCTCTTATGACGGTTTTATCGCTGATCCGGGCCTTGCAGCCTATTGCGCCACCAAGGGCGCGGTCCATGCCCTGACCCGCGCGATGGCCTGTGATCACGGCCCCGAAGGCATTCGCGTCAACGCCATCTGCCCCGGATACATCGACACGCCGATGCTGCAAAGTTTCTTCGAGGGCGATGGCTCGGGCGGGGAAGGGCAAACCATTGATGATCTGCAACAAGCGGTGCGCGATGTGCATCCCATGCGCACCTACGGAACCCCTGACGACATCGCCAATCTGGTCACTTGGCTGGCCAGCGACGAGGCGCGCTATGCCTCGGGACAGCTTTGGGTTCTGGATGGCGGACTCAGCGCACAAGTTCAGCAGATGAGGTTGTGAAAATGCACTTGATCAAGGCCAGTCAGGTCGTTTCCGAACCCGCAACCGGCGATCTATACGTGCGCGGCGACATCGGGTTTGCCCTTTTGGCAGGCGCGCCAGCCACTAAACAAGTTGACGTCTACACGGTCGATTTCGCAGCAGGCGCGCGCAACCGCGTTCATATTCACAAACATGATCAGATTCTGATCGCTACCAGCGGACAGGGCATCATTGCAGATGTCGATGGCGAACAGATCATGGAGCCCGGCGATACCGTGACAATCCCGGCGGGGTATCCGCATTGGCATGGCGCGACGGCGGATCATGCTTTTTCCCATATCACCATCGCCCTGCCCGGAGACGAGATCGAAATTGTCGACACGGATCCACGCGGAGCATGGGGTGCCCTGCCCGAAAACGGTTGATCGGACCGCATTTTGACAAAGGAAACACTCATGCGCCTAAAGGGCAAAACTGCACTGATCACCGGCGGACGACAGGGTATCGGCCTTGGCATCGTTGCGGCCTTCATCGCGGAAGGTGCGCGCGTAACCACATGCGGTCGCGGCCCTCGCCCG
>Ga0316205_10005589_pt1 | contig 10340 bp, 6 predicted proteins | sample 3monthpyrite_MG_FD_204941 | JGI IMG/M metagenome (GOLD analysis project Ga0316205, IMG submission 204941) | Microbial mat bacterial communities from mineral coupon in-situ incubated in ocean water Damariscotta River, Maine, United States -... | ecosystem: Environmental > Aquatic > Marine >...
CCGGTAATGCGTGACTGATTACTGTTTCCTGCCATTAAAAGTCTAAGTCCTGGGCCAAAAGCGACAATTTCAATATCAACCTTATCCTGGCCATAGTGTTTGATAAGGTTGTTAGCTACATTTAAAACCAGAGTTTGTTTAAATGGATTTGGGTCACTTATCTGTAGAACAACACGCTTTTCTGCGAATGGCTTGCTATTACTATCAGCGTTAACCGATATAGATGCCATGCTAAGCAGCAGTGTTAAAATTATAGTTATATATTTCATTTTGAGTATTAACCTCCTCAGGTTTTGTTTTGATTTAATTAATAGATGGAGGACAAGGTAGAAATATTCCATTAATTTTAATTAAATCAATGAATTAGATAATGGTAATTTAATGGTTTTCTAATTTAACGGTATAAATTAAATAAAATGGAATAAAACTTATAACAAATGTATCTTTAATAGTGATCCAATCTGTTTAAGGATAATTTAAGAGTGTGTAGTGAATATATTTAAACTTACCTGTCGCAAGGTTGCCCTTGTCAGGCGTATAGAATCAAGTCGCCCTAAGCTTTACCGTATGGCCTATGCGTGGTCGCATGATGCGATGCTGGCTGATGACCTTGTCCAGGAAGCTCAGATGCTGGCGCTTCAAAAAATCGAGCAACTTAAAGACGAAGCTGCTTTTGATGGCTGGGTGTATACGATTTTAAACAATGTATGGTTAGGCTATTTGAGAAAAAGCAGGCCTAGTGAAGATATAGAGCGGATTGTAATTGCTGATAACAATACGCCGGAGCATGAAATGCTGGTAAGCCAGGTTGATCTGATGGTTCGTAGCGCAATGACAGGCTTACCCAATGCTCAGCGTCAGGTTGTTAGTCTGGTTGATCTTGATGGCCTTAGTTATAGTGAAGTGGCAAGTATTTTACAGGTACCAATAGGGACTGTTATGAGTCGCTTAAATAGAGCAAGAGGTGCGTTGGGAAACAGCATTAAAAAAAATCGTTTAGAACAGCATAATAAAACACATGTGGCATTTAAAGCACAGAAAAATAATGCAGATAATATTTTAAGAGTGGTGAAATAGTAATGGAATTTTCAACTGAGATTATCAATGCCTATGCGGATGGTGAATTGCAAGGCGGCGAAAAAATAGAATTTGAAAAAGCGTTGTCGAGTAATGATGAGCTACAGAAAACGCTTGATGATTTGTACGCATTAAAAGCACAGCTTCAGCATGCATACCAGAATGTTGAAGCGCCTGTTAAGCAGCAGGAATCAAATGGGAATTATCGAGTGGCTGCGTATATGATGTTTATGTTGATAACATTCACTGGTGGCTGGTTTAGTAGTGAAGTGCTACATAATCGCATGGAAATGTCTAATGTGAATTCAGTTAACCCGGCAATGCAGGTAATCACTGAGCAACCGGGAAAGTATATTTTACACATTAGTGTAAATAATAATAAAAAATTTAAACAAACTCTTGATCAGGCAGAAACGTTATTGGCGAATTATCAAAATGTTGATCAAGGCATACAGTTAGAGATTATTGCCAATGCAGGGGGGCTAGATTTGTTTCGTGAAAGCACCTCTCCATATGCTCAACGAGTAAAGGCATTGAGTAATGAATATCCTAATATTAAGTTCATAGCTTGTAGTAATGCGGTAGAGCGTTTACGCAAAAAGGGAATTGAACCTGACATGATCAACGCAGTACATCATGGTGTATCTGCAATTGATCAGGTTGTTAAGCGCGTACATGAAGGTTGGTCATATATTAAAATTTAATTTTTATTTCCAGTCGCAATGTTGGTGAGACTATTTAAAGCATTTGTCATTTTTTTTGAAATATTGTCTCTATCTTTTATATTGTGGCGGGAGGTTATAAATGAAGGATCATTGTAACTTAGCCAGACCTGTCCTGTTTCATCTTCCCATGCTAGTGCTTTCATAGGTAAATCAATTCCTGAAGTTTGTTGCGATGTGAAAAACTGGCTGCCCAGTTTAGGGTTTCCAAATAAAATTAGCTCAGTTGGTCTAAGTGTGATGCCTATGTCTTTAGCGCGCTCGCTATGACTCCAGCGCGTTACAACAGTAATGCCTTTCTTTTTTAATACAGTTTCAAGTCGGTTGATAGTTTCATTAACATTGAAATTACTGGGTTTGTTAATTAATCCTGCAGGCCCTGCGTGACTTAATGTGTTGATGGTTAATAAAGTTAGAAGTGAAATAACAGATAATAATGGTCTTTTCATAAGTTTCTCATTTTTTAAGGTTAAACACGTTATATAAAATATATACATACGAGACATTTATCAACATTAAGTTTGCATAAAAAACATATGGAATAAAAATTATTATGTAGCGTCTATATATGGATAGTCAAAATTAAAATAATATAGCTGGAGATTAAATATGAATAAAAACCCCGTGTTAAATTTGTTTACTGCATTGTTGTTAGTAATTTTTTCGTCAATGGTTAGTGCTAAAGACGCTGGTCATGGTCATGACTATCGTACCTTTAATGTTAACGGCGATATAGGTTATGGCAATATTAAAGATTCTTACGACTCAGACCTGGTTATGTATTTAGCAGGTAATCAGTTTATGGTTATGGAAGAGTTGATAAAAGATTTTCAATCAAAGAACAAGAATATAAAAACAGTTTATGTTGAAACAATTCCTCCCGGACAAATTTTAAAGAAGCAGTTGTTAAAGCAGGGTGAAATAAATGGAGCAAAAACATCTATGACGCCTGATCTGTATGCGAGTGTGAATATTAATCATTTAAAAAAATTGAATAAAAAAGGTTTGCTTAATGAGTATATAATTTATACACATAACAAGCTTGAATTGATGGTTGCTAAGGGGAATCCTAAGAATATTAAAGGAGCTAAAGACTTAGGCAGAGATGATCTTGTTCAATCGCACCCTAATCCATTAACCGAAGGTATTTTTAAGTTTTATGGTAGTGAAATGTTAAAAGATCTTGGTATTTATGAAAAAGTAACAGCAGATAAGAAGTGCAAGAAATGCTGGGCTGTACCTCAAAAAACCTGGTTTACTGAGCGTCATCATCGTGAAACGCCTTATCGTATTGAAAATAACCAGGCAGATGTGGGAATAGTCTGGACGTCTGAAGTTGCGCATGCAAAAGCAGAAGGGCGTAATATTGATGGGGTAGCAATTAAAGCGCCTTACAACAAGCAAGATAAGGTTGCATATGCTATTGGTATAATGACTAAGGCTAAAAATACTGAGAATGCGAAAGTGTTTTTAGCTTATCTGGCAACGCCTCATGCGCAGAAAATATATGCATCATATGCATTTGTTCCTGCGACAGAAGATGAACTAAAAATTAAAACATTTTAAGGATACTTAAAAATTTAAATGTTCAAGAATAACTGTAGGCGTAGTTTCTGCGATCACCTACAGTTATTATTTAATTTATCTGGATAAGTACTGATCGATTTGATCAGCTGCCTGACGACCTTCATTAATACCCCAAACTACTAAAGATTGCCCGCGGCGGCAATCGCCAGCTGCATAAACACCTTCGATACTGGTTGCATAATTTCCATACTCGGCTTTATAGTTTGAGCGTTCGTCATATTCAATTTCTAAGGCGTCACTTACATAGTGCTCCGGCCCTAAGAAACCCATTGCTAGTAACACCAAATCGGCAGGCCATTCTTTTTCAGAGCCTGCAACTTCAAGCATTTTCCATTGCCCGGTTTCCTCATCGCTCTGCCATTCAACTTCAATGGTTTTAACGCTAGAAATTTTCCCGTCAGTACCGCTAAAACCTTTGCTCAGTACACAGTAAGTCCGAGGGTCTTCGCCCTGTACTTTTTTAGCTTCTTCGTGACCATAGTCTACACGGTAGATATGAGGCCAGGCAGGCCATGGGTTATTTTCAGCTCTTGCTTCAGGTGGTGTTGGCATTAACTCGAAGTTAACAACAGATTTACAGCCGTGACGTAATGAGGTGCCTATACAGTCGGTACCTGTGTCGCCACCACCAATAACAACAACGTGTTTGTCTTTGGCGCTAATATAATTAGCATCTTCAAGATTTGAATCTAAAAGGCTTTTTGTATTTGCAGTCAGGAAGTCCATTGCGAAATGAACGCCATTTAAATCACGGCCATCAACGGGTAAATCACGTGGTGTGGTTGCACCTGTTGCAAATAAAATAGCATCAGTGTTTTGTTTTAACTCTTTAATATCAACATTGTTGCCTACATCAGCATTGGTTTTAAATTCAATGCCTTCGTCTTTCATTAGTTGAACCCGACGATCAATAATGCCTTTGTCCAGTTTCATGTTTGGAATGCCGTACATTAACAGACCACCAATGCGATCAGCGCGTTCATAAACAGTGACCGTATGACCTGCACGATTTAGTTCCTGTGCGGCAGCCATGCCTGCAGGGCCAGAGCCTACAACAGCTACTTTTTTATTACTTCGAGTTGCAGGTGCCTGTGCTTTAATCCAGCCTTCATCAAAAGCGCGATCAACAATAGCGCATTCTATGTTTTTAATGGTTACAGCAGGATTGGTTACGCCTAATACACATGAGCCTTCACATGGCGCGGGGCATACACGACCAGTGAATTCAGGAAAATTATTAGTATGATGTAAACGCTCGTTAGCATCTTCCCAGCGATTGTTATAAACCAGGTCGTTCCATTCTGGAATCAGGTTATCAACCGGGCAGCCATCATCTGACTGACAGAAAGGTATGCCGCAATCCATGCAGCGAGCACCTTGTGTAATCAGGTGATCGTTATCATGCTCGGTATAAATTTCACCAAAATCTTTTAGGCGTTCAGTAACGTCACGATAAGGTGCAGTTTTGCGTTCGAATTCTTTAAAACCTGTTATCTTGCCCATACTTTCTTTCTAACCTTTTTTAAAAGCATTGTTGTCTGCAAATGAATACAAACAACCTTAATGGTTTTTAGTTTGTGCGACTAAGGTGCACTGCACTTATTTAATGCTTTAGATTTAATTTGCGTTGATTCGCGTATAAATTGCTTTTAAATAAATTTATGCTGCATTGGCCTTCTTTTTCTTCTCTTCAAGCACGCGTTTGTAATCTGTTGGCATTACTTTCACAAACTGACTCAAAGCCCCGTCCCAATCTTTTAATAATCTTTCTGCCACAGCAGAGCCGGTATATTTTAGATGGTTTTCAATCATTGTTTTTAGTTCTTGAATATCTTCGTCAGCAGAAACAGTTTCTAATTCCACCATACCCATATTGCACTTGGTTGAAAGGTCGCTCGCATGATCCCAGATATAAGCAACACCACCACTCATGCCAGCAGCAAAGTTGCGACCAATAGAGCCTAATACAGCAATTCGACCGCCAGTCATATATTCGCAACCATGATCTCCAATGCCTTCAACAACTGCAGTTGCGCCAGAGTTTCTTACACAGAAGCGCTCAGCTGCGATGCCTCGTAAATAAGCTTCACCCGATGTTGCGCCGTATAGGCATACATTGCCAACAATAATATTTTCCTCAGCAATAAAGGTTGCGTTTTTGGCAGGTGCGACTATTACGCGTCCGCCACTCAGTCCTTTACCAACATAGTCATTAGCATCACCCTCGACTTCGATAGTTATACCGCTTGCTAAAAATGCACCTAATGACTGACCAGCAGAACCCGTTAATTTAATATTAATGGTTCCGTCTGGTAATAAATCTGAGCCGTATTTTTTAGCAACTTCATTAGATAGCATGGTGCCAACAACACGGTTAGTGTTAATTACCGGTAAATCAATATTAACTTTTTCAGCGTTTTCTAAAGCAGCTTTTGATAATTCAATTAACTGATTATCCAGAGCTTCATCTAAACCGTGATCCTGTTTAATCGTTTGATGAACCTCAACATTCGCATGTGGTTTCTCAGCTGGTGTTAGTAACATGCCTAAATCTATGCCGCTTTGTTTCCAGTGTTCAGTATCCGTTGCTTGCTCTAAACAATCAACGCGACCAATCATTTCATTGATGCTGCGGAAGCCTAATTGCGCCATGATCTTGCGTAAGTCTTCAGCAACCATGAATAAATAATTTACAACATGTTCTGGTTTGCCTTTAAATTTCTTACGCAGTTCCTTGTCTTGTGTTGCAATACCTACCGGGCAAGTATTTAAATGACACTTACGCATCATAATGCAGCCCATGGTAATTAATGGGGCGGTTGCAAAACCAAATTCTTCGGCGCCAAGTAATGCGGCGATTGCTACATCACGTCCGGTTTTCATTTGGCCATCGGTTTGAATAACAACGCGTGAACGCAAATCATTCATCACCAAGGTCTGGTGTGTTTCTGCAACCCCCAACTCCCATGGTAAACCAGCATGTTTGATAGAAGTAATAGGGGAAGCGCCAGTGCCGCCATCATGACCAGCGATAACAATGTGGTCGGCATGAGCTTTTGTCACACCAGATGCAATGGTGCCTACACCATTTTCAGCAACTAATTTGACGGAGATGCGAGCAGCACGATTGGCATTTTTTAAATCGTGAATTAGTTGTGCTAAATCTTCGATTGAATAAATGTCGTGATGAGGTGGTGGGCTGATTAAACCTACACCTGGTGTTGAGTGACGTAAACGTGCAATCAAATCATCAACTTTGGTGCCCGGTAACTCGCCACCTTCACCTGGTTTCGCGCCCTGTGAAACTTTTATTTGTAATTCGTCAGCATTTGTCAGGTAATTAATGGTTACACCAAAACGACCTGATGCTACTTGCTTGATAGCTGAGCGACGTGAATCACCATTGGCTTCAGGTGTCCAGCGCGCATCGTCTTCACCGCCTTCACCTGTGTTTGATTTTCCGCCCATGCGGTTCATAGCAATGGCTAAAGATTCATGCGATTCAGGTGAAATAGAACCAAAGCTCATTGCGCCAGTTGCAAAACGTTTTACAATTTCTTTGGCTTCTTCAACTTCGTTAATATCAATTGCAGGATTTACATCGGCTTTAAAATCTAACATGCCACGCAGCGTACATTTCTTAGTGTCTTCGTTAGCGAGTTTAACAAAACGATCAAAAGCGCTCTTGTCACCACTACGTGCAGCTTGTTGTAATGATGAAATACTTTGTGGATTCCACATGTGGCTATCGCCTTTGGCGCGCCAGTGCATATCACCCTGATTGGGTAAGATAGAAACATTGGTTTCGTTGTAACCTAAACCATGACGACGAATGGATTCTTCCGCAAGTACCTCAAAACCAACGCCTTGAATGCGGCTTGCTGTTCCTTCAAAACAACGTGTTATTACTTCATCCGCTAAACCAACCGCTTCAAAAATTTGTGCTGCTTTGTAAGATTGCAAAGTTGAAATACCCATTTTAGCGAATACTTTAAACATGCCTTTGCCAACAGACTTTCTATAACCTTCAACAATTTTGTCATCTGTGTCATAGCTGCCTGAATCTAATAAACCTTTACGTTGTGCATCCCACAATGCTTCGAAAGCCAGGTATGGGTTAATTGCATCAATTCCATAACCGGTTAGTAGGCAATGATGGTGTACTTCTCGTGCTTCGCCAGATTCTAAAACCAGACCAATGCGAGTACGTACATGTTCATTTACCAGGTGCTGGTGTACAGCGCCGGTTGCAAGTAGAGCGCTTACAGGTACACGATTTTCAGAAATATTTCGATCAGATATTACAATTAAACTGTGGCCATCATTTATTGCTTGTGCAGCTTCTTTACATAAGCGATCAATTGCTTTAGCTAAACCTGCCGTGCCTTCAGACTTGTCGTACGTCATGTCTAATGTTGCCGTTGTCCAGCCACGGTAATCCATGTGTTTAAGTGCCGCTAGTTCTTCATTTGTTAGAATAGGGTGCGGTACTAATAAACGATGAGCATGTTCTTCAGAGGTTTCTAAAATATTTTTTTCCGGGCCAATGTAACACTGCAAAGACATGACTATTTCTTCACGAATCGAGTCGATGGCAGGATTAGTTACCTGTGCAAATAACTGCTTGAAGTAATCATAAATCATACGAGACTTATCAGACATGCAGGCGAGGGCGGCATCGTTACCCATTGAACCAACCGGGTCACGACCTTCTTTAACTAATGGTAGTAACATGAACTGCATGGTTTCAGATGTGTAACCAAATGCACGCATGCGTTCTAATAAAGTTTCCTGATTAAAACCGTGTGCTTCCTGTTTTGGCTCTAACTGAGATAAGGAAATACGCTGATCAGATAACCACTGATGATAAGGTTGCTTTGATGCAAACTCATGTTTTAATTCTTCGTCAGGAATCATGCGGCCCTGATCAAAATCGATCAGGAACATTTTTCCAGGCTGTAAACGGCCTTTAAGTTTTACATTGTCTGCATCTATCGGTAATACACCTACTTCAGATGCCATAACAACACGGTCATCGTGTGTTAAATAATAACGACTTGGTCGTAAGCCGTTTCTATCGAGTGTTGCACCAATGTAACGGCCATCAGTAAATACGATTGAAGCTGGGCCGTCCCATGGTTCCATTAATGCAGACTGGTACTCGTAAAAAGCACGTTTTTCTTCTGACATGCTGGCGTCATTTTGCCATGCTTCAGGCACCATCATCATTACAGCTTCCTGTAGTGAGCGGCCGCCCATTAGTAAAAACTCTAAAACGTTATCGAAGCTACCTGAGTCGGAAACGTCTGGTTCAATAACGGGTAAAACGCGCTTGATGTCTTCACCAAACAGGTCGCTTTTTGCTGTGCCTTCACGAGCTGTCATCCAGTTAGCGTTACCCAGACGGGTATTGATTTCACCATTGTGACTCATAAAACGTTTTGGTTGCGCACGATCCCATGATGGGAACGTATTGGTTGAGAAACGAGAGTGAACCATAGCCAGGTGAGCGGTGAAATCATTCGCTGTTAGATCAGTGTAAAATGGCATCATCTGATCCGGATTCAGCATTCCTTTGTATACAATGACTTTGGTAGATAAAGAGCAAACGTAATACAGCTCTCGCTGTGTGATGTTTTCATCTTTACGAATTGTGTGGCCTGCGTCTTTACGTAAAATATAAAGCTTACGTTCGAAATCTTCACTTGAAACGCCATCAGCGGCAGCAATAAATAATTGTTCCATATGTGGCTGCGCTGCGCGCGCAGTAGGGCCAACATCTGCTTTGATCGGGTCAACAGGTAGTTCGCGCCAGCCAATCAGTTTTTGCCCTGATTTTTCAATTAACTCATTAATAAGTTTTTTACAGGTGGCTCGTTCGGTTTCATTAACCGGCAAAAACACATTACCAGCAGCATATTGGCCTTTGGCGGGTAAGTCTGCACCCAGGTCTTCTTTGGCTACACGAGTTAAAAACTCGTAAGGCAGGCTTGTCATGATGCCGGCACCATCACCTGTGTTGGCTTCGCAACCACAGGCACCACGGTGTACCATGCGACGTAATATATGGTCTGCATCTTCAACGATTTGATGACTGGCCTGGCCTTTTATATGGGCCACAAAACCTACACCACAGTTTTCCGTTTCATTGGCTGGGTCATATAGGCCATGCTTGTTTGGTCGGGTGAATTGGTTGAAGATTTTGTTGTTACTCATTGCATGCCTCTTAAATGCTTGATTTTAATCAAGTATTTTATGAAATTCGCCGTCCGTGTTTGGCTCAAAATGGAGCGGTATTAGAGTGAGCCGCGGACAAGGGGTCGGGTATTTTACAGGAAAATAGAGCTAAAACAAAGAAATTGTGGAGCAAGGGTGGTATTGAAGTAAGCGTAGCAAAATGGTGCAAAAAAGCACTGATAAATTGAAGCTTATCAGTGCCTGGCAGGTTGGATTGGATTATCTTTTTTTAAATATATTTTCGAAACAATAGTTAGTGGCTTCAACGAAGCCCTCAACGCTACCACAGTCAAAACGACGGCCTTTGAATTTATATGCCATAACACAGCCGCTTTTAGCCTGTTCTTTAATTGCGTCAGTTAACTGAATTTCCCCGCCAGCACCGGGTTTTGTATTGCTTAATAGGTCAAAAATATCCGGTGTTAAGATATAACGACCAATAACAGCCAGGTTGCTAGGGGCTTTATCAGCAGGTGGTTTTTCTACCATGTCATTAACACGGAAGATATTGTCGCTAATCATTTCTCCATCGATAACGCCATAACTACTGATGTTTTCTTTTGGTACTTCCTCAATTGCAATAATAGAACAGCGAAACTGGTTGTATAAAGCGACCATCTGCTTCATAACGCTGTCTTCACCTTGTTCTGTTATGCAGAGATCGTCCGCCAGAATTACACCGAATGCCTGATCGCCAATCATGTTTTTGCCAGCAAG
>Ga0316205_10005590_pt1 | contig 10339 bp, 13 predicted proteins | sample 3monthpyrite_MG_FD_204941 | JGI IMG/M metagenome (GOLD analysis project Ga0316205, IMG submission 204941) | Microbial mat bacterial communities from mineral coupon in-situ incubated in ocean water Damariscotta River, Maine, United States -... | ecosystem: Environmental > Aquatic > Marine >...
TCGAATTCACCGGTGGCGACAGCCGCAAATCGCTGGGCCTGACGGGCGATGAAACGGTGTCGATCGACGGGCTGGAGGGCGATCTGAAACCGCTGTCCAACGTGCCCTGCACGATCACCTTTGCCGATGGTTCCAGCAAGACGATCCAGATCAAGTGCCGCATCGACACGGAAATCGAAGTCGACTACGTGCGCCACGGCGGCGTGCTGCACTACGTGCTGCGCGACCTGGCCAAGGGCTGATCGCCCCATCAGAAAATTACAAAAGCCCCGGTGTCCGCACCGGGGCTTTCTGGTTCATCGGGGCGGGGGGAGTTCAGCGAAACCTGCCCGAACGTCAATTTTTTGCGACGCTGTTCGCCACAAGAAGCAACTCAACTTCGGTTTCCGGCCCCCAGCGAACCGTGTCCAATGGCCGCGAATGATCGAAACGCGCCCCAAGCAGCGAACTGTGCAAACCGCACAAGACCCGTTGCTGAACCGATCAACTCATCGCCTTGCGATCGCTTCGATCACACTCGACATATCGACCCCGGGCCCAAGCAACCTCAGCGCCTGCAAATATAGCTCAGAGCTTGTGTCGAGCTGCGGCGTAGCCGCGCCCAGGCGTTGTGCCTCTGCCTGGATGAGACAGGTGCTTGTATGTGCGTCGGCCAAGCCTGCCTGCAAGGCAAAATCAGTCTTGATCATTTTCGGCAGCTTGATGGCCACAAAGTCGCTGCTCATCGGGCCTGCCATAACGGCGCTGCTGAACTTGTCCAAAGGAAGTCCGGCTAGGCGTGCAAAATTTGTAGCCTCGGCCAGGGCCACGAGACTGGAACAGAGATAAAGATTGATCGCCAGCTTCATGCACAAGGCATCACCGGCAGATCCGCAGTAAATCTGATCTTTGCACATGGGCCGCAAGAGTGGTGCCGCCGCCTTGGCCACGGCGGGTTCACCGCCAAGCAGGCAAACAAGGTGCCCGTTCTGCGCGGGCGTCCGTGACCCTGACACCGGGGCTTCGAGATAGTTCCCGCCGGCAGCCGTGATATCCTTCGCGAGTGCCATCGAGTAGCCAGGCGCAACTGACCCCATGGCGATTATCGTCCTGCCCTGCACATTCTCAATGAATGCGTCTGTTTGACGCTCCAATACGGCGTCAACGGCATCCTGATCCAGAAGCATGAGAATGCATGTGCGTGATCCACGCAACACGGCCCGTGACGACGCAGAAAGCGCAACATCGGTTCCCGCTGGAAAGTCCTCTGAATGTCTGGGCGTCCTGTTCCAAACGCACAGAGGAATGCCGTCCTTCGCCAGCCTGCCCGCCATCGGCAACCCCATGATACCCAGTCCAATGAACCCAACTCTTTGCATACGCCCTCCGATCCATAAGCTGTGAAAGAACAGGGTGGCACGAGCATCGAAGTGATTGGCTCCAAATTCGCGATCTAATTTTACCTTTCTTGGTGTGTTGAACCACTATTTATTGTATTTGTAGAGAATATCGCTAGCATTTGGAGACACGGCCTTGCACCACGCTCTTGATGACATTGACCGGAAGATACTTCGTCTGATCCAAAGAGACTGCAAGCAGACCAGCGCCGAGATCGCCGAAAAAGTCGGTCTATCTCAAACTCCCTGCCTGCGGCGCATTCGGAACATGGAGTCCGCCGGCGTTATCGAAAGATACACAGCAATCCTGAACCCTGATTGCATCGGCCTTGGCATGACTTTTTTCACCCGTGTCTGGCTGACAGGACAGGACGAAGCGACCGTAAAACCTTTCACAAAGGCTGTTCGGCTTTTGTCAAATGTCGTGGAATGCCATTTGATGGCAGGGGATTGTGATTTTCTTCTTCGGGTGCTTGCGGCGGATATTCCCGCCTACCGCCGTTTTCAGATCGAGCATTTGAACGCCCTTCCCGGGGTTCAATCCGTCAAGACTGAAATCCCGATGCAGAGGATTAAATATTCTACCGAAATCCCCATTTAGCCAAGTCGCTGGTGGGAGAATATCGAACGCCCAAGAACGGGCCAAAGCTTTGTCACATGGCAGGCAAAGGCGCATATCGACGGAAGCGGCAGCCTCGGGTCCAAGGCGACCGATGTCCCAGGCTGCGCGAATGACCTCAAAGGGCCCCGCGCTGCCCATCTCGCAAGTCACTCCGGCAGCCGATTGACGTGGGGCGCAAGCCTTGTGTTCGACAGCGGCGGACCCACGGGTTGCGCCAATCTCAAATGTCCTTGGCGAAATAATGCAGGTGCGGGCGCAGCATCGGCTGGTCTTTGTATGTCGTCGTTTCTATCGGATGGTCCAATTCCACAAATCCGAGTTTGGGATACAAGTCTCTCATTTCCACATTGGGCGTCAGCGTGTCGGCGACAAGTCGTTTGAGACCCATTTCGCGCGCGGCTTTCTCGCGCGCTTCGATCAGGGCACGGCCGGTGCCCGTTCCCCGGGCCTGTTCGGCAACGAAAACCCGTTTGAGTTCGCCGGTGTCCGGTCCGAGCCGCTTCAACATTCCGCACCCGACGATCTCGCCGGTTTCAGATCGAGCAATGACCAGACATCCTTGCGGGGGCAGGTAATCCCCGGCGTTTTCCCAGAACTCGGCCAGCGCGCTTGCCGGTGCGGCCAGATCGATGTCGAGCCCCATCGCCCGCATTCGCTGGACAATGAGTGCGTGGTATTGCGACAGGATGTGATCCAGCTCGTCCCGGGCAGGCAAGGCTTCGCAGGTTTAAATCTTGGCTTTTTGCATGGGGCCTCCGTTTGCAAACAGCGACTCGTGTCAAAAAAGGATACGGCGGAAAGGCGGCGGTGTCAGCGTCGCCGATGTTACGGGCGGGGACCGGGCTCAAAGCAGGTCTGCATCCCGCCCGGCGCCGTCAATTCAAGGCGATTCAGAAAGCGCCGCAAGCGGATCGCCCCTTGAAACCAGCCCGAAGCGGCGTTCAAGCAGCCCTTAGTCGCGCCCTGGCTTGAGCGATCGCCCGCGCGGCCTGCGCGGCCTCGCGCCCCTTCTCGATGAAATGCGCCTTGTAGATGCCGAAATGGTGGTCGGTCGGCTGGAAATGATGCGGCGTCAGGGACACCGACAGCACCGGCACCCCGGTATCCAGCCCGGCACGCATTAGCCCGTCAACCACGGCCTGCGCCACGAAATCATGCCGGTATATCCCGCCATCGACGACCAGCGCGGCGCAAGCAACAGCGGCATATCGCCCGCTGGCCGCCAGATCGCGCGCCAGCAAGGGCATCTCGAACGCGCCGGGCACGTCGAAGACATCGGTCAGCGCGCGGGGGATCAATTCGGAAAAACCAGCCAATGCCTGATCGACGATCTCGGCATGCCAGTTGGCTTTGACAAAAGCGTAGCGGGTGGGTGTCATGGGTCTCTCCTTTGGCAATCGACACGTCACCCAAGGCGCCCCAACAGGCCCCCCCGCCGTTGGCAGCGGGCCTGTGTGGGTTCTCTTTCATCCGGACTGTGACCGTCGGCTCAGGCATCGCACCTGATCTGCTGACCCGCCGGGCAAGCCCGGCGGCGCTCGCGGGCTTGCGGCCGGGGCCGCTTACCGCCGGTGGGGAATTCCGCCCCGCCCTGAGAACGGGGCAAATCTGGCGCCGTCGGGCCGCGAAGGCAAGCAATTAAATGTGACTTTCGGACAATGAATTCGCCTCGCCGCTCTCGCTTGAACTTGCCCACCCCCCCATATAGGGTGCGCGCCAACACTGAAAACGGGCTTTGCCGCCCCGCCTGCCCATTCAAGGAGTCCCATGTTCATTACCCCCGCATACGCCCAGGCCGCAGGTGGCGATACCACCGGCCTTCTGACGTCCCTGATCCCTTTCATCCTGATCTTCGGCATCATGTGGGTGCTGCTGATCCGCCCGCAGCAAAAGAAGGCCAAGGAACATCGCGCCATGGTCGACAATCTGCGCCGCGGCGATCAGGTGGTCACCGCCGGCGGGATGATCGGCAAGGTGATGAAGGTCAAGGAAGACGGCGAGGTCGAGGTCGAAATCGCCGAGGGCGTGAAGGTGCGCGTGGTGCGCGCGACCATCACCACCGTGTTGTCCAAGACAACCCCCGCCGCGAACGAATGAGCCCGCGCCCCCCCCGACCGGTTCGGGGGGGCTTTCTTACCGCCTGAGCCTTCTTCCCCTCGGCGCCCCCTGCCCCATCCCATTCCGAGCAAGGCCCTTCCATGCTGCAAATATCCCTGTGGAAACGCGCGCTGATCGTGCTGCTGTCGCTGGCCGCTCTGGTCTACGCCACGCCCAACCTGTTCTATGAGCGGGTCGAGCGGCACAATGACGCCGTTCTGGCGATGGCCGCCGGGCAAGACACACCGCAGTTGCGGGCCGAGCGCAGCCTGTGGCCGGATTGGGCACCCTCTTACCTGGTCAATCTCGGGCTCGATCTGCGCGGCGGCGCGCAGCTTCTGGCCGAAGTCAGCGTGACCGATGTCTATGCCGACCGTATCGACGCCCTCTGGCCCGAGGTGCGCGACCTTCTGCTCGCCGAACGCGCCACGGTCGGTGGCGTGCGGCGGATGCCTTCGGACGATCTTGGCGTCATGCGCGTGGCCGTCTCGAACCCCGACGGGCTGGACCAGGCTCTGAGCGTCGTGCAAAGCCTTTCGCGCCCGATGCAGACCCTGACGGGCATTGGCCAGCAGGATCTGGAGATCACCCTGGATCAGGGCCAGATCCGCATCACCCTGTCCGAAGCCGAGCGCCTGGCAACCGACGACCGCACCATGGCGCAATCGCTGGAAATCATCCGCCGCCGCGTTGACGAGGTGGGCACGCGCGAACCGACCATCCTGCGCCAGGGCGCCGACCGCATCCTGATCCAGGTTCCGGGCATCGGTTCGGCCGACGAGTTGAAGGCGCTGATCGGCACAACCGCGCGGCTGACCTTCAACCCGGTCATCGGCACAACCTCGGACGCCGGTCAGACCGCCGGATTGCGGCAAGTCATCTATCCCTCGGCCGAGGACCAGGGGCTGTTTTACATCCTTGAACAGACGCCGGTTGTCACCGGCGAGCAACTGGTGGACGCCCAACCCGCCTTCGACCAGAACGGGCGCCCTGCCGTCAGTTTCCGCTTCAACCCTTCGGGCGCGCGCGCCTTCGGCTTGTATACCGCTGAAAACATCGGCAGCCCGTTTGCCATCGTGCTGGACAGCCAGGTCGTCTCGGCCCCGGTCATCCAGTCGTCCATCCCCGGCGGATCAGGCATTATCACCGGGCGCTTCAGCGTCGAGGAAAGCACCAACCTGGCGGTCTTGCTGCGCGCCGGGGCCCTGCCTGCCCGCATGACCTTCCTGGAAGAACGCACCATCGGCCCGGAACTTGGTCAGGACAGTATCGACGCCGGCAAGATCGCGGCCCTGGTGGCCATGGCGCTTGTGCTGATCTTCATGGTGCTCAGCTACGGGATGTTCGGCGTGATCGCCAATGTCGCGCTGTTGTTCAACATCGCGATGATCTTTGCCATCCTGTCGGTCATCGGCGGCACCCTGACGCTGCCGGGCATCGCCGGGATCGTGCTGACCATCGGCATGGCCGTCGACGCCAACGTGCTGATCTTTGAGCGCATCCGAGAGGAATTGCGCACCGCGCGCGGCACCGCGCGGGCCATTGAACTGGGCTATGAAAAGGCCATGTCGGCCATTGTGGACGCCAATATCACCACCTTTATCACCGCCTCTATCCTGTTCGCGCTGGGCTCGGGCCCGGTTCGCGGATTTGCCATCACGCTTGGGCTGGGGATCGTTACATCGGTCTTCACCGCGCTGTTCGTCGCCCGCCTGATCCTGGTGACATGGTACGAACGCCGCCGCCCCAAGACCATCACGATCTGAGGACACAGACCCATGCGGCTCAAACTCGTCCCCGAAAAAACCGATATCAATTTCATGGCCCCCTGGCGCATCACCTTCGGCCTCTCGGCCCTGCTCATGGTGCTGTCGACAGTGGCATTCTTCGTCTTCGGGCTGAATTTCGGCATCGATTTCCAGGGCGGCACTTCGATCCGGATCGAGGCCACCCAGCCCATCGATGTCGGAACCTATCGCGATGCCATTTCGCCGCTGAACCTGGGCGATGTGTCCATCTCCGAAGTGTTCGATCCAACCTATGCCGCCGATCAGAACGTCGCCACGATCCGCATCCAGGCCATGGACGGCGAGGAATCCGTGTCGCCCGAAGTTCTGGCCCAGGTCGAAACGGCCCTGAACGGTGTCGATCCGACCCTGACATTCACCTCCGTTGAATCGGTCGGCCCCAAGGTCTCGGGTGAACTGGTCCAGGAGGCCATCATCGCCGTGATCGCCGCGCTGGGCGCGGTTCTGGTCTATATCTGGCTGCGATTCGAGTGGCAGTTCGCGCTGGGCGCCGTGGCCGCGCTGGTGCATGACATCCTGCTGACCATCGGCATTTTCTCGGTGATCCAGATCAAGTTCGATCTGGCGATCATCGCGGCATTGCTGACCATCGTCGGCTATTCGCTGAATGACACGGTGGTGGTGTTCGACCGGGTGCGCGAGAACCTGATAAAGTTCAAGAAACGCGCTCTGCTCGACGTGTTCAACCTGTCGCTGAACGAAACCCTGTCGCGGACGCTGATGACCTCGGTCACCACGCTGATTGCCCTTGTTGCCCTGTTCGTGCTGGGCGGCGACGTGATTCGCGGCTTTGTGTTCGCGATGATCTGGGGCGTGCTGGTCGGCACCTGGTCATCGGTCTATGTGGCGGCCGTGATCGTCAAGCGCCTGGGCGTCCGGCGCGACTGGGGCCAGGGCAATGGCGACAAGGCAGGCACTCAATTCGCCACCGACCCGTAATCACCGCAAGGGGGCGCCCATGAAGCTGACCAAAGTCGATTTCGGCGCCGCCGAACCGATCGCCGGCTATGGCCCGGATTTCTTCCGCATCGGTGACACGGCGCATCCCGCGCCGTTGCTTGTCGCGCCGGGCGTGGTGCAGGTCTGGGGCGGGTATGACGATGCCGACCCGCTGCTGGCCCTCGCCGGGCAGATCGACGTCCTTCTGATCGGCACGGGCGCCCAGATCGCCCCTATTCCCGCGGCCCTGCGCACGCGGCTGGATGACGCCGGCATCGGGGTCGAGATCATGGCCTCGGCGACCGCCTGCCGCACCTACAACGTCCTCCTGTCGGAGGGGCGGCGCATCGCGGCAGCCCTGCTTCCCGCCGCCTGAACCTCGCCCATCTTTGTGCCCAAAATATCCTGGGGGTGAGGCCGCAGGCCGAGGGGGTAACGCCCCCTATCCTGGTGCCGCCTTCTGCGAAATCCCGCCGCACCGCCACCCCGGCCGGATTGTCGCGCCCCCCCGGTTTTCTTTGCAGGCCGATGGCAAAACCGCTAAGGCAGGCGCATGGAACTGGTGGTTGCCGATCTTGCTGTTTCACGGGGCGGATTGCCTTTGCTCGACGCCCTGTCCTTCACGCTGGGCGCCGGCAAGGCGCTGGTTTTGCGCGGCCCGAATGGCAGCGGCAAGACCACGCTCTTGCGCACCGTTGCCGGGCTGCAACCGGCGCTGAGGGGCACCATTTCCTGCCCGCCGGACCAGATGGCCTACGGCGCCCATGCCGACGGGTTGAAATCGACGCTGACGGTGGCCGAAAACCTGCGCTTCTGGGCCTCGATCCACGGCCGATCCGGTGTCAGGCCCGCAATGGCCGCCATGAACCTGTCCGATCTGGCCGGGCGCCAGGCCCAAAACCTGTCGGCGGGGCAGAAGCGCCGGCTCGCGCTGGCCCGGCTGATGGTCACCGGGCGCTGGCTGTGGGTGCTGGACGAGCCCACCGTTTCACTGGATGCGGCGTCCGTCGGGCTGTTCGCGGATGTCGTGCGCGTGCATCTGGCCGCGGGCGGCGCGGCACTGCTGGCCACCCATATCGACCTGGGCCTGCCCGAGGCAACGGTTCTGGACCTTACCCCCTTCAAGGCCGCGATTCCCGCTGGCGAGGGCTTCGACGACGCGTTCACCGGTGCCTTCGACGAGGCTTTTTTGTGATCGCGCTGTTGAATCGAGACCTCAGGCTGGCGTTTCGTGCCGGCGGCGGCTTCGGACTGGGGCTGGGATTCTTCCTGATCCTGGCGGTTCTGGTGCCGCTGGGCGTCGGGCCGGATCAAACCACGCTGGGCCTGATCGCACCCGGCATTCTGTGGGTCGGTGCGCTTCTGGCATGTCTCCTGTCGCTGGACCGGCTGTTCGCGCTGGATTTCGAGGACGGATCGCTGGATCTGCTCGCCACGTCGCCGATCCCGCTTGAAGGCGTGGTGGCGACGAAGGCGCTGGCGCATTGGCTGACCACCTGCCTGCCACTGGCGCTGGCCGCGCCGGTGCTGGGTATCTTGCTCAACCTTCCTGGCCCGGCCTATGGCGCGCTGATCGCCTCGTTATTGATCGGCACACCCGCGCTCAGCATCATCGGCGCATTCGGCGCGGCGCTGACCGTTGGCCTGAAACGCGGCGGCCTGCTTTTGTCGCTGCTGGTGCTGCCGCTTTACGTGCCGACCCTGGTGTTCGGGGCGCAGACGGTAACCCGCGCCGCCCAGGGCCTGGACCAGACAACGCCGCTGCTGCTGCTTGGCGGCATTACCGCCGGGGCCGTCGCCCTGCTCCCCTTCGCCGCGGCCTTCGCGCTGCGGGTCAACTTGCGCTAAAACCACGGACCGGGTTCACATTCTCGTGGCTTGAGCCGCCGAAACGGAAAGACTAGGACACCAGCCATGGCTTCGCTCTGGGAATACGCCAATCCGGTGAAATTCATGAAGGTCTCGCGCTGGCTGACGCCGGTCACGGCGCTGTTGGCTGCCGCGACGGTCGGCGTCGGCCTGATCTGGGGCTTTTTCTTCACGCCCGACGATTTCCGCCAAGGGTCGACGGTCAAGATCATGTTTCTGCATGTGCCGGCGGCGCTGATGGCGATCAACGCCTGGGCGATGATGCTGGTCACATCGCTGATCTGGCTGATCCGCCGCCATCACGTCAGCGCCCTGGCCGCCAAGGCCGCCGGGCCGATCGGCGCCACGATGACCCTGATCGCGCTGTTCACCGGGGCGATCTGGGGCCAGCCCATGTGGGGCACGTGGTGGGTCTGGGATCCGCGCCTGACTTCGTTCCTGATCCTGTTCCTGTTCTACCTGGGCTACATCGCCCTGTGGTCGGCCATCGAGGACCCGGACACCGCCGCCGACCTGACCTCTGTCCTGTGCCTTGTCGGTTCCGTGTTCGCCGTGTTGTCGCGCTATGCCGCGATCTTCTGGAATCAGGGCCTGCATCAGGGCGCGTCGCTCAGCCTGGCGCCGGGAACACGGATGGACTGGGCCTACAAGGCGCCGCTCTATATCAGCATGACGGGCTTTGGCCTGCTGTTCCTGGCTCTGGTGCTGGCCGGAACGCGCACCGAAATCCGCAACCGGCGCATCAAGGCGCTGATGATCCGTGAAAGGGCCAACGCATGATGCCTGATCTGGGCGCCTACGCGACCGAGGTCGCCCTGGCCTATATCCTGTCCCTGGCCACCCTGACCTTGATGATCCTGTGGATCTGGATACGCTCGCGCAGGGTCAAACGGGACCTTGCTGACCTTAAAACCCGCATGAACCGGAAATCCCATGGCTAAGATCAACCCCATCTTGATACTTCCCCCCGTGCTGCTGGCGGGTTTCGTGGCCTTTGTCGCGGTCGGCAATTTCCGCGAAAACCGCAACGATCTGCCCTCGGCGCGGGCTGGACAGTCGGCCCCGCAAGTGTCGCTGGAGGAGCTGCCGGGCAGAACCCTGTTCACCGATGACATGATCCGCTCGGGCGAGGTCACGCTGGTCAATTTCTGGGCCTCGTGGTGCCCGCCCTGCCGCGCCGAACACCCGATAATCACGGATCTGGCCAATGAAGGGGTCACCATTCTGGGCGTGAACTACCGGGACGATCCGGACCGCGCCAATGCCTTTCTGGAAGAACTGGGCGACCCCTTCAGCGCGATTGGCGCCGATCCGCGTGCCCGGCTGGGGCTGGACTGGGGGGTTGTCGGCCTGCCGGAGACCTTTGTCGTCGATGGCGAGGGCAACATCATCATGCGGTTCACCGGCCCGCTGTCCGAAAGCTCGGTCGAATCGCGGCTTCGGCCGGCCATGGAACGCGCGGCGGGTGGCAGTTGACCCTCACGCCGCCAGACCAAGCCGCTCCAGACCAAGCCGCGCCAGATGACGCCCGGCTGACCGTCCAGGGGCTGGAGGCGCGCGGCGATGGCAGGGTTCTGGCATTGGCCTGCGGCGCACTGGCGCATGAAATCATCGCCCTCAAGGCGATG
>Ga0316205_10005591_pt1 | contig 10339 bp, 7 predicted proteins | sample 3monthpyrite_MG_FD_204941 | JGI IMG/M metagenome (GOLD analysis project Ga0316205, IMG submission 204941) | Microbial mat bacterial communities from mineral coupon in-situ incubated in ocean water Damariscotta River, Maine, United States -... | ecosystem: Environmental > Aquatic > Marine >...
TCTACACGACACTGCGCAAGAGAATTTGTGTTCTGGAATACCAGCCCGGATCGCGCTTGAATGAACGTGAGTTGGCGCAGGAATTCGGCGTTAGCCGCACACCCCTGCGCGCAGTACTTCAGCGGCTCGAAAATGACGGGCTGATTTCCAGTCAGCACGGCCACGGCACAATCGTGACGCCGATTGACCTGCAATCAATGCACGATATTTACGTGATCCGGATGCACCTGATGGATGCGGTTGCCGAGTCCACGCCTCGCGATGTTGGTGAGCAAACCCTCAAGGCGTTTCAGGCGTTGATGACGCGATGCCGGAACCTGAAGATATCCCGTGACAAGTCAGAATTCGCACGCGTCATCATCCGCCTGCACGAGGTTCTGCATGATCTGGTCAGCAACCAGATGCTCAGGGAATTCAATGACATCCTGTTTTACCAGTCAGCGCGTTTCTGGTTTCTGCTGCTTGATGACATGGATTTCGACAATCAAGCCGATGAATTGCTTCACGAGATGGCCATGGTGTATCGCAGTCTTGAACTGGGTGATGTCAAGCTGGCGGCCTCGATCCACAAAGCCCATCTGGGGTTGGTTCTGGCGCAACTCAACAAGGTGACGTGATGCCCACTCGTGCTCACTCATCCTGCGGTCAAAAAGTGGATGCAGCGCGGATATGTCAGGGTTTGATTTGAAAGCAGTTACGCCATAGCGATGGCACTATCCGCATGAAACGGGTCGTTTTGAAGGACGCAGCTGTCGTATCAGCAGTTCATAACCGGACTAACTGGAAACGCTTGATATGACCAAAGCCCCCTCGCTGACTCTGGACCTGAAATCGACCACCATGCTGTTGCTGCTTGCAGCGGTTTGGGGCGGTTCGTTTTTCTTTGGTGAAGTTGCTTTGCGCGAGGTTCCACCACTTACCATTACCCTGCATCGCGTCATGTGGGCCGTACCGATATTGGCATTGATCGTCTGCTTCAAGGGCATTCCCGTGCCTCGATCCCCACGGATCTGGGGGGCCTATCTGGTGATGGGGGGGCTGAACAACGCCATTCCTTTTTCACTGATATTCTGGGGGCAGACGCAAATTGATAGCGGGCTGGCGTCCATATTAAACGGCACCACCGCCATGTTTGCCGCCGTGGTTGCCGGTCTGTTGCTTCCGGACGAGCCACTGACCGCTAAAAAGGTTCTTGGCGCGGCTTTGGGCATTGCAGGCGTGGCCTTCATCATGGGGCCTGGCGCGCTGACCGATTTTAATCCCGGCAATCTTGCACAGCTTGCCATCCTGGGGGCAACACTGTCTTACGCGTTTGCAGGTGTTTGGGGGAAGACCGCCCTTGCTGGTCAGCCACCGCTCATGAACGCACTTGGCATGTTGATGGGCAGCACAGTGATGATGATCCCGATTGTGCTTGTGTATGACGGCCAGCCGAATTTCATGCTTTCTGCAAGTGTGTGGGGTGCTCTGACCGGCATGGCGGCCTTGTCGACGGCGCTGGCCTATATTCTCTACTTTGCCATTCTGGCAAGGGCAGGGGCCGCCAATCTGTTGCTGGTCACCCTTCTTATTCCGCCTTTCGCAATTGGGTTGGGCGTAATGTTCCTTGGCGAACAAATGGGGTTTGAAGCGTGGATCGGCTTTGCGATCATCGCATTGGGCTTTGCAGTGACTGACGGACGCTTGTTTTCGGCCGTGTTCCAAAAACCATCTCGCAAACCGAGCGCTGGCTGATCACAGTTGGCCAAATCCGGGTGTGGTGGGACCGCCTCACCAAGCCTTCACGACACCATTGTTGAATGGGTGAGATGTCCAGCCCGATCCAACTTGTATGGTCGATGTCATTAAATGAAGGCGAACGTCCCCTTGCCACCTCATGGCCTATTCAGGTGAACTGTTAGCCATCGTTCACAACGGATTGCCTGAAGCGCAAAAGGCTTATTGTCAGAAGGGTGGCACCCAAAAGGGCCATCCACATGAACTCTGGCCAGACAGTCTCTAGCCCGGCACCTTTGAAAACGATGGCTTGGCTGGCTGACATGTAGTGGCGTGACGGCAGGATCAGAGTGCCGATCTGTAGCCAGTCGGGCTGACCTTCGACAGGTGTTTCCCCGCCTGACAACATCAACATCGGCAAGATGATCAACATCACCAGAAGGGCAAACTGTGCCATGGAGCGCGCTATTGTCGCCAGAAACACCCCGAGCGCCGTCGCGGTGAAGAGAAACAACGCCGTGCCCAGAAGAAAGAGGGCCTTTGATCCCGCGATCGTGATCCCCAAAGACCCCTGCATCACGAAGGTCAGAGACAGCGCCGCGGCAATCAGCACGATGGCCGCGTTCGCCCATATCTTGGCAACCGCTATGTCAAATGGCGACAAGGGCATCGCCAGCAGGTGTTCGATTGTCCCATGTTCCCGCTCGCGGATCATGGCTGCCCCGGTGAGGATCGTTGTCAGCCACATGATCTGGCCAATCAGTGCGACAATGCCGGCAAAGCGCACCGTGTCACGGTTCGGGTTAAAGGCGCTGCGCAGGATGATGTCGATTGGTGGTACGCTCAGAAGGTTTGCGCCAATCGCGAAACGATTGATTTCGTTGCCCAGGATATTCGAGATGTAATTCGCGCCGATGCCGGCCTGCTCCATCGCGGTTGCGTCGATCAGCACCTGTATTTCCGGCGAGCGCCCTGCGCGCACGTCCTTTTCGAAGCCCGGCGGAACGGCAACAATGAAAATGAATTCCCCCGCATCCATAAGAGCGGCGCCCGAGCCCGGCGCAATCTGGACAACGGGCTGGAACTCTGGCGGGAAGAACTCGGCGGCCAACGCGCGGGAGAGCGGCGAATTATCCTCATCTGCAAATGCGATAGACGCGTTGTTGACAGAACTTGCGACACCTGTCGCCTCCATGATCGGGGCCAGGGTGAAGGACCAGACCAGAAGCGCCATCATCACCCAGTCGCGGCGCAGGCTCATCATTTCCTTCAGTCCGAGCCAGAAGATGCAGGACACACGTCGCATTCACTTCTCCTGTGCGCGCAGCGCGAGCGCCGCGATAAACGTCAGCGCCGGGCCGAAAGCGGCCAGCGCCAGTATGTCGGGGGCAAGGGCCTCCCATCCCAAACCCTTGGTGAATGCGCCCACATTCAGGTGCAGAAAGTAGGATGACGGCCAAAGCGAGCCGATCATCTGGGCACCGCCCTCAAGCGTCGACACCGGCTGCAAAAGGCCTGAAAACTGGATTGTCGGCACAACCGACGCAATCGCCGTGGCAAATGTGGCGGCGACCTGGCTTGACGTCATGGTCGCGATCAGCAGCCCGTAGGATGTTGTCGCCCAAACATAAAGAAATGCCCCTATCGCAAGCGGCACGGGATCGCCTTTGAGCGGGACATCGAAGATGAAAATGATCATGCCCGTCAACAGCAGGAAGTTGGCGTAGGCAACGGCGATGTAAGGGAGCTGTTTGCCGATCAGAAATTCAAAACGTGTCGTCGGCGTCACGTAGAAATTGATGACCGACCCAAGCTCTCTTTCCCGCGCGACGCTGACCGCCATAAGCACCGCAGGCAACATGATCAGCAGGATTGCAGGCATGGCAGGGGCCATCGCGGCAATACTTTCAAAGCTCTGATTGTAGCGAAAGCGCGGTTCGATCCGCGCAATCTGGGCCTGGCCGACGCCCCTGTCTTGGGCCAGCACGCCCAGAAATGTCTGATGCAGCCCTGTCACATACCCTTCGACCGTCTCACCCTTGAACGGAATTGCACCATCGACAGTGGCCAACACTTCGGTCGGCTCTCCGGCACGCAGCTTGCGGCCAAAATCAGGTGACAGCTCAATCACCAGCGAGACATCGCCAGCTTTTAGTCGGCTGCGCCCCTCTTGGGCACTTTCCAGAGGGGGCGTCGGCTTGAAGTAACGGGAGCCCGCAATCTCGGCAACATAGGCGCGGCTTTCCGGGCCTTGCGACAGATCGAGCACTGCAAAGTTCAACTCGTCGATGTCCAGGGTAATGCCAAAGCAGAAGACCAGCATCAGGATTGCCGAGCCGAGGAAAGCAAAGGCGAGGCGCACCTTGTCTCGCAGAACCTCGACACTCTCGCGCCGGGCATAAGCAAAAATGCGACTGAGACTGCCCCAGGGCCGCGTGCCTGTGTCGCTGACCGAGACATCAGGCGCGACAACCTGCGTTGGCGGTTCTGCGGCTTCCAGAATGGAAATAAACGCGCCTTCCAGGCTGTCGGCCTTCTCGGCTGCCATCAACTGCTCTGGCGTCCCTTCGGCCAGCACCTGACCTGCGTGCATAAAGGAAACGCGATCACAACGTTCGGCTTCGCCCATGAAATGGGTTGAAACGAAAATCGTCACACCGTCGTTGCGGGACAGCTCCAGAAGAAGGGCCCAAAACGCGTCACGTGCCTCTGGGTCCACACCCGAGGTGGGTTCATCAAGGATCAGCACGCGGGGACGATGGATGACCGCGACAGCCAGGGACAGGCGTTGCTTGATGCCAAGGGGAAGGTCCGCTGCCAATGTATCTTTATGCGTGTTCAGACCAAAGCGGCTGGTCAATTCATTGATCCGGCCCGCTTGATCCGCGATCGCAAAAATGCGGGCGTGAAGCTGCAAGTTCTGTTCTACCGTCAATTCGCCGTAGAGCGAGAACGCCTGGCTCATATAGCCAATCTCGCGCCGCATTTCGCGGTTGCGCGCATCTACCGGCCTGCCGAACAAGGTGGCATCGCCGGAGCTTGCGGGAAGAAGGCCGGTCAGCATTTTCATGGTCGTTGATTTGCCGCATCCGTTCGAGCCGAGGAAACCGAAAATCTCACCTCGATTGATTTCAAAATCGACATGATCGACGGCAACAAAATCCCCGAAACGCCGTGTCAGCCCGCTTGCCGTGATAACCGGGCGTTCACCGGTTATTGTCATTGGCACCCGATCAAGCTTGGTCTGCGGCTTCCCGCGGGCTTGCAACAGCCGATACGCTGTCTCGAGGTCGTTCTCTTCCCCTTTCAGATCTTCGGGCTTTCCCTGAAAAAGCACGTGACCGGTGTCCATCGCGATGATCCAGTCGAAGCTCTGGGCTTCTTCCATGTAGGCCGTCGACACCAGAACCGACAGTCCCGGACTGTCGTTGCGGATCGCCTCGATCAAGGCCCAGAATTGACGGCGTGACAGGGGGTCGACCCCGGTTGTGGGTTCATCCAGAACCAGAAGCTTCGGATCATGTATCAGTGCGCAGCAAAGTCCCAGTTTCTGTTTCATGCCGCCCGAAAGCTTGCCCATCAAACGGTCTTCGAATGGGGCAAGCCCGGTTGCCGACAGCAGGGCTGCGATCCGGATGTCTCGCTCTTGTGCTCCTTGACCGAACAGGCGCGAGAAAAATTCCAGGTTCTCTCGCACCGAAAGCTCTGCATAGAGGTTGCGGCCCAGCCCCTGAGGCATGAAGGCAATCTCCGGACAAACACGTCGCCGATGCGCGGAATCGTCTATCGGTCCACCAAGAACATTGATTGCTCCTGTCTGGAGCTTCTTGGCACCCGTGATCAGCCCCAGAAGCGTCGACTTGCCAACGCCATCCGGTCCAATAAAACCGACCAGCTGACCCGCAGGCAGATCCAGCGATAAGGCGTCAAGCGCGATTTGCCTGCGATACCGATGCGTGACGCCATCGATGCAAATAGCAGATGTATCTGCCCGCGCGTTCATTCGAACAATTCAGGTGGGATGCGTTGCTCAAGGGCTTCTGGCCAGGCCGCGTCGCGATCGAGGCGGATCACGGCGACACCGCGCAGGCCGGTTTTTACGTGTTCAATCCGGCCTTGGACCAGGTCTTCAGGAATGCGGACGCGCACACGAAAGACCAGTTGTTCGCGTTCATCCATCGTCTCGACTTGTTTGGGCGTAAACTGTGCCTCGGGCGAGACAAAGCTGACGGTCGCCGGAATCGCGTAATCGGGCAAGGCATCAAGCACGATACGTGCTTGGGCACCAATTGGCAGTAGGCCCGCCTCGCGCGCGGGCAGGAACACTTCCATATAGACGTTTTCAAGGCTGAGCAGGGTAAGGATCGGTGCCCCTGCGCCGACGACTTCTCCAGGTTCCGCCAGCCGATAGAGCACGCGGCCCGGCATTGGGGCGACGAGTGCACTGTCCTCAATCTGGGCTGCAATCCTTCGGGTTTCGGCCGCGGCTGCTGCAATCTGTGCATCCGCTGTTGCAACGCGCGCCTTCGCGGCTCCCACGACGGCTTCTGCGACTTCGTATGTGGTTTCGCGTTCTTCAAAAATGGCCTCGGAGATGTTGTCGCCAGTCAGCAAAACTGTTGCACGATCCAATTGGTGTTTTGCGCGGCGCTGTTCGCTCAGGCGCTGGACAACCACCGCTTCCGCCTCGGCCTTGGTCTGGCGTGCCAGAGCGACTTCGGCTTCTGCGCGTTCAAACGCCGCGGCCAGTTCGTCTGTGTCCATCTTTACAAGAATGTCGCTGGTCGCCACCAGGTTGCCTTCCGCCACCATGACCTTTGCAACACGCCCGGCAATGGTGGGTGCGATGTCAACCTGTTCCGCTTCGATCCGGCCATTTCCCTGAACGAAACCAGCCGGCAATCCTTCTGTACTGTCGTTGACGGACACGTAAACCATCGCGCCCCCAATCAGCAGCGCAATCGCGGCCAGAACCAATCCTGTCTTTGTTTTCATAAGAACGCGCCTCGCAGTTGACGACAGAACAGGATGTTAGATTGGAATGTGGCCCTACGCATTGAGTTGAATCAATTGAGCGCAACTGGCGCACCATGATCAGAGTCCGGGCGCACTCTTCGCGGCCAGTATTCTCCGTCTTGAGAAGCTGTAAAGGCGTCTCGGCTTGGGGCTTGCCAGGATAATCGGGCCCAGCTTGGGACAATGACCAACTGGCCTTATTTGCCCCCGCCCGACACCGCATCGGGCGTGCTGCGATCCAGCAAGTTATGAACCCGTTCCAGGATGATTTGGTCCCAGTCTGGTGCTGATCTGGCGACCGGCAATCGCGGCGTGGTTGATTTGTATCACGGTGCCTGCGACCCCGATTATGTACTATTACGCCGCTTAGGATCACATCGGAGGGGGTTTTCCATGAGTCAGACAGATGAATACGCAAAAGCCAGAGGGCGCGCCGAGGCCAAGTACAGTTTCTTTGTACACGCAGGGGTCTATGCTGCGGTGATGGTGTTGTTGGTGGCGATCAACCTTCTGACATCGCCGCGCGAGATATGGTTCATGTGGCCGCTGATTGGTTGGGGTTTTGCAGTCGCACTACACGGGGTTCGCGTGTTCTTTCTGGCCGATAAGAATGTGATTATCGACGCCATGACAGAGAACGAATTGCGCCAATCTTCTGCGGGCAAAACTGACGCTGGGCAGCAATGATCGAGAAGTACCCGAATACAGCAACGCTTTAGGCACTCAGATACACATCACGCGCAACTCATCAGAAGCTTTTGGGGAGGTAGCATAATGAAAGACGCCGAACATGATCATTGGGACGCCATCGCCATCGGCTCGGGTAACGGCGGTATCTAAGGGCCACCTGACTGGCAACGTATCCACTGTCCCACTGTCAAGCAGTGTCGTCTAAGAACCAGTTTGAGATACTGTCTTATGGTTCCGGGAATCGAAGCGTTGCCGAAAAATTCATTTTTGGGGCTGACTTGGAGGTCAAATATAAATACCCCTCTAAATCCCCGTTTTTATTATGGTTTTTGGGGAACTGGCAGCCCGTAGGGGAATCGAACCCCTCTTTCCAGGTTGAAAACCTGGCGTCCTAACCGATAGACGAACGGGCCATACCGTGGCGTGAGCCGTTTCCTAGGCAAAAGCCGCGCGTTGCGCAAGAGGGATTCTGCAAAAAAGACCCATGTCGCGCTGCAAGGTTGGATGCGTGGTGAATTCGCCGGGGATTATCCGGCGCGCGCGGCGTCTTCCAGCCGCAATTGAACCGTTTGCCGCCCTTGCCAGCTGTTCAGCTCAACCCGGCCTGCCAGATGGAAACGTGCCCCGCCGTGGGCTTCAAGGGCGGCCCCCAGCCCGGTGTCAAACGCCCCGAAGGAAATGGCATCCAATTGCGGGCCGACCCCGTCGCCAAAGCGCAGTTTCAGATGCGTGTCGCCAACGCGCTTGGCAAAACTGATTGCCATATCCGGGAACACATAGCGCGGGGCAGGGGCACCGGCGCCGAAGGGTCCGGCAGCCTCGATTTGGTTGATCAGATCGACAGTGGCGACACCCGGCATCATCAGCCCGTCCAGTTTCAGATCGGCAGGGCCCGCCTCGCCGGCGCCTTGCCTGGCCAGCAACTCTGACAGACGCGTCATCGCTGCATCCAGCTTGTCGCGCGTGACGGTCAGGCCAGCGGCCATCTTGTGCCCACCGCCTTTCAAAAGCAGCCCTTCGGCGGTAAGCCGTTGCACCGATGCGCCCAGATCAACGCCCGAGATCGAGCGGCCCGAGCCCTTGCCTTCATCCCCGTCCAGCCCGATCACGATAGCGGGGCGGTTGGTGGCCTCTTTCAGGCGTGAGGCGACAATGCCGACCACGCCGGGATGCCAGCCTTCGCCCGCCGCCCAGACCAGCGGCGCGTCCAGCCCGCGGTCTTCGGCCTGATCCATTGCAGCGGCGCGTACCGAGGCCTCGACCTCACGGCGTTCAGAATTGAGTTGATCCAGCCGTTCGGCCATGGCTTGCGCTTCGTGCGGATTATCCGAGGCCAGAAGGCGCGCACCCAGATCGGCCTTGCCGATGCGTCCACCTGCATTGACGCGTGGCCCCAGCACAAAACCCAGATGGTAGGAGGTGGGCGCGGTATCCAGCCGTCCGACATCGGCCAGAGCGACCAGCCCGGGCCGCCCCCGCTGTGCCATGATGCGCAGGCCTTGGCGCACAAAGGCGCGGTTCACGCCCTTCAAAGGGGCCACATCGGCGACCGTGGCCAGTGCCACCAAATCCAGCATCTGCATCAGATCGGGGCCTTTCTTGCCGGCCTCGCGCAGTTGTCGCCCGGCTTCGACCAACATCAGAAAGACGACAGCGGCGGCGCAGAGATGCGCGCATTCCCCGGTTTCGTCCTGTCGATTGGGGTTCACCACGGCCAGGGCAGGCGGCAATGTTTCGCCCCCCAGATGGTGATCGAGAATGATCACATCCGCGCCCTTGGCGGCCTCAATCGGTCCGTGGCTGAGTGTACCGCAATCAACACAGATGATCAGGTCATGGCGCTTGGCCAGATCGGCCATCGCCTCGTCATTGGGGCCATAGCCTTCGTCGATCCGGTCGGGCACATAAAGCGTGGCGGATTGGCCCATCTGGCGCAGCCAGTCGATCAGAAGGGCGGCCGAGCTGCCCCCATCTACATCGTAATCGGCAAAGACCGCGATCCGTTCGCGCGCCTCAAAGGCCCTGAGAAACCGGGCTGCGGCGAGTTCCATATCCTTGAGCCCGCGCGGATCGGGCAGCAAATCGCGCAGGGCAGGGGCAAGGTATTGCTCGGTTTCATCTGCCGGAACGCCAAGGCGCGCCAATGTCTGACAGAGCGGAGGGGCAAGGCCCGTGGCCTGCATCAAGGCCTCGGCCTGGCGTTCTGTTTCGGCCCCTGGTCCCATCCAGCGGCGTCCTGTCAGGGAATGCTCGATCCCGAGAAAACTCATGTGTCCGGCTTCAGTATCTCGGATGTCCCGCGGGCCTGAGCGAACTCACCATGCAGATGCGACACGGCTGTGACGTGGATGGTCGCAGCATCAAGAGGGGCAAGAACTTGGTCCCAGCCCGTATTGGCATTGGTCACAAACGCGGCACAAGCGTCATGGGCCAGCGTGACATCAAAGCCCAGATTGGCCGCCATCCGGGTCGTGGTGGACACGCAATGCGGCGTTGTCAGTCCACAGATCACCAGCGACGTGACCCCAATCTGTTCAAGATGGGACTGTAGCCCGGTCCCGATGAAGGCAGAGTTTACCGATTTTTCAAAAACCGGCTCGCCCGTTACCGGGGCGACCTGTGGTTTGAATGCGGTGCCGCCGGTGTCGGGGCCAAGCGGGCTGCCGGGTTCGGTGCTGACATGGCGAACATGGCAGATGGGCCGGTTGGCCTGCCGCCATGCGGCAAGCAAACGGGCGGCATTGTCTTCCGCATCCGGATTGTTCCGTTCGCCCCAGATCGGATTGTCAAACCCGGTTTGGATATCAATCAGAACAAGTGCGGATGTCATGCAGATTACCTTTTGGGGTGGCGGCAGATCACACGGCGGGCTTCGCCGGTTTTCGAGCGCAGCAGAAGCGTTTCGGTTTCCACCATA
>Ga0316205_10005594_pt1 | contig 10337 bp, 11 predicted proteins | sample 3monthpyrite_MG_FD_204941 | JGI IMG/M metagenome (GOLD analysis project Ga0316205, IMG submission 204941) | Microbial mat bacterial communities from mineral coupon in-situ incubated in ocean water Damariscotta River, Maine, United States -... | ecosystem: Environmental > Aquatic > Marine >...
CACGCCATTGCCGCCAAGCTGGGTTTTGACGAAAACCGCGCCAACACGCTTGAGATCGAAAATGGCATCCTGACCGGAAGCGTTGTTCGCCCGATCCTGGGCCGCGACGCCAAGGTCCAAACCCTGAACGACGTTGCCAAAGCCCAAGGCAAAAGCCCGCAAGATGTGCTGGCCGTCGGCGACGGTGCCAATGATCTGGGCATGTTGGCCCTGGCCGGAACCGGCGTCGCCCTGCATGCCAAACCCGCTGTGGCCGCGCAATGCGACATCCGCATCAACCACGGTGATCTGACCGCGTTGCTCTACCTCCAGGGCTATGCAAAGGCCGAATTTGCGCCCGCGCCAGCTTTACGTTGATAACACCCCGGGATGCGGAGCAGTGCCCCGCAAATCAGATTGCATCGGCAATCCGAAATCAGGCCGGAAACCCTGGTGCCGGACGCATCACCCCGGTCTTGATCCCGGCATAATTCTTTTGTTCGGGCCAACCGAACCGCTGCGCTGCGGGATGTTGTGCATCCAGAACACCCAGATGCACCAGCAAGGCCGTCATCATGACGTCCTGCGCCCGCTTGCTGCCATCCGCGGCCTTGAGCGCGACGCCCCACCCTTGCTGTGGCAATATGGCGGTATAAGATCCCTCTGCCCCCCCTTTGATCGTGACCTTTCCGCCCATGGCACGCATCAATTCGGTGCACGGCTCGCGCTCACCGCTGACCATCTCGGGATGGGTCGCCATCGCGTTTCGCAACCGAAACGCCGCGCGCTCGCGGCCATCACCGCCTTCGCGCGCGACCGCGATCCTGGCCATCGCCGTGGCAAAGCCGCGCAGAGAACTGGCGAAATTGGGGGCCGAACATCCATCAATGCCATAGCCGGGAACGGCTTGGCCGGTCAGATCCTCAAATGCCGCAAGAATGGCGCGCTGGACCGGATGATCGGGGTTCACATAGTCGAGGTCTGCGCCCAGATGCCGGGCCAGGGTCAACATGCCCGAATGCTTGCCGGAACAATTGTTGTGACAGCGGCACACCGGTTCACCTGCCGCGATCAACGCATTGCGCACGGCCTTGTCGCGCGGCTCTTGCGGGCCGCAGGCCAGATGTTCATCGCCCAGTTCCAGCATGGCCAACCAGGCGCGCACGGCCCCAATATGAATGTCGGACGCGATATGCGAGGCACAGGCCAACGACAACTGGCGTGGCGTCAGGCCGAAGGCATCCGCAGCACCGCTTTCCACCAAGGGCAGCGCTTGCACGATCTTGACCGCAGAGCGCGGCAGAAACACCAGATCGGGATCGCCCCATGCCTGAATGATCTCGCCGCTGGCATCGCAGACAACCGCATGGCCCAAATGCACCGCTTCGCGAAAGGCGCCGCGCCACACTTCGGTTGTTGGAACTGGTTCATGCATCTTGATCTCTCCGCGGGTTCACGCAATTTTTTGCCGACGGCACTTTCAAAAGCACCCGATATTACGCTAGATTGCCACCGTCGAGTTAGAAACAAAAGCACCAGGGCCGAGATCGCTCAATTCAGGGGCAAGGCCCAAAGAAAACGGCTGGAGGCTGTTCAAAAATGAAGGCAAGAATTTCAGGCATTTTGGCGGGCGCATTGGTCCTGATGGGCACCGGCGTATCTGCCCAGCAAACATCCACGAACCGGGTCGCAGCGGAAACGGATTGGAGCGTCTTTGTCGAAAGCAATCCCACATCCTGCTGGGCGGTCAGCACATTCAAGGAAAGCGTGAACACCAAGGACGGTCGGGTTGTGTCGGTCCGGCGCGGGGAAACGCTGCTGTTTGTCAGCTATATTCCCAGTGCCGGGGTCAATGGGCAGGTCTCTTTCACGGGCGGCTACGATTTTGATGACAATCTGCAACCGACCCTCGAGATAGGCGACAGCACTTTCCGGCTGCAAACCGTGTCAACCGACAATGGCAGCACACCCCAGCGCGAAACCGAAATGGCCTGGGCCACATCTGCCGAGGATGATGCCAAGATCATTGCGGCGATGAAACGCGGCGCAACTGCAATCATCACCGCGCGATCTTCACGCGGCACGACCACCAAGGACACGTTCTCCTTGCTGGGCTTCACTGCCTCCGTCGAAGAAGCGCAAAAGCGCTGCCAATAGCGTCAGGCCGGCACACACGGTCAGATTGTCGGGCTCTCGACTTTCGCCGCCGGTTTCGCTAGACACCGGCCCATCGCCCTCCGCCCTTGCGGGGGGCGCGTTTGCTTTGCCTGGATAAGCCCATGAAACCCGACGCCCCGATAACGCAAGACGTGATGACGATCCCACGCAAGACCCCCGAGGGCTTGCCCAATCTGGTCGGCATGACGCGTGCGGCAATGCAAGAGGCGCTGGTTGCGGCTGGAACGCCCCAAAAGCAGGCCAAGATGCGTATGGGTCAGATCTGGCAGTGGATATACCAAAAGGGTGTCCGAGAGTTCGACGCCATGACCAACCTGGCCAAGCCGTATCGCGCGCTCCTGGCCGAGAATTTCGTCGTGGCCGTGCCCGAAGTTGTGACCCGCCAGCTCAGTGAGGACGGCACGCGAAAATATCTGGTGCGCATCGCCGGGGGCCATGAGGTAGAGGTGGTCTATATCCCTGAAACCGACCGCGGCACCTTGTGCATTTCCTCGCAGGTTGGCTGCACCCTGACCTGTTCGTTCTGCCACACCGGCACCCAGAAACTTGTGCGCAACCTCACAGCGGCCGAGATCATCGGGCAGGTGATGATCGCTCGCGATGATCTGGGCGAATGGCCCGAGCCCGGGCGCACCCCCAATTCCGAGGCGCGGCTGGTCTCGAACATCGTCTTGATGGGCATGGGTGAACCTCTCTACAATTTTGAAAACGTGCGCGATGCAATGAAAATCGCGATGGACCCCGAAGGCATCCAACTGTCGCGCCGGCGGATCACCCTTTCGACCAGTGGCGTCGTGCCAGAGATCGCGCGCACAGCGCAGGAAATCGGCTGTCTGCTTGCGGTCAGTTTTCACGCCACGACAGATGAAGTGCGCGACAGATTGGTGCCGATCAACAAGCGGTGGAACATTGAAACATTGCTGGACGCACTGCGCCACTATCCCAAGGCCAGCAATTCCGAACGTATCACCTTTGAATATGTAATGCTGAAAGGCGTGAACGACAGTGACGAAGATGCCCGGCGTTTGGTCCGGTTGATCAAGGGCATCCCCGCCAAGATCAACCTGATCCCTTTCAATGAATGGCCCGGCGCGCCCTATGAACGTTCTTCCAACAATCGCATCCGGGCGTTTTCGGACATTGTGCATGCGGCGGGCTATGCCAGCCCGGTGCGCAAACCACGCGGCGAAGACATCATGGCCGCCTGTGGTCAGTTGAAATCAGCCACCGAACGCGCCCGCAAGAGCCGGGCTCAGATCGCGGCTGAGGCCGGAATAACCCTGCAATAGGGTCTGTTTTCCAACGAATTTGGCGAAAATCGCAATCGCGCCTATGCTGTGCCCGTCTAGACAGGAGATGGTGCGATGGATTTTGCAAAGATCGGCAAGGCGATGTTCGCCTTGGGCCCGGCGTATATGGAGCCGTCCGTGGCCAAGGCGCTGCCGGCCATGGAAAAACAATTCAAACAGCAACGCCAGTTGATCTATTTCTGGGATTGCGAAAGCAAGACGGGCGTCCCCAACCCACGGAAAAAAAACTTCGCGGTGCGCACCAAGGTCGGCATTCAGATGTTTGACCCGGCGACGGGCAAACTTGATCAAAACAAGACCAGAATGACCCGGCTTCTCTATGGTCGCGCCATATTGGGCAAGAAAAAAGGCGATGTCAGCGCCCTGGTGAACAAGGCCATTCCGCCGGTCAAAGTGCCAATCCCGTATTCCATGCTGGACCCCTACCGCGATGCCTATCACATCAAGATGTATGTCACGTTCAAACCGATGTTTTACCTCGCCCATTTGATGGGCAAAGGCCCGGTGCCGGCAGGCAAGATCGAAGATTACATGTGGCTGGTCATGGCCCGCGATTTCGAATTCGAAATCAAGTTGATCTCGCGTTGCGATGGCAAGGCGTTCGATATGGGCAAGGATTGGGACGGCACCCGCACAGGTGACCCGATCGTGAGCGAGATGGAAAAGCTGCGCTTCGAGGCCGACAAATATGGGCGCGAAGAAGCACAGAAAGCCAAGAACAAGGCCAAGAAAGCCGAAGAAGGCGAAAAGGGCGCGACAGACGAGAAAAAGTAGGCACGTGCCCTTGCGGGCGGCTTGAACTCGACCGGAATTATCGACCAGTCTGCCGGCCATGGATCACAAAGCCTTCCTGAAATCGCTTTCCCCGGCGGAGCGCGCGCGGCTGACGCAGCTGTCCGACGCTGCCGGGTTGGCGCATTTTGCCCTGCATTTGGGTCTGATTGTTGCCCTGTCGGCTTATGTCTGGGCGGGTTTGTGGTTGTGGCCTCTGGCGATGTTGGGCGCGGGCATCGCAATGGTCTTTTTGTTCACGCTCTTGCATGAAACGGTCCATTTCACGCCCTTTCGTACCCGGTGGATCAATCTCGGCGTTGGCCTTGTGTGTGGGGTCTTGCTGGGCCTGGGGCCGTTGTGGTTTCGCTATTTCCATTTGGCGCATCATCGGTTCACTCAGGATCGCGATCGCGACCCCGAACTGGCCCAGCCCAAACCCGCCACCAGGCGGGCCTATCTTTGGCACCTCACCGGGCTGCCAACTTGGCGAGATCAGGGTCTAACACTGATCAAAAATGCCTTTTTCGACGTCCGCGCAGCCTATATTCCCGACCGACGCATGGCGGCCATTCGCATTGAGGCGCGCTTGATACTGGCCGCCTATGTCGCCATCGCGACGGCATCTGTTCTATTCGCCTGGACCTGGGTGTTCTGGCTTTGGATAGGACCGTTGCTGTTGGGTCAACCATTCCTACGTGCCTATCTGTTGGCCGAACATGCACAGTGTGACCATGGCACTGATATGTTTACCAATACGCGCACGACTTTCACCACTGCGCTGATCCGGTTTCTGGCCTGGAACATGCCCTATCACGCTGAGCATCACGCCTGTCCGACGGTGCCCTTTCACGCCTTGCCTCGGCTGCATGAGATGGCCAGAGAGCACCTTGGCATCACCGAAGACGGCTATGTCAGGTTCCACCGATCCTATGCCGCAAAACTGCCTAACGGCCAGGAATAGAGCCTCTTTTCTCGCCTGCCCCCTGCCATCCGTCAATGGCGTCGATCGCGTCCTGAGCGGTCTCGACAAAGCGGAATAGGTCAAGATCTTCGGCTGAGATTGTGCCTGCATCCGACAACGCATCCCAATTGACGATGGTCTTCCAGAAATCCTGACCAAACAACAGGATCGGCACCCGCTCCATGCGACCGGTCTGGATGAGGGTCAGCGCTTCGAACAACTCATCCAAAGTGCCAAAACCGCCGGGAAAAACCGCAATCGCACTGGCCCGCATGAGAAAATGCATTTTGCGAACTGCAAAATAGTGAAAGTTAAAACACAGATCAGGGGTCACAAATTCATTTGGCGCCTGTTCATGGGGCAGAACGATGTTCAGGCCAATGCTGACGCCGCCCGCATCCCTGGCGCCGCGATTGCCTGCTTCCATCACGCCCGGCCCGCCGCCGGTCACGATAACCCCGCGTTTGTGCCCGTTCTGGTTTGATCGCAATGTCATCAACCGAGCGAATTCACGCGCTTCGTCGTAGAATCTCGACAAATCCGCCAGCGTTTTGGTGCGCGCGCCGGCCTTGTTTGCGGGCGCAGGAATGCGCGCGCCGCCGAACAGCACCACCGTGCTGTCAACGCCATATTCGGCCATCATCATCTCAGGTTTCAAAAGCTCCAGCTGCAGACGCACCGGGCGCAATTCGTCGCGACACATGAAGTCGGGGTCGTCAAATGCCAACCTGTAGGCGGGCGCCCGGGTTTGCGGTGTATCCGGGATATGGTGGCAGGCCTCAAGGTCTTCGTGGCTATCGCGAAACGGATGGGCGCGGTCATGGTCTTTCATTACTTGCTCCTGATTGCGCGTCTTGGTCCCACGCACTATAGGCAGTCTTGACGCAGCACCAACAATGAAATCCATGTGAGGACCAAATGTCGAACGCTCAGCTTGAAACAGCCATCGAGGCCGCCTGGGAAGCCCGTGACCAGATCACACCAGCAACCAGGGGCGAAACGCGAGAGGCGATTGAAAACACCCTGGACGCATTGGACAGCGGCAAACTGCGCGTGGCGGAAAAACAGGCCAGCGGCGAATGGCATGTGAACCAATGGGCCAAAAAGGCCGTCTTGCTGGGCTTTCGCATCAAGGACATGGAACACCAGGCGGGCGGCCCGCAGGCCGGCGGCTGGTGGGACAAGGTTGACAGCAAATTCAAGGGCTGGGGCGACAGCCAGTGGCAGGCCGCCGGCTTTCGCGCGGTGCCCAATTGTGTTGTGCGCAAATCCGCCTTCATCGCGCCCGGCGTGGTGCTGATGCCGTCTTTCGTGAACCTTGGGGCTTATGTCGACGAGGGCACGATGGTCGACACTTGGGCCACCGTTGGCTCTTGCGCGCAGATTGGCAAGAATGTGCATCTGTCCGGCGGCGTGGGCATCGGCGGCGTGCTGGAGCCCATGCAGGCGGGGCCAACGATCATTGAGGACAATTGCTTTATCGGCGCACGCTCCGAAGTTGTCGAAGGCTGTATCGTGCGTGAGGGCTCGGTGCTGGGCATGGGTGTGTTCATCGGTCAATCCACCAAGATCGTCGACCGCGAAAGCGGCGAGGTCATGTATGGCGAAGTGCCGTCGGGTTCGGTTGTGGTTGCGGGTTCGATGCCGTCCAAAAATGGCGTGAACCTGTATTGCGCGGTCATCGTCAAGCGCGTGGACGAGCGGACACGCTCAAAGACCTCGATCAATGAGCTGTTGCGTGACTGACAAGCCCAAACGCGCGCAGCAGGTTTTCACCTTGCTGGTGGAAGTCGGGCGCACCAAAGACGACGGCCTGCCCAAAGGTGCCACGGGTGGCGCGCTTGTGTGTTACGCCAGCGGCGTGGACGAAGCGGAGGCTGTGCGCGAAACCGTGGCGATCCTCAAGCAGGCCGATGTCGCGCCGTTGGACGTGACGGGGTATGGATCCCTGGATGAACGCCTGGCAGAAGGCCACGACATCCCCGATGAAGAACGGGCGCTGATGGCCCGCGCGCTGGCGGAAAACGCGGTCATCGTGGCTCAAATGACGCCATTCTTTGAAGACGGCGCCTCATGAATATCTTCTGGGATCTGGACGGGACACTGACCGATCCGTTTGAGGGCATCACCGATGCCGTGCGCTATGCGCTGGCGCAATCCGGGATAACCGCCCCGCCAGCCACGGAATTGAGCTGGGTCATTGGGCCTGCGTTGATTGACACGTTCACAGAGCTGGGCGTGCCTGATCCACAGGCCAGCCTTGAGCATTATCGGCAACATTACATCAACCAGGGGCTGTTCAAGGCGCGTCTTTATGATGGTGTGCTGGATATGCTGGATGTGCTGCGCTCAGGCGGTCACAAGATGTATCTGATGACGGCCAAACCGCATGCCTATGCCCATAAGGTGACGGCGCATTTCGGGCTAACGCCCTTTCTGGATGCGCAGTTCGGCCCGGAGCTGGACGGAACACGCAATGACAAGGCGGAATTGCTGGCCCATGCGTTGGGTGAATTGGATTTGGGCTCTGCCAACAACGTGATGATTGGCGACCGTCGGTATGACTTCATCGCGGCGCGGGAAAATGCCATGCCATCCATTGCCGCGCTGTGGGGCTATGGCACCGACAACGAACATGGACTGGCCGGCCAGACATGCAAAAAACCTGCGGATATTCCCAAGTTAGTGTCTTATCTGGACTAGTTTCCGCCCTGCGATCCAAACCATTTTCGGTAGATGGTTGCGTAGGTTCCGTCTTCTCTCAACCTCAACAGGCTTCGGTTGAATTGCTCTGCCAGCGGGCTGTCGGATTGCAGCGCGATTGCATAGTTTTCACGCTTGAAATCTGCCCCCGCCAATTGGGCCGAGCCATTGGATTGCAACACGTAATACGCCAGGATCGGGCTGTCGAATACGACCGCATCCAGCAAGTCATCCTGAAAATCGGTGAACATGCTGCCAAGATCCTGATAGCCGCGATAGGAAATGCCCCGGTCCTGCAGATAGGCCGCCGCCGTAGAGCTTTCGATCGTGGCAACCTGTTTGCCATAGAGATCGGACAGGTCTTGTATGTTGCTCTGGATGGCATCAACGGTCATGGCGGCGGTGATACGGGCCACGAAAACCGACACGATGAACAGGGACGAAATGACCAGGAATACCGCGAAAAGGCGGCCCGTTCGCGTTTGTGGCATGCGTTCCTCAAACCCGCCGTTAACCACTAGATTGAGCGCCCACCAAAACGACGGGAAAAGCGCGTCACGCGCGGGGCGGTCAAAATACGGTTGGGCACGGCGCTCTAGCCACCACATGAACATCCCCCCCAAGAATAGCCCGACAAAGGCCAGCGCCAGGGCCAGCAACAATTCGGTCGAAAACAGCAAGCGGAGCATGGAAACCGATGATTGACCCGAGGGCCGAACCATAATGCGCAAACCGCTTTCAAAAATTGGTTGCGAAAAATCCATCATTCGCTCGCGCTCTGCCGTCACCGAGATATTGGCGATGGCCGCGTCGACCTGGCCGGTGCGCGCTGCCTCTAACATTTCGGTAAAGGTGTCAAAGCGCTGAAAAGTCAGATCGCGCCCAAGGTCCGCGCCCAACGCGTTCATCAACTCGATCGAAAAACCACCGTCGCGGCCGCCTTCGACGATGGAAAACGGCGCGCGGGTCACTGTGCCTATGCGCAAGTCCTGAGCTTGGCCCATGGTCGAAAACAGAGCCAAAACCAGGGCAAAACAAAGGATTCTTGCTGTGACCGCAGCAAAACTCAGGGGCTGTTTCATTTCCACATTCCCCTATGCGACCATCTCATCGATCAAGGTCTGGGCCTCATATTTGCTCAATGGCGCGCAGGTTGGCGCGCGATGACGTGGCATCATTTCCGGCGTCAGTTCCGCAAACCTCGTCGCCGCCAACAGCGATTTCGCCTCGGCCAATTGCCCGACATACAGACTTTCCAGCCACAACCCGCAGGCATTGATGCAATCGGGCATGTCGAGCAGGATCTGGTATTGGGTATGGGTGGCGTGATGGTCTTCGAATTGAGCGCCCGGATGGGCCAGCAATTGCCCGACTTCCACCAAAACGCGATCCTTGCCCAGCAGATAATCGGGATGGGCACCGGGCAGTTGCACCTGTTGCGAAGCGGCCAGCACAACGTCGCGGCCGAGCCCGAAATAGGGGGCACGCAGGCGAATGGGCTTTGTCGCACCGACCGTGGGGCACTCTTCCGAGACAATCCAGCGTATCGGCTGCGGGCCGTTCTGCTCGGTCATGATGATGTCGCCAAGGCGCAGCGCCTCAACCGGGCGAAATCCGTTGTCCGACATGACCAGGGTGCCCTTGCCAAGGCTGGGCGCAGGCCCAATGGGCATCTGGCAATCCGCCAGCGACACGCTGGTCAAGGCAGTGTCGTGCCGACAATGGGCCCCGGGCACGGACAGCTCAACCGCATCGGCGGCCAATAGCGGGAATGGATCGGCAAAACTGGCTTGCGCAAAAGCGCCTGTTTCCAGGCATTCGATCGCAAGGCTGCCAGTGCGCTTGGGCGCATCCCAAGAGTAGGAAATCTGCGCGCGCCCCGCGTTGCAGCGCATCCCGGAAAGCCGGACATAGCGCCGCTCATTGCCTTGTTTATGTTCTATGGAAATTGTGCCATCGGCGTTGTGATACATCACGAACGACCGAAACCAGTCTCTATTGCTGCTGAAATCGACGATCTTGAAGGGCCGTCGCTCGTTGCGGGTGACGTCAATACCAAAACGCAACGTGCCGACCGGGATCATCGCCGTCGCGGCTATCCATTCCAGATCCACCAACCGTCCTCGGTTGAGTGACTGGTTTTCGCTTACAAGTTTCCAACCCATGTCTGCCTCACTTCCGTTGGCGGACACGTCAGAAAACCCCGCGCTCTGCGGCGCGGCTGTGAATTTGAACGTTGTGCGGGCTTGTGCCCTGTCCTGCCTCGGGACTTATTGTTTTATGGCTGCAACTATGGACCAGCGGTGGGATTGTGTTAACTCTGCCCGTTAAGATGGAACACGGCTTGCGCCGGATGATGCAGTTGCGCCACAATTTCGGGGTCAATTGCGCCATTAAACAGGAAATATCGCGAAAATGCCCATAGATCCCGT
>Ga0316205_10005595_pt1 | contig 10337 bp, 8 predicted proteins | sample 3monthpyrite_MG_FD_204941 | JGI IMG/M metagenome (GOLD analysis project Ga0316205, IMG submission 204941) | Microbial mat bacterial communities from mineral coupon in-situ incubated in ocean water Damariscotta River, Maine, United States -... | ecosystem: Environmental > Aquatic > Marine >...
GAACATATGGACTTTAACTTACCTCCAGGCGGAATCGTCGGAGTAATCGGCCCCAACGGTGCGGGTAAATCCACCTTGTTTCGCATGATCGTCGGTGAACAAAAACCCGATTCTGGTGATCTGCGTGTTGGGCCTAGTGTACAGCTTGCCTATGTGGATCAAAGTCGTGATTCCCTGGATGACAAAAAAACCGTCTGGGAAGAAATCTCCGATGGACAAGATAATATTACGATTGGCAAAACGGAAATTTCATCGCGCGCCTATGTTGGACGTTTCAATTTCCGCGGCAGTGATCAACAAAAAATTGTTGGTGATCTGTCTGGAGGGGAGCGTAATCGGGTGCATCTCGCGCAATTACTTCGTAGTGGCGGTAATGTATTGCTGCTGGATGAACCTACCAATGATCTAGACGTTGAAACACTGCGCGCACTTGAAGAAGCCTTGCTCGAATTTGGTGGCTGTGCGATTGTGATTTCCCATGATCGCTGGTTCCTGGATCGTATTGCGACCCACATTCTCGCATTTGAAGGGGATAGTCAGGTCGTCTGGTTTGAAGGTAACTATGCTGATTATGAGGCCGAACGAAAACGTCGACTTGGAGATGAGGGTAATCAGCCACACCGCATTAAGTATAAAAAGTTAGTGCACTGAATACATATTCAGTGCACTAATGTAACGTTCACTTCCGGTAAAATGCTAACGTTTGCCTACACCATTTAAATGGTTAACACTAACCAATTTAGGCTGCATGCTCACGACTATCCTGCAATTACCACTTATCAAGAAAACCCTGCCAGCCATTTTGCTGCAGTTCATTATCCTTCCAATCGCTACCACTTTCTGCATCATATATATCTGATCCTTCGAAAGCACCGTTGGTATCTCTGGGTTCTGCAGCTGCAATTGGTCTGAGTTGTAACCAGTTTTCTGCTTCTATCTCATCAACATTGCCATCACGAAACTGGATTTCAATATCATCATTATTCACAGCAACTACTTCAAAATAGCGATGTTGAATATCGGAGTACCATTGACCGATAGTTGGAGCATTTACAAACGTCATCACAAAACCTCCTCCACATCATAATATATTGAACAAAGTATATTAGTACAGAATTATATATTGTTATTCACATTAGTCTTACATAAAAACATAGCAGTTAGGATGAATTGTTGTTAGCTGAATATAAAATCGATTTGATCAGGATCATATAACTATAAAATACTTCCAAGCAGTATAGTGAAACACGAGCTAACTTGCATGATTCTTGTTGTGCAATAAAAATGCCTCTTTAAAAGAGGCATTTCATAATCAAACAAAAGAATGATTAGTTATTGTGTAGATTCAATTGTTGCTGCAGGTGTTTCGGGTTCTGCAATATTGCCTGTTTCGTTGGTCATAGACGTCGTATTTGACGGTTCATTTGTAATTGAGCTGGTAGTGAGCTGTAATGTTTTTTCCTTAATGACTTCATTTGCTCCATTCAGTACGGAAACTTTCCATTCACCCATCAATTCTGGATTAAAACTTTTACTTGACCAGACGCGCCAGCGAGGTCCACCCACCTTGAATTCAACTTCGGCTTTAACTTCACCATTATGTTCCCAGCGGTGGACAGCTGTTTGACCGGACATATCCCGTAACTCGGTAAAAAAGTAAACTTTACTGTCATTTGGTGTTTCATTAAAACTATCGACAGGTTCACGTTCGTTAATAGCCGATGTAAAAGAAGAACGCACAACGCTACCGCTTGAGAAACCGGTTTGCTCCATTGCAGGGTCAACATTGGCCGATTGAGTTTCCGTTGGTGTTGCAGGTATTTCTTCACTTGTTACTGCTTCATTAGCAGATACGTCAGGTGATGCGTTACTGGTTTGGGTCCGTTCTGCAGACGGTAATGCAGAAGCATCTGATTCAATTAATTCTGCATTAGCAGAATTAAACACAATAAACAGACAACCCATTAATGTTAGTGATATTTTTTTCATTATAAACTCCCTCTCCTGGATCTTGGTGATAGTGTGTTTAATCATTCAAAACTGGCGAAAACATTACGCCATTTAAAATCATAAAAAACAAATCAAACACAAACTTTATAATATGAGTTCATTCCAGCATCTCATAGTAAGGGACATTATGAGACGCTATCCTGAGTTGATATTCCGTGAAACGATTCACGCTTTCGTTATCTGTTCTCACGAAACCAACCTAGAGAGGTGAGGAAATCAGCCTTCATTTATTCACCTGATTAATCACTTCGTCTTTTTTATAGGCACTAATAATACTGAAAAGCTGGTCCACTATTTTCTGACGGGCATCCTGACTTGCCCATGCGATATGAGGTGTTAGAACCAGATTTTTGAGATCAGACATAAGTGGGCTACTTCCATCCGGAGGTTCCGTTTCCAAAACATCGATCCCGGCACCGGCTATCCATCCCTGTTGTAAGGCTTTTGCCAGTGCAGCTTCATTTACGATACCGCCTCTTGCAGTATTAATGAGTAATGCACTTTGTTTCATCTGCTGTAGTTCACCTTCATCAATTAAGTTACGTGTTTTATCTGTTAATGGACAATGCAAACTTAATATATCTGATGTTCTGATCACTTCATCCAGCTCGACATATTGTTTCCCCACATCAGTATCATGATATTTTGCAATACAAATCTTCATCCCAAGACACTCAGCTAGTTTTGCAACACTTTTCCCCAGTTCACCATAACCAATAATACCCAGTGTCTTACCCTGTAAATCCATAATGGGGTAATCAAGCAGACAAAAAATACTACTTCTGTGCCAGTCACCGCGGGTGATCGCATTTTGGTACTGGTTTAAATTACGGTACAAACAAAGGATCAGTGCAAAAACATGTTGTGCAACAGAATTATTTGCATAGCCCTGAATATTGGTTACTACAACTCCCTGGTTGGATGCAGCTTGTAAATCAACATTATTGGTACCAGTTGCTGCAATACAGATGAGTTTTAACTTTGTTGCACATTTCAGAGCCGAAGCATCCAGTATTACCTTGTTAACAATCACCACTTCAGCGTCACGAAGACGATAATTTAGCACTTCAGCTCCAGTATGCGAATAAAACTGCCAGTCTGTTAAAACTTTCCTGAGATTGTTCAGATCCAAATCACCCCTGTCCAGACTGGTAATATCAAGAAATACACCTTTCATTTTTTTTAATTCCTGTATGGAGAATTAGCCGCAGCTAAAGGATAATAGCAGTAAAAATAACCGAGACTAATAACATGCCCCGTTATACTATTGCCGCACAGAAAATGACAAAAGAAAAAGCCTCCTGTGGCATTTTACTTGCCAATCTGGGTACCCCTGACTCACCGTCTATAATTGATGTACGTCGTTACCTTGCTGAATTCTTGTGGGATCCGCGCATCGTTGAGCGCCCCCGCTGGCTGTGGTGGCTCGTTCTGCATGGAATCATTCTCAGAATCAGACCAGGTCGCGCGGCCAAAGCCTATAAAAAAATATGGACTGACGCTGGTTCTCCACTAATGGTTCATAGCCTGCTATTGGGCGAACAACTCAAGCAACCTCTCGAAATGTTATTCAAGAGTGACGTACATATTGAAGTGAGTATGCGTTATGGACAGCCATCTATAAAAAAGGCGATGGAATCACTGCGCGAAAAAGGTGCTGAACGCATTTTAGTACTGCCGCTATATCCCCAGTATTCGGCAACCACGACCGCATCAATTTTCGATGCGGTGTATGCTGAACTCATCGATTGGCGCTATGTACCGGAAATGCGCTATATAAACCAGTATTACACCAATCCGGCCTATATCAGTGCACTGGCGCAATCAGTGGAACAACACTGGCAAAAACATGACCGGGCAAAAACGTTAGTGATGTCCTTTCACGGCTTGCCAAAACGCTATGCTGATGCCGGAGATCCCTATGACCAACACTGCCAGGAAACCGCGCAACTGCTTGCAGAACAACTTAATCTTAAATCAACCGAATGGAAACTCACTTATCAATCCCGCTTTGGGCCTGAAGAATGGCTACAACCCTATACCGATAAGACGCTTGAATCGCTTGCGCAGCAAGGTAATGATCATGTACAGGTTATCTGCCCGGGTTTTGCTACAGATTGCCTGGAAACACTTGAAGAAATCGCCATGGAAAACCGTGATGTTTACATCAATGCCGGAGGTAAAAAATATGGATATATCCCTGCATTGAACGAATCATCCGAACACGTGCATGCATTATGCGAACTCATCCGGCAACACGCGCATGACTGGCTTTCGCTATAGGACTCAAAAAGCAAAAGTTTATTTTACCGAAAATAAAAAAGGGAAGGCATTGCCTTCCCTTTATTAACAACCTGATGTATTGCTGAATCAGGAAATACCTACATTTCCTTCCATACCAACAATCTTTGGTGTGTTGAGCTTTTTAATCTTGGCAACTTTTTCATCACGCAGGAATTCGGCTACAACTTCCCAAATAGGTTTACCAGGAGCCTTGGATCCCACTGTTGCCCAACCAGCAACGGTGTATATCTTGTCGGCTTCGATTTTTTCACCATCATCAAGACGCATATCAGTAATACGTTTACCGATGGTGCTTTTTGGGGTAATGGTATAATCAAGACCACCAAGCCGAACCATATCACCACCCTGCTGGTAATAGGGATCATTGTTAAAGAGATTATCCGCGACATCTTCGAGAATATCTTTAATGGTCTGACCGCTCATTTCACGTACGTAGGTTTCGGGATAAGTGATACAGGTTTGATCCATTACATTATCCATAGTGATGGTTTGGCCAGGAAGCACTGTCGTGCCCCAACGGAAACCAGGTGAAAGTGAAATCTGAGCACCGCCCACTTCACGTAATGCATCACAGATTATCTGATCAAATGTACCATTGAAGTTACCACGACGATAAAGTACTGAGTCAGCTACAGCCAGTTCTTCCGTCAACTTTTGCTTCATATTGAAGGTTTCACCATCATAGGTAATCGTTTGATCGCGCGTATCGTTAATATATTTAACCATCGCAGCATCAGGTTCCAGCAGATTTGAGAACACGGGCAGTAATTTATAATCAAAACCCTGTACCTTGCCATTGCGAACATCCATCTGCATGACGCCAAGGAACTTGCCGTTTGATCCGGCATTGGTCACTAGGGTTTGTCCGCCAGCATTTTTAACGATGCTCGGTACCGGTACACCGTCATGGGTATGGCCACCGAAAATTGCATCAATACCGGTTACCCGTGATGCCATTTTCAAATCAACATCCATACCATTATGTGAAATGACAACTACTGCATCAGGCTTTTCTGTTTCACGAAGTTCATCAATGACGTCTTGCATTTCTGAATCACGAATACCGAATGTCCAGTCTGGAATGAAGCGACCTGGATTAGCAATAGGTGTATACGGGAAGGCCTGACCAACAACCGCGACACGAACGCCACCCATTTCTTTAATAACATAAGGCTTAAAAGCACGCTGGGTATTTTCATCAAAGCCTTCAAATTCGGCGAATTGATAATCGAAGGCGGCATCATCGTTAACAAAAATGTTCTGAGCAACAAAATCGCCCTTGAAATCTTTGACATTGGAAATCACTTCTTTATCGAGATAGGTAAATTCCCAGTGGCCCGTCATGACATCAACACCAAGCTGGTTTGTTGCACCAACCATATCCTTACCACGGGTCCAGTAGGCTGTACCGGAACCCTGCCAGGTATCGCCACCGTCAAGCAATAAAGTCCGATCTTGACCATGGTCTGCGCGTAAGCGTTTTACCAGGGTGGCTAAATGTGCAAAACCACCAACCTTACCGTAAGTTTTGGCGGCTTCAGCAAAATTGAGGTAACTAAAGGCGTGTGCTTCTAGGGTGTCGGGTTTAATGCCGAAATGATCCAACAGCTTTTCACCCACTATATGTGGTGCACGACCGTTTGCTTCACCAACTCCCATATTGACGTTTGGTTCACGGAAGTAAATTGGATGTAACTGTGCGTGACAGTCAGTGAAATGCATTAAAGTTACATTACCAAACTTTGGAATTTGATATACATCTTTTGGGGCTTTTGAGCCTGTAGTGACACCTGCAGTACCACTGGATTTCTTGTCACATCCGGGTAGCATACCTGCAGCTGCAGCCATGCCCATTACCTGGACAAACTCACGACGATTCATGGACATTTTTAGTCCTCCTGATACAAAAAAATCTAACTAAAATCGATTGGATAAATAAATATGGACGTAAGTGCTTTACGTCTCTTTCTTATTATTTACTTCCGTGGAGGCGCTATAGTATTACAAACAAAGAGACTTTTGCAGGTCTAAGTTGTGCATAAATGCGAATTAATAGCATATTGCAATATGCAATGCTTTTATTGTATTGCGTGTTTAGTGCTAAATGATGGCATTTTAATCCGTTTACGCTTGATAAATCGGTAGACCAGTAGGGAAAATAAAATAAGTCCATATATAATTGGCTCTATTAGGTCTGCCTTTACGAGCCAAAAAAAATGTATTATCCCTAAAATACCTATGGGATATACCAGCCGGTGCAGCTTTTTCCATTTTTTCCCCAATTTTTTCATCATGTAATTTGTAGAAGTGACCGCCAGGGGCAAGAGTAACAACCACGCGGTTATCCCGGCGGTGATAAATGGTCGTTTCGCTATATCAGTCGCGATTTCATTCCAGTCGAAAAATTGGTCAAACCATAAATACGTAAGTAAATGTAGTGAGGCATAGAAAAAGGCATATAACCCCAGCATGCGCCGTACGCGCAAAGGCCATGACCAGTTAAAAATAGAGCGTAAAGGCGTCATCAGTAAGGTTAACAGTATAAAACGCAAGGTCCATTCGCCGCTATCACGGGTAAGCACTTCAAACGGATTGGCGCCAAGATTATCTGTGAAAAATGACCACAGAAGCCAACCGGCCGGTACCAAACAAACAAAAAACAGCAGGCTTTTAATTAATTTTTGCATAGCGACAACATTAGTTGATTAAAGATAATTTGCTTGGTTAGCAAGAACTTGTGTGAAAAAAGATAAACGAACAGGATTCTAAAAATATTTCTTTAAATCCATCCCTGCGTACAGATGGGCAACCTGCTCAGCATATCCATTGTACATGTCTGTTTTGCGTTTCAGGAAATCACCCAGTCTTCGTTCCCGGCGTTGACTCCAGCGAGGGTGATCCACATCTGGATTCACATTTGAATAAAAACCATATTCCTGTGGCGCCGCCTTGGTCCAGGCACTTACCGGTTGTTGTTCGGTAAAACGTATTTTTACAATCGATTTTATGCTTTTGAAGCCGTACTTCCATGGCACCACCAGGCGAATTGGGGCGCCATTTTGTTTTGGCATTTCATGTCCGTACAGTCCTGTCGCCAGCAGAGTAAGTGGGTGCATCGCTTCGTCCATGCGCAAACCTTCAATATAGGGCCATTCCAACACGCTACGTTTTTGACCTGTCATTTCTTCAGGTCGATACAGAGTACTAAATTCGACATATTTTGCGCGGGATGTTGGTTCAAAGCGTTTAATGAGTTCTGCAAGCGGAAAACCAATCCAGGGAACAACCATCGACCAGCGTTCTACACAACGTAAGCGGTAAACACGCTCTTCTAGTGAGATAGATTTTAAAATATCTTCCAGATGATAAGTTCCGGGTTTTGCAACTTCACCTTCAATCGTAATGGCCCAGGGATCGGTTGTTAATGCCTGGGCACGTTTGGCGGGCGAGTATTTATCCGTACCAAATTCATAAAAATTATTATACGCAGTGACCTGCTCATAGGGTGTCTGGCTTTCTTTAGATGCGAATTGTGGATTACTATTATATTTAAGCTGTTTCCCCTCAATCCTGTTTTCTGACTGGGCTACTCCAGATACACCAAACAAACCTGTACTGCCCGCCAATACAAATCCAGCTGACGATTTAATAAAAGATCGACGATCAAGGTATACAGATTCATCTGTAATTTCAGAAGGTTTAATATCAGAGGGTTTTTTGATCAACATGTACAGATTCTCATAATAGAAAAAAGACAAATGCTTCCACAGCATTTCCGACCTATAACCATATTAGATGCTCTAATACAAATCATCACGAAAAAATAACAAAAATTTCACTGGTATGTCGTCGTATTGTTTGGGTACTATCCTTAAATCACCAAATACATTAAGGAAATGCCTCCATATGGCGACAAAAGTTACAAACCGTGTGATGACGCAGGATTCCCGTTTCAAGGGTGAAAAGCGTCGCTATGAAATTTATAACAACAAATTTATCAAGGTGAATATTCATAATATTTTTGGTGACAGGGTCTATCATATCAATATGGATATACTTGAACCCTGGCCAAGTGAACACAGAAAACTATCTCCCCGCTGGATGTTAAGCCTGACGTACTTCAGTCTGGCAACCCTGATTTTTAGCGTATATCTGTACTTGCACCAGGATCAAAATACACTTGCCCGGCTGGTACCCTTTATCAGTCTGTTTATCTTTCTCACACTTGGTTCTCTTTTGATGTTTCTCTATCGTTCCCCGAATGTCTATGAATTCAGAACACGATATGGCGCTTGTGTTGTGATCAGTTTTTTGCAAAACAATCCAAGTAAAAAGGAATTTAAAAATTTCATGGATGAACTAAAGATGCGTGTGCTAGCTGCCTCCCAGGTTATTACCCTTAACATGCAGCAAATGATGGAAATTGAACTAGAAGAACTTAATAGACTTAAAAACCAAAACATTATTTTTGAAAATGATTGTATCAAAGCAAAAAAACGTATCAAACAAATGACATTACATTAAACAGGCATACAAATTGAGCAATCTTGTCTATCCTATGGTGACTGCTTGTCAGTTTTTATAATGTTCGCAGGTAAATGAAGAATTACCAGATATTTATTCTGATTACGACAATATTGTTTACTGTAACATTGTTATGGTTAAACTTGACTCGTTATGAGGATTTCCAGGAACGTCATAAAATTGTAGCAACTCAGTCTATCGAAAATATCAGCAATGAAATTTCACGCGTCATAGATGAGAGAACCACATTCCTGCAACTCTTTACCCAGGAATACGGTGATTTAATTCAACAACAAATTCTTCACCCTGAAAATGAAAAAATTTCTAAATTACTCGACGAAAAATTAAAACTTCATTTTCCTAACTATTTCTCATTTACCATTGTACAAAGTAACGGCATCCCTTTATTGGACGATTTTGACAATAGAATAGGAGAATTGTGCCTCAAGGACATTCGTCATTTTGCTAAATACAATACGAGCAATCTAAGAATACATCCAAATCCCGATTCATATCATTTTGACCTCATGACAGCGCTGAATGATTCAAGTTATATTTTCTTTATTAGTTTCCAGGCTGATATCATCAGCCAGATACTACGAAGCGCTCATTCTCTGAATCATGATGACATGATTGCAATGGAGATAAATAATACATTATTAATTGAAATTACAAGTAAAGGTTCCCGGAACAAACTGGATCGCGACTCTTACTTTTTACTTCCCGGAGAAATAGAACGCATTTTACACAAGAAAAAAATTGAAAGAACAAGTTGGCTTATTCTTAACTTACATAATGAAAACCTTTTTCGCGATTTTCGTCAGGAGCTCATACTTCAAACCAGCATTATCATTATCCCGTTTATATTATTTGTTATCGGCATATTTTTCCTGATTAAACGCGAAGAATATTTAAGACATGAAGCTGAAATTGCACGTGATGAGTTTCTATCTACAGTCAGCCATGAACTTCGCACACCTCTCACAGCAATTCATGGTGCATTAAGGTTGACTATCAATGGCGTTACCGGTGATATCACATCTAAAGCAAAAGATTTGTTAACTATAGCTGATAGAAATTGTTTTCGTTTAATACACCTCGTGAATGAATTACTGGATATGCGCAAACTTGAAATGAGAAAAATGGAATATCATTTAAAAAAAATGGATATCATTAAACTCATCAGAGATGTCGTGACTCTTAATGAAAATTTTGCTTCCGAATATGGTTCAAAAATACTATTTAATACTGAACTTGATTCTGTGTATATTAAAGCTGATGAAAACAGGTTAAACCAGGTGTTAACAAATCTCATATCCAATGCGGTTAAATATGGTAAACCCAGAGATATTATTAATATTGTTTGTACAACACATGGTGAATTAGTAAGAGTAAGTGTGATTGATCATGGAAAAGGCGTACCTCTAGATGAACAAAAACATATTTTCGAAAAGTTTACTCGGGGAACTGCTTCGCGTAGCAATGCTATTGGTGGGACT
>Ga0316205_10005596_pt1 | contig 10336 bp, 10 predicted proteins | sample 3monthpyrite_MG_FD_204941 | JGI IMG/M metagenome (GOLD analysis project Ga0316205, IMG submission 204941) | Microbial mat bacterial communities from mineral coupon in-situ incubated in ocean water Damariscotta River, Maine, United States -... | ecosystem: Environmental > Aquatic > Marine >...
TGTGATTGTATTATTTGATTCATCTAAAGTCGCCTTTATCCTATAATCTGCACGTTGTTGCCAATAAGCTTTTCCGGGAGCCCCACTTGCGGTTCTGTAGGTGTTAGGAGGTGAGATCATCTTATCGATAGGCTCAAATTTTCCCTGCCATGGCTGGGTTTGAGTATATGATAAATTATGAAAAAAAATAAGAGAAAAGAGCAATACGATGTTCTTTGTCATTGCCATATTAAATTTATTAAAGGTGTATAATCTTCTGTCTGGTGCAGAACAGCTATAAAGTTTAAATTTTGGTGTGTCGAAGATACATATAAGATTTAAAAGACAGATGAAGCATATATCCTCAGCGTTGTTTTATATAGACATTTCTATGAAAATAATTGGTGAATTATTTGGAACATTCTAACACGAATATAACAGAGGAGCATAGTGGAAAGATTCTGCATAACAGAGAGGATGAAGGCCCATTCGTACAGCAAAAGCCGGAAGGGTTCTAAAAGCCAATGTTTTGTTTTCCAATGAAGAATGGGAAAGACCGGACAGGCATAATCTATTGCCTAATTTGTTCCCTATCTCAAGCATTGAAGCGATGGTTCTTCTATGCCTTCTTTGTAAAAGACAGATTGATCACAATTGCCATAAGAAGCCAAATAATAAATGTTTCCCCATGAGACATTTCATAAGAGGCCCCGGATAACTTGGCTGCCGTTAATACAATGTAAACTATTACAGGTGATAGTAGCAGGCTTATTACAAGATGTAGAATTGTTTTTTTATAATCCATTATTCCTTGATTTAATTAGTTAATAATAGACATTTTTTTATATGTGGGCAACTGAATGAAGTCTTATTTTGATCTGATTGATCTTTAAAACAATCTTACTAATAGCATATTTAAGGTATTTAAATGGCAAGTTATTATCAGGGGATTTCTTTTTGTTCCGTCTAAGGCAGCAAATTATTAATCAAGTATAAAGGGAGCTTAGCTTGTAAAGCATGGATCAAAACCGAAATTTCCTGAACCACCATTTGTTTTGTTAAAAAAATTGGGTTGTTCGGACATTAAATATACATGTTCGTCCTTAAATGGATTTATTGCCCTAAAATAAATATACATTTAGAATCAATTTAAAACCATTACTAATGAAAAAATTAACTTTATTACTTATTTTATTGATCACCTGCCAACTAAGTGCTCAGGATGATAGTGCATATGTGATGTATGCTACTATCCGTCTCACTCCAAAATCGGGACACACTAAACAACTTAATGATGGCTTGAAAGCACACAACAAAAAATACCATACCGAGGGCGCTCAACAGGTCAACGTATGGTCAATTGATTCCGGGCCACGGGCAGGCAGTCTTGTTTGGGTTATGGGGCCAATGACCTGGACCGATAATGACACCCCTATGTCTGATGCGCATTCTGCAGATTGGACGGCTAATGTAGAACCACATTCCGATATGGGAGAATGGGAGTACTGGAAGCTTGCTGAAGGGATGACTTATGCACCGGAAGGCCACTCGGCTAAAGTGATGCAAATCCGCTGGTTTGAGATTAATGAAAATAAAGGGAACAACGCCCGGCACCTATTTGGGACGATTATAAAAGCCTATAAAGAATTGAATTACGATATGGGGCTTCATGTATTTACGAATCAGGCTAATGCTGGAGATGGCCGGGATTGGGGAATTCTGTGGATGCATAGCAATTGGGCTTCCCTGGATAAAGACAGGGATTTTGTAGAAAAATATAATGAAATGTATGGGGATGATGCCTGGGATGAGTTTTGGGAAAACTGGCTCGATGCCGCTAATTTTAAAGGGATGGAATTTCATTCTCTTTTACCTGAGTTAAGTGTAGCCGGGTCTAATTAGAGATAGAAGAGTAAAATGTAAAAAGCCCTGGACCACATCCAGGGCTTTTTTATATTCCTATCCCAAGACTCTTGTAAATATTCGATAATTTCTCTTTTGTTCAGTTTCCTTAATATGCTAATAAATTAAGAATAAGTCACTTTACATAGAACCCATAGACTTTCTAAGGTTTTTACCTAGTGATAAAGTCAATAAATTACTATATTGTAATAAGATCTTTCTCCCGAGCTATAGCGTTATTTAAAACGGCTTATTCTAGCGGGCGTTATAGAATAAAACCGATTTATTTTTTATATATTTAAGAGAGTTCTCCTGTAAAACTTGTCTGTCTATGTCAGCACACGAAATTGAAATTATTTTAAGCAGGCAGCTGGCAGATTGTCTTACCGTCCCTGTTTTTATTGTAGATCCTGAAGGGACCTTGATTTTTTACAACGAACCTGCAGAACAAATATTGGGAAAGCGTTTTCAGGATACAGGGGAAATGAGGGTTGGAGACTGGGGTAACATGTTTTCTGCCCATGACGAAAAAGGAAATGCTATTCCACCGGCCGACCTTCCACTTGTGCAAACCATAAACTCACACGAACCCGCCCATAAGACCTTCTGGATTACAAACATGGAAGGTAAATCCTTTAAAATCTCCGTTACTTCCATCCCTATCATTGGAAGATCCAAAGAGTTTTCAGGGGCTTTAGCTATTTTTTGGGATAATGTCTCAAGCTATGAGAGTTAAACTGCATGGAACCCGTGGCGCATATCCCACCTCCTCCAAAGAAACACAAAAGCTTGGGGGCAATACTCCCTGCATTGAAATCATAGGGGAGAGCGAAAGGTTAATACTAGACGCAGGTACAGGGATTTTGAATATAGATTTTAACAGCTATTATACCTCAGACCGCATAGACATCCTGTTAACCCACTTGCATATGGATCATATTCAGGGATTGGGTTTTTTCAAACCCATTTTTGATCCAAACAAAGAGATACATATTTGGGGGCCTGGCGGCAGTTCCTATCCTTTAAAAGACAGGTTGAACAGATTTTTGTCCCCTCCTCTTTTTCCGGTAACGCTTAGGGATATCCCCAGTAAATTGGTGATACACGAATTGCCAAACAAACCATTTAAGCTTGGGAAGTTTATAGTCACTTCTAAATTTGTTTGTCATCCCGGCCCAACCGTTGGTTATAGAATTCAATTTGGATCTAAATCGGTTACTTATATTCCCGATCATGAACCCATATTGAGTAACCCACATTTATTTAAGGAAGATAATTGGATCTCCGGATTTGATCTCTGCAATAATACAGATTTACTCGTACACGATTCCCAATACAGCCCGGAGGAGTATAAGGACAAAGTGGGTTGGGGGCATTGTTCAATGGAAATTGCCGCAGAATTATCGGAGAGAGCCAGGGCTAAACGTTTGGTAATGTTTCATCACGACCCGGCACAAACGGACACAGACAGATCCCAAAAATTTAGAAAATTTATGAGCACCCATTCCTATAATTTCCCTATTGAACTGGCCGTTCAGGGTCAAGAAATAGAAGTTTGATAGGGCGCAGCCGAACTTTTGAAAGAAATATTAAATCTAATTGTATGAAAATCAGAAGATCGTTGGATAAGAAAAATACTACTTTCGGACAATAAAAGTGCAGTTTCACCCACGATAGTTTTACTAAGTTACTTAAATTCATTATCTTAAGAATGGGTTTTTGATCCTTGTGATAAAAGGCCGTTGAAGTTGGAAAAGTAATCACAATAGTTCCCGAAATTCAGGTACTTTGAGATCTGATCAGAATACTGAATAATATTCACCTAATAAATCATTAAAAGAACACTATTATGAAAACAACTAATCTAATTTTGATTTTAATGGCAGTTATAAGCCTTATGTCTTGTGGCCAATTGCATGTAGTAACCCTTTATGTGGACACCACACAAATTGATCAGAGCAGCATAGACCAGCATGCCAATTTTGGGCAGCGCGATGGCATTGCCAACAAGGATTTTATAACTAATGTAAGAAGAGGAGACAAGATTATCTGGCAAGGAGTTTCTACAAGTAATCCATTAGATACGGTCAAAATCACCTCCATTGATCATGTGTCAGGGGCAAAAATTTTTGAAAGGAAGTTGAGCATATTGTATCCTAAATCGTTGACAAAAATGCCAGGATTTGTTAAGGAATTGTTTGCTGGAAAGATTATAATGAAGCCGGGGAATCTGCAACAGTATATAGAAGAGGAATACAGTTTAGATTTTACTGTAACAAATAAAGGGACGTTTCAGATTGATCCGGTTATGAGGGCGTATCGAAAATAGATTATATTAAATAGCGGCTTATCCATGACAGCGGAAAACTTAATTATCTTAATAAGTTTATTCAAAATGAAAATCTGCCAAGTAATGGGGTTCATTTTTATTTTCAGCTCAGTTGTTTTTGCTCAGGACGATGTTATTGCAGACAGTCTCGAAACGTACTACAATTCTGGGCAATTTGAGGAAAAAGATCGACTGGAACTGCTGCATGACCTTGCCAAGTTTCACCACGACCCAGAAAAGATCTTGCAATTTAGTGAAGAACTCTTAATCAGGGCGAAGGCCGCAGACTCAACAAAGCGCATTATTGGGGCATATCAAGAAAAAGGAAGTGCTTTGCGGCTCAAAGGCGACCTGAGCCTGGCATTGGAAAGCTTTTTCATGGGCATGAAAATTGCCAAAGAAGAAGAACTAAAACTAGAATTAGGAGATTTATATTTAAACATTGGGACTGTTTATGCTGCTATGGGTGATCACCGGAATGCAATCCTCAATTATAATAAAGCTAGCGTCATCCATAAAGAGGAGAATGAACTGAGGCAGTATGCCATAGCCCTAGAAAACCTGGGAGATCTCTATAATCTGAATTTGGCAAAACCTGATTCGGCATTGATATTTTTCAATCAATCTGGAGATATTTTTAGAGACTTGAATGACAAACGTGGAATCGCTAACAACATAGGCAATATAGGACTGGCTTATGCACTGAAAGGAGAAAATGATATCGCCGAAAGAAACATGGCGCAGGCCACAGTAATGCTGGAAGATCTTGGGGCTTATTACCCTATCTGTGTATACCTCACGTTTATGTCTGACATTTATGCGAAAAAAAATCAATGGGAAACTGCCTTCAGTTATGCCCATAGAAGTTTGGACCTGGCACTGCAATATGGGTTAAAGGAGCAGATTGGCGATGCTTATTTAAAGCTTTCAGAACTCTATGAAAAAAGGGGAAATACCGCCGAATCCCTTAAATATTACAAAAATCATGTCATATTTAGGGACAGCGTAAGCAATATTGAAAAAGTAAGTGAAATAGCCAATTTACGCGCAGATTTCGAAGTTTCGCAGAAACAAACTGAAGTAGATCTACTAGAAAAAGAATCGGAAATTCAACTTTTAAAAGATAAAAGGCAAAAGAATATAATTTATGCAACCGTTCTCGCCCTGATTTTAATCTTTGTGCTTCTTTTCTTTCTCTATAGGCGCTATAGTTTTGTAAAAGAAACCAATATTATAATTGAAGAGGAAAAGAACAGGTCCGACACCCTGTTACTCAATATCCTTCCTAAAGAAACGGCCCAGGAACTTAAGGAAACGGGTCAAGTAGAAGCTAAAAAATTTGAATCGGTTACGGTCTTGTTTACAGACTTTAAAGATTTTACCCGATCCTCGGAGAATTTAACCCCCGAAAGTTTAGTGAGAAGCGTAGATTATTATTTTTCCAAATTTGATGAAGTTATGGAGAAGCACGGATTGGAAAAAATCAAAACCATGGGGGATGCCTATATGTGTACCGGAGGAATACATTTGAATAAAGAAGATCATGCAATTAGAATGGTGCATGCTGCTTTTGAAATAGTCCGGATCACTGAAGAAGTCAAAATTAAAAATCAAGACAATATCATGCCTTATGAGATCCGCATTGGGATTAATACGGGACCAGTGGTGGCAGGAGTAGTAGGCACCCAAAAATTTGCCTATGATATTTGGGGAGATACTGTAAATGTTGCTGCCCGGATGGAAACGAATTCAGAGACAGGTAGAATAAATATCTCTGAAAACACCTATGAATTGATAAAAGATGAATTTGAATGCGAATACAGAGGCAAGATGAAGGTTAAAAATAGGGGCATGATGAAAATGTACTATGTAAATAAACCAAAACTCCAACCCGCCTGACAAATATTGGTTACGCTTATCTTATTAGAATTGTGGTAGCTTGCCCGGGTCACATATTTTGTAAAATGAAGGGATCATTTGAGGCATTGGGTAAGTAATCCATTTTATGTGTCTTCTTGACTTAATTTTAATATGAGAGATGATAATTCTTTCTTATATTGCCAAAGGTTTTTAGCCTTCCCCTTTTCTTTATCATCTACTCTCAAAGATCTGCTCTTGCATACATAAGATTTTCCTTATAATGAGAAAAGCAGGAGTTCATAGCGTTGTTCCAGTATTTAGTATTCTTCTTATAGTTTTTTTAGTTGAAGGTTGTACTTCATCACAAACCAACTTTAAGCGAGAATACCGTAAGATATGGAAGGAGACCATAAAATCTGAAGCCTGGAACAGATCTTTAAAAAAGGATGAGTATTTGGCGGCTAATGACTCTAAAGAGTATTATTCAAGCACCGAAGATTCGGGAATTCTTTTAGGGGATAGTTTTTTGGAAACCGCTAAGTATACTGCTTTTGAGGAAAAGTACAATTCCTTAATTTCCCGGGCATATTTTAAGATAATATCGGAGGCAGAAGAAGCAGATTACCGTATTCACCAGGAATATCTAAAATTATACGATCAAAAGGGCGAAATGGGTAATCGTAATGATAAGAGCTTCCGAAATAAGCTGGAGCTTGCAAGGAAAAGATATATTGCCCACAGGGAGATACTCGAAGGCCTTAAGTCCTGGAATGCTTTTAGTGAGTATGGCTCAGATGATTTGGAATTCTTTAAAGAGGAACAAGCAGGTTCCGCTTTTGGAATGTTCCTCAATGGAGAAAGTGATGAGGACATAATTAATTTTCTGATCTATAAATTAGCCGATTTGTATCATTATGAAGAATAGATTATGAAACAGCCTGTAAAAATCAGGGAACTAAAAACGTTGCAAATCATAAGCTCAGATTAATTATGACTACAGAGGGATAAAATTCTCAATTTTGAACTTCCTTTAATTCAACAGAATTATTTTTTAAGGCAATTTTTTGCGATGGCCTTTGCCATAGCTCATCTCTATATAATCCATTTTGACTGTGCCTTACTTCATCGGGCGTAACCTCCAGAGCTTTTTTCAGAGCTATATCTTCACCCGAAATAAAGTCAGAGAATTTTTCGTTGATTGTGTAATCGGGGGCAATAAAACTTCTTGTATCGTTTTGGTTGGTTACGATATAAACATCAGTAGCGCTTTCGGCGTAAAATTTTGAGTAGGGTAAATCTACTTGTTTGTGCTCCAGGAACATATTGGGTTTGCTACCTGTCGCTTCACCAATATAAAATGCATAGTTATGCTGTTCAATATCTGCAGCCAAAATGGTTCCGGCAGAAACAGTTTCCCGTCCAATTAAAACGATTGTCTTGCCGGGTTTATAAAAATCACTGCCGTAAAGGAGTCCAGGCAAAGCAGCTGTATTTTTGATCCACCCACCCAGATTATATCTCAGGTCGATTATTATTCTGTCTACCAGAGAATCTTTTTTTCTTATTTCCTGGAATACGCTAAGAATAAAGTCAAATTGTTGTTCACCTTCCTGTTCATTTTCATTCTTATTTATCTGAATGAATTCAACCTGCTGACCCTGCTCATCTAAAATAGTAGTATGCCAGTATTTTTTCCTTAAAGATCGCCTGGTCAATGGTGTTTTTACATCAAAAACATCATAAACGGTTTTCCATTCATCCGGGACCAAAATTCCAAAGGAATTGGGGTCTTCATAAAATACTTTTGAAAAGGACTTGTTTTCCATATGTTTTATCCATACTAAGCTTGGATTTCCCTGGAGGTCTTCTAATTCAAATTTTACACCATTTTCAGATGAAAGCCCAAAGTATTTGTAAGTTTCCGGCATGATTAGTAAGAATTCTGCCAAGGTCTTTTTTCTTTCAAAATGATCTGCCGAAACATAATTCGCCAATAAATTCATTAACTCCACTGCAGGTTTTCCTCCAAAAGAAACTACTTTCTTGCCGACTAAATTTTCATATTGCTTGTCTGCCGCTATTATGTAAAGGCCGTCCGAAAAGGTTCTGAAGCGCAATGGATAAACTGAAGCAAACCCGGGGGTTTTCTTGTCCGGATAAATTTGCGTGTGAGTATCCATAGCTAATGAGAACAAATAAGCCAGATCAAAGTATTGGTCACCTATTGAAATTGAGCCTGTTCTTTCAAGAAGTTTTTTTTCGTAACTATCCCATATGTTTTTATTGTTACTCCAATACTGATCGGGATGACTTTTTTTGATATAATTTATTGCTAATTCCGCCTCTTCACGCGCCTGGTCTTCGGTTAAATTAAATTGGGTTTGTGCCATTAAGTTTAGGCTACAAAAAAATATAAAAATTCTGAACATAACTTTGTTTTGGAAATGGATCAACCTCATAACTTAAATATTAATTTCAATTAAAAGAGCACTTTTTAAGTAAAGTGTTACACATACCTGTTGGCAAAGAGGAAATGTTGGGATAAAAAATCAGTATCAAATCTGGTGTTGGCGTGTAAAGCCTGGTTGTGGCCAGGATACGGATTTATAACAATACATGAATTTCCTTTGTACTGCTTAGCGCAAAACCTGCATAACCTATTATTAAAAGCAGACGCTATGGCCTTTTTCTATCGATTAAGAATAAGGCCTTAGTTTAATTAGTAGGGACAGTGACTATAGGTGCTTTTGAATCTGAAGTACTTTCCGCCAGATTCAGCAACAATTGAAGAAAGGAAAAGTTTCTTTTAGTATTTCGGTCATCAGGATCTATATAAAACCAATACTCATGTTGATACACGGAGATAAATTCTCTTTCCGGTTTTTCTTTTGAGTATAAAATTTGAAGTGGGGGCCGTGCCTCCCTGTTCACAGAATGAAAGGTCATATCTGTTCGGCCCGAAGCAACATGCTCCGGAGGGACTTCGAATTGCCAGGCAAGGTTGAGCATAATCTCCCAAATAGATCCGGTCAAAGCCGTAATTTGGTCAGAAGACCCTTGTATAGAGCCATAAGATATAAAATACTCTGAAAGCTTGGGGTCTAGTTTTAATATGGTTTTAAAACGGGCTACATCATCTTTGTATTCCGGAGGGTAATCATTTCTGAAAATCAACTTAGTTCGCTCATCTTTCGCAGTGCCAATAATACCAGCTGTACTTAGTATTTTCCAAAGATCCAATAATTGAATAAATTCAGGATCAGCATCTCTTCTGGCAGACGGCCTGGCAATATCATCCCGCAACCCATTGATTGCAAAGGTCGCGATGTGAAGCACAAGGTCTATGGGCCAGCCTGATTGGATCATATTTAGCAAAGAGGCCGGTGGAATAGGCACGAGTAAGTTGGTTGAAAACTCCCTGCCGCTTACCGGAATATAGGTAATTGTGGGAGTATTGGACCAGGCCAGATTGCCATTTACTACTGCGCTGTTAGCTCCTGTTGGAATGGCATTATTTAATCCTCCCTGGACGCCCACCCCTCCTGCACGTGTGTACTGATTAATTACGGAGCTCACTTTTAAGAATACAGGGGGCTCACTGTACCGTAACCGAACGAGGTTCATTAACAATTGTTCGTTGGAGGCCTGGCTGATAGAGGTATTAAAATTAAACTGATCTGCCGGGATATATTTAGGACCGACAGATTTACAGGAGATTAGCAAAAATGTGAATAATGAAAGATATAGATATCGACTAGAAACATGTTTCATGTATATTTCAAATTTTTGGTTACCGCACTCAATTTATTAAGATTCACAATATTTTTTTGACCTATTAATACAGGTAAAATATTTTAATTCACTGAGTTATATAAGGATAATTATTTTATCCTTTTCCTGCAAAAATGGTTTTTGGCAGAAGTATTTGCAGCTGAAAACGCCACTGCCATTCCGGGCCAAAGTCGGGTTTGACCACGTTATAATAGAGCTGTGTCTGAATATTTATGGGGAGTTTTCCACCAAGAAAAAACAATTTACCACCTCCGGCTCCAAAAGGAACCACCCACTGATCTCCGGAATTGGCCTCCCAATTGGCTGTGATGATTGGAGCACTGTTTATATACCAGCCATCACCTAACTGACGAACAATAAATAAATTTAACAGCATACGATTAACTTTTTCCCGATCTGAAGCCCCGGCAAAAGACCAGACATTGTTCACCAAGGCCCCAAAGGTCCAATCTCCGGGCTGTATCAAAGCAACCA
>Ga0316205_10005599_pt1 | contig 10333 bp, 10 predicted proteins | sample 3monthpyrite_MG_FD_204941 | JGI IMG/M metagenome (GOLD analysis project Ga0316205, IMG submission 204941) | Microbial mat bacterial communities from mineral coupon in-situ incubated in ocean water Damariscotta River, Maine, United States -... | ecosystem: Environmental > Aquatic > Marine >...
TTACTACGGTTTTAATCGCAATTATGATTAATGACGATGACATGGATGAAAATAGCAGCCAGCGGGTTTCGCGCGTAGACTCGTATGAAATCTGGGAGCAGCTATCCAGGTATCACGACGGTGAGTACGACAAATATGTAACGTATGAGGAACCGGACTTTGTCCGGGAGAATCTTGCTCGGCGGTCTTTGCGGGTAGCAGCCCGGGCGAAAGCCACAACTCAGCCTGTCGATGATTCGGAACATGAGCCTACGGTAGTGCTGCCACCAGACGTTACGCCGGTTTCTAAACTGAAGCGTATAGAAACAGAGGCCGTTGCAGAAAAAAGTCAGCCATCAGTTGCCAGTGAGACGGATCTTGATGGCGCAATCAGTGATGTTGCTGCTATTGAGGTTTTCGAATCCCGGGACGTGGATGCTGTGGTTGTCAGTGCGCAGCCTGAGCTAACGCGACAGGCAACATCCGTGGACGAATCGCCGAGCATATCAATGGTGGCAGAACCATCTTCTATTGACATGACGTTGGATGACAGCAAGCGGAATGATGGTTCGATGATGTTGGCCTTGGCCGATACTACAGACCACCCTAAAACAATCGCAGACGGGAAGATTGATACAGTTGTGCCGGGGGCTGGATCAGAACAGGCCGCTACCGAAAAAGTGCGCCAAGACGAAATTCACCGCTTACTGTCGCTGGCCCGCGAGAGTTTGCGCGAATACCGCCTGTTGATACCGGAGGGCAACAATGCCTACGAATACTTCCGGCAGGTCGAAACTCTCGATCCGGGAAACAGGGAGGCCGCAAGCGGATTCCAAAAGATTGTGGGGCAGTATGCCACATTAGCGGAGCAGGCAATCAGGCGTGGCGATGACAGGTCGGCCAGTAACTATATAAGGCGCGGACTTCGTGTGGATCCCTATGATGATGATTTGCTGGCAATTCAAGTAGCCATGTTTCAGCCAGAAGCCGGCGAGGCAGATCCGGCACCGGTCCCACCCCTGCAGCCGCCTCCAAAATCGACCACATTGTTCTCTCGTCTAAGTGAATTAATAGATAAAGATCAATTGGGTATAAAGAAAAACTCGATTTGGCATGATGAAGATGATGAGTTGTATTAGCCGCTGCGTTCAAATTTTCGTGGCAATTACCGCAGAATCAAAATTTGTCCGGTAACGCTTGTCAGGCATGCCGCTAATGCGACACACAGCCGGGGCTGGTTCTTCCTATCTGCTCGGCAATCTCCTGGCTGAGCTTCGCAACCGCGCGACTCATGGTGCTGACGAATTCCGGGTAACCCGTACCTGCAAGGCTTTCGTCAAAGCTAAAATGGTGTACGGCAAGTTCACAACCTTTGGCACCGTCCATTAGTCGCCAGATACCCTCAAACCTCGCAACATTTCCAAGTTCACCGTCAAAGCGGAAAACCTGAACAGCCACCTGGAAGTCAGGGTCGTCACTGCGTGACCATGGATGGGGCAGAATACTGTCAGTATTCAAACGGCTCATCAGGTTTTGTGCCAGCACCCGGCTCAGGTCGCGATTCAGATCGCCGCCCCAGCGATCAAATTCTGCGAGGTCGATGCGGTTGGGCTGGGGGCGCGTTACGATCTGCGGGCGATCAAAAATGTCAGGCATGGTGATTGGCCCCAGCCCCACGGTCAATTGATCATCCGGTGTCGTACGCCCACTGACCGGTGTTCCCGGTTCAGTATTCAAAACGTAAAACTCCGAGGGGCGAGAAGCGCCACCAATACTGCAGCCCGCCTGAAGCAGCACCAGCATGACTATTAACAGGTAAGCTTTTTGAATCATCATTTAGTCCTCAGTGGGTGCTTTTGCCTTTTATAAGTGCTTCGGGATGCCGCTCCAGGTATTCCGCCATTACCCGGATAGACCGTGCCGCTGCACTGATCTCTTTCAATGCATCCTGCATATGATTACCAATTTCACCATCAGCCGATGCGCTTGCTTCCAGGGTGGCCATTGCGCTGTTTGCCGACTGCAGCGTGCTGTGTAACTCGTTAGCGAGTTCCGGCATATCCCTCTCCATTGTGGATACCAGCCGGTTAGTCGAGACCATCAGCTCGTTGAGGTTTGTCAGGGTGCCCTGAATATCGGACTTCTCTACACGATCCAGGATTCTGTTGACGCTGGCGATAATGCCCTCCAGCGAATTCGGCAGCGTCGGTATCTCGGGATACTTGCCACCGGTGAACATGGACGCGGGCGTTGCATCGGGGAAAATATCTACCTCGACAAACAACTGACCTGTTATCAGGCTGCCGGTCTGCAGACGTGCCCGCAACCCGTTCTTTACCAGCGCCTCAATCCGTGCAATCGGATCTTTTTCGAGCTCGGAGTTCCGCTCTTCACCGGCCTTCGATAGGTCGATATCCTTATAATTCAATGTCCGTTGCGGTTCGATATCGATCAACACGACCGGGCTCGTAACGCCCTTGTGACGTGGGTCAGAACCCAGTTGGATGGCCTTCACCGTGCCAACCCGGATGCCACGATACTCCACCGGCGCTCCGACACTCAAACCGCGTACCGAGCCCTCGAATCTCAGCGCAAAGGTCACTGTTTGGGTAATCGGCCGTTCCAGGGCCTTGCTTCGATTTTCAAATAGCTCAAATACTGTATTTTTCGGTGCGACTGGTGTGTCCAGAAACTCGGGGAGCGTCTCAAAGGCGACGCCGCCGCTCAATAACGCAACCATGGACTCCATCTCGAGCTTGGCCCCTGATGCGCCCAGGGACAGAGTCAAACCACCCACATTCCAGAAGTAAGTTCCTGTGTGCACGTACTGGTCATAGGGTGCTGTTACAAAAATGCCGATATCGACATAGCTGTAATCATCCGCCAGCTTGTAATCGGTAATCTCTCCGATGTCGAACTGACGGAAATAGACCGGCGCACCGATCGAGATAGAACCTAGCGTTTCGGCACGCAAACGGAATTTCGTACCTTCCTTGTCAACGGTGATAATGGGCGGTTTTTCCAGCCCGACAAATGCCTTCTGATGTTTCCCCTCGGTACTGGGTTCAAACGCAATATAGGCGCCACTGAAAAGGGTGCCCAGTCCCGTGACTCCACCGGCTCCGACACGTGGTTTGACAACCCAGAAGCGGCTGGTTTCTCTCAGGTGTTCTTCGCTTCCGGCAACCATCGTTATGGTCAGCTCTACGGCTTTCAGATCTTTGGTAATGTCGATTTTGTGCACTGTGCCAATAGTCACATCCCGAAATTTCACCTGGGTTTTACCTTCCTCAATCCCCTCGGCCGAATTGAAGGTAATCGTTACCTCCGGTCCTTTTTCAGATTCGGTTTTGTAAAATAACCAGCCACCGATAAGCAGCGCGACCAGCGGTAACAGCCAGACTACCGGAAAACCCTTGCTTTCCGCGTCGACTACCGCGTCAGGTACGCTGTCAAAATCACCTGGTTCGTTCGGTGCTGCCATTTACTTCTCCCGGATAATCCCAGATCAGCCGCGGATCAAAACTCTGTGCCGCGAATATAGTAAGAATAACGACCGAGGTAAACGCAATCGCGCCTGGCCCAGGTTCAATGGTCGCGACGGCACCCACGTTTACCAGCGCTGCCAGCAGCGCGACCACAAAAATATCGACCATCGACCAGCGTCCGACCAGCTCGACTACCCGGTACAGGCGGGTACGCTGCTGGTTACGCAGGTGCGACTTTCGCTGTACGGTTATCAGCAGATACAGCAGCGCCAGCATTTTAAGTAATGGCACCAGCACACTGGCAACGAATACGATTAACGCCAGTGGCCAGTCACCGTGCATGAACAGGTAAATAACACCGCTCATAATAGTGTCGGACTGGGCTTTGCCAAAAGATACCACCGTCATCACCGGGTACAGGTTGGCCGGCAGATAGGCAACTATGGCGGCGAGCAAAAACGCCCAGCTCTGACTGACACTGTTGGGTTTGCGCATGTGCATGGGTGTTTTGCAACGCAGGCAGTGGGTATGACCTGATGCCGGTAGATGTAGTAGCAGTCCGCAGGTATGACAGCTGGCAAGGCCGGCGTCCCTAGCGCGCATGTTTGTGTCTCCTGGGAATGCCAAGCCTGCGCCAAAGCAGATTGGCGTCAAATGACGAACTCGCTGCAGCAAGCGCCACAATCAGGCCGACAAATGCATACAGGGACGTTCCGGTATGCATGGTTGCCATGTTTCCCAGTTTCACAAAGGCCACCAGTACACCGAGCATGAATACATCCAGCATTACCCAGGGTTCAAGTTGACCAGTCCAGGACAGCAGCGGACGCACAGCGGGCAATGGCATCTGGAAACGCACCGCCAGTAGAACATACAGGCTGCTGCTGATCATCAATGCCGGTGCCAGAATGCTGGTGAGGTAGACCACCACAGCCAGTTCGCCCATACCCGCGTTATAAAGTGCTTTCGACGCACCGAAAATCGTGGTGACTTCCTGACGACCACCGATTTCCAGTGTCAGGAACGGAAAGGTATTGGCCAGCAGTAACAGCATCAGCGCTGTGCAGTGCAGGGCGATTGAGCGATCGAGGCCGCCTTTAGGGTTGCGTGCCAGTACTGCACCGCACACGCTGCAGCGCGCTGTTGCACCGGTCGCCAGTTGGTGAACTTGATGCAGTGTATCGCATTCGTGGCAGGCGATCATTTCTATGTCAGCAGTAGCCGGGGGTTCGGGTAGGCTCATAGGCTGCTATTATCCTTTATCTCCGCTGTAAATGCACCGCTTGCCGGTAAGCGCATGGGCTATCCCGTAACTTTGACAGGTCAAGGTCAGGCCTTGTCGCCAAGAGGAGGGGGAGCGTCCGCCTGTCCATTCTCCTGAATCCAGCGCTTCGTGGTGTTGGGCGGTGCCAGACGGATACCCTCGGCGTCAAAGCGGCGCATGATGATCTCCATGTTGACCTGCTGATCGTAGGCCATCGACTTCCAGCGCTTCGGCGGTTGATACCAGTAGCAGACGAACAGGTTCAGTGAATCCGTATTGAACTCGTCAAAGAACACTCGCGGCGGCAATTCCGGCAGTGTTGCCGAATTCAGTATCCTTTGTCTACAAGTCGTTGTTTTGCGGGTGCGATTTTCAGTAACTCACCAGCGCGTTCGAAGACCGTATCGGGAACACCAAAAGCGCTCTTCAACGCCACGTCACGGTCCCACAGGTTCTCAATTTTGCCCACATCCCAGGCTTTCTCGGCACCGATATGGTTAACGTGGTACCAAGGTGATACCAGTGGAAAAAACTGCAGCGGCCAGTCGGTACCGTAAAGCATGCGTTCGTTGATCCCGTCGACTTTCAACGCTCGAGCCAGGTACCCGAGTTTGTTTAGCTGGGTGAGGCTGGAGATATCGGCGTAAAGATTGGGGTGTTCGGCAAACATCGGCAGGATGCGTTCAAAGTTATCCTGGCCCTCGCTCTCGCCGGTGGTGGCGATATGGGCCGCGATCACAGTCACGCCCAGTTCAAGCGGCAGGCGCAGCCGGTGAGGATCGGCCATTTCGTCAACGGCGCCGGCAAACGATTTTTCCATACCCGTGTGGGTCAGTAGCGGTATCTGAAGCTCGGCCATGGCCTTGTAAAAAGATTCGTACTTCGGATTGGCCGGGTTGATATTCATAATAGACGGTATCCACTTGACCAACACGGCGCCGCTGGCGTGTGCGGCTCGCAGGCGTTCAACAGCATCTTTCCTGTTGGGGTTGATACTGGCACCGAATAACAGGTTGTCGTACAGGGCTGTTTCGCGGGCAACGAAGTCGTTGGGAACAAAAATCTGCGTTTTAACCCGGTCGAGTTCGCCGCTGTCGGTGACATAGCCATCCATGGCGAGGATGACGGCCTGGCTGATAGTTTCCGAGGCGGCAATCTTTGCGCTGAGTTGCTCGAGTAACAGGCGGTCACCGTGTTCCTCAAGTTTTTCTTCAGTGACGTCCATGGCCCACAGGTAGAAAGGAAAACGGAAATTCTCACGCATGGTTCCATTGATGAAGCATCCGCTGTCGCCATAGCCGAGTCCGGCAACGTGAACGTGCAGGTCAATGATGGATTTCCCCGTTGCGGGTAGTAACGCATCGCCGGTACTGTCCGGGTCTTCAGCAAACCCGGGTTGGCAAACAAGCAGTATCAGGTAGATCAGCCAGGAAGGTTTCATAATATAATGCACTATTTTGTTTCGTCAGGGATGTCTTCAGGTAAAACAAAGGGTGTCGTATTGAGTAGCGGCCCCATGAGTATGGTACCTCCACCAGGTTTGCCGATACCGGCAGTTGTATAGATGTAGTCGAATATGTCGTCAGCCTGATCCTCACTGACCACAACCTGTACCATTCTGACTAACGTGGGCTCTGGCAGCTTGCCGCGTTCGGCGACAGCTTTCTGCAGCATGGATATACCACGGCAGGCGACGCTGCTACTGCTTACGATCTGTTTGTCCTTGCGTAGTGCTTGCATAAGGCGTTTATCACTGCCGTCACCTTTCAGAACGCAGGTGATAAGTTTGCCGGGAGCGGATGGTAAAGTGGATGAAAACGTATTCATAGTCAGGTCGCTCAGGTATCCGGGTGTGATTCAGTCAGGTGCTTCAGCATGTCCTGCGGAATGTAGGTGGCAACTTTCTCCAGTGGGGTAATGTATTGGTAGCCGTTGCCGGGCACGTTGAGTTTCCCGGCCCGGAAGACGGCATCAAAAACGGTATCGCGTTGTTCACTCGATACCAGCAGACTGACGACGTCTTTCTCTGCTTCGACGGCAATACCGAGCAGACCGAGGCGTTCGCGTGCGCCATGGCCACGTGCCTGGTAACTGATGGCGCCGGTGAGTGCACCGGCTTCCAGTGCCGCTTTCAGGATAGCGTCAGTGGCGCTCGGTTTAACGACGCAGGTGATCAGGGCTACGTCGGTCAGGTTGGTCATTGACTGTTCATTCATAGCAGGGCCTGTGCCTCCTTTGACGGTGCAACCGGCGCCGTTTTCGCGGCAGCGGCAACTTGTTTTCCAGCCTTGTAACGCGCCCAAAGCCCGGTGACCATGACAGAAATGATCGGCCCGATGGATGCCATGCAGAGAATGCCAAAACCCTCCACGGCATTCATGGCCGAGCCGATACCCAGCCCCATGGCGAGCACCAGGGGTACGGTAATCGGACCAGTGGTGACACCCGCACTGTCCCATGCGACATTGACATACTCTTCGCTGGAGAAAAATGTTAGCACCACGGCGACCAGGTAACCTGGCACAATCATCCAGACCAGCGGCAGGTGGAATATCAGCTTTGCCAGCCCGGCAGCGATACCAAAAGCCACGCCCAGCGAGACTGCATTCAACAGCGTCTTTTTCTTGAACACGCCGTTGGTGAGGTGCTCGGTGGTTTCACCCAGCGCGTTGAGTGCGGGTTCCGCCATAGTGGCACCAAAGCCGAGGGCCCAGGCGAATAACAGCGCCAGCGTGAGCCCGATGCCATACATATAGATAGGCGATATCTCAATGCCTGGTATCTGTGTGTAGGCTGCCGGTATCAGTTCGCCAACATCGCCGCCGAGTTTCGACAGCCCGTAGGTAAGACCAAGATTGAAAATGCACATGCCAATGATGGTCAGGCTGATACCAAAGAAGATTTCACCACGGTTTTTCAGGGGCTCTCGCAAGATAAACCGTAGCACCAGAAAGAGAAATATCACCAGCGGTAGAATGGCGCGCACACCCAGGACGATTTCTTCGCCCGGACTGGTTTCATACCAGGCAGGCGTTGTGGCCGCGGTGGCGGCATGCACGGAGGCCTGGATGATCTCAGCCGGTGTTAGTGTCATGGATACATAGAATGCCAGCAGCAGTACGCCGATAATGGGGAACAGTGAAGCCAGTGTCACTATGCCGAATCCCGACAGACCGGAATCTCCCTTGCCGGCTGCGGCTGCGATACCGATGCCAAGCGACAATACCAGTGGTACGGTAACCGGACCGGTAGTTACCGCTCCACAGTCCCAGGCCAGGCCGATGATGTGTATCAAGTCAGGGTCGAAAGCGGCGCCGACCGTGAGTGCCAGCAGCGGCAGGAGTGCCATATAAATCATCGGCTTCAGGCTCCAGCCGTAAAGAAACCGCAGTGTGCCCAGCACCGCTGCCAGACCTACACTGAGCCCAACCACCAGTACCAGCATATCCGACCACTGGTTTAGCAGGGCGTAGAGGTAGGGTGCCTGTTCCACAGAAACATTTTGCCCAGCGGCTTTCAGTGCGCCAATAGCGGGTTCAGCAAAGGTGACGCCAATGCCTAGCAGCAGGGTTACGATCAGTACCAGTGGCAGGGGAGACTTGCGGGGCAGGGTGCCGCCTATAACAGTTCCAAAGGGCATCAGGCCAAGTTTCAGGCCTTCCATAAAGAGCATCAGCCCGACCATAACGGCCAGCATGCCGCCGGTAATAATGAAGTAGTCAGCTTCCAGCTGACGCAGAATTAGAATCTGGAAGAGCAGCAGGTATGCTGCCAGCGGGACCACGGCGCGTAACTGTTCTATGAAACGCACCGACAGGTAAGGCTGAAACAGCTGGTAGATTTCGCTGCCATTGAGCTTGATGCGTGGTTCCCGCTGGGGAATCAGGTTGCCGTCGGCGTCCAGCTTCGGCGCGGGTTTCAGATCGTTGAAGCTGACTTTGTGGTGGCCGGCACTGATTTCGTGCTGGTAATCGCCAAAACGAAAATGCTTGGGCATAGTAGCTGTATCCGCTGGATGCAGGTAAGGGGATAAATTATTAAGGTGTTAGTGTAAAGCCAGGGGGGCAGGAATAAAACCCGTTTCAGCCAGTGCGGTCCTGTAGCAATGCGTATTCAAAATCTGTGAAGCCGCCGCGGTTGTTTTCCAGCCAGTCGAGCAGTTCGGCCCAGGTTTCACGGTCTTTTTGTGCGTCGCGCGCATTCAGCTCATGGATGCCAAGCCCCTGTTCGGCGGCGCTGACGTAATGCTGGGTATCGCGAACCCGTGCGATGACGGGAATATCCAGTTTGTTGAGGAAACGTTCCAGTTTTTCAACGGCCCTGGTGCGGATGCGTGTGCGGTTAGTGACGATGGCCAGGCGGGTGTTGTGGGCGCGCGCCTTGCCGATCAGTAACAAATCCCGGATGAAGTCGGCCGTCGAATGAATATCGATCGAGGAGGGCAAAACCGGAATAAGTATGACGTCGGTTTCAGCAACACGGTCTTCGATATCCACCAGCGCGTAACCGGCTGGCGTGTCCGTAATAATATACTGGGTATCTTGGGGAACCTTCATCTGCCAGGCGCGCGTGGTGCCCTCGGGTGGCGGCTGGAATGCGGCTACACCATGAATCGGTGGTCGGCTGGGCGGACGCTCTTTCAGCCAGCGGGTGCTGGAGGCTTGTTTATCGTAGTCGAACAATACCGTGCCGTAACCACGGGAGGCACAATAGCTTGCCAGATTGGTGGCAACCGTAGTTTTACCGCAACCACCTTTGGTGTTCATGACGCTGATTTTCAGCACGTTGAAGTGAGCCTTTTTGCCCTGGGTAAGTTTATTGGATTAGGGCCTAGGAATTCTAGCAGGATTGCCGGCTACGTCCAGCAGATTGGCTGGCACGTATCCTGCTCGGGCAGGGGAAGCGTGTGAGCCGGTCTATGTCTGGTTGTATACTGCCCCAAAGTGGTGAATCAAGGGCATCCTTATGCTGCACTCTGGTGCGGAACTGAATGAATACAATGAAAAATTCTGAAAATTTACAATCAGCCACCGATGTCTCCGATCCACGACAGCGGATCCGGCGCCGATTGGAGATTCTTTATGGAGAAACAGCCGGTGAGGTGACTGCCGGACGGATATTCCGGATTCTCGAAACCCACAAACAGTTGCGCGACCGCTCCGTTGTCGGTCCTTTGTGGACCCACCAGGATATCGTGCTGATCACCTATGGCGACAGCATTCAGTCGCCTGCACAGCCCCCGTTACAAACGTTGCGGGCATTTCTCAAGCGTCACCTGGCGGATGCTTTCAGCATGGTGCACCTGCTGCCTTTTTATCCCTGGAGCTCCGACGGCGGTTTCTCGGTAACCGATTTTCGATCGGTGAATCCGGCGCTTGGAAACTGGGAAGATATTGCCGCCCTCGAAGAGGACTATGACCTGGTATTCGACCTGGTGCTGAATCATTGTTCCCGTGAAAATCTCTGGTTCATCGACTATATCGCTGGTCAGGAACCCGCCTGTAACTACTTTATTGAAGTTGAACCTGATGTGAATCTTTCCATGGTAACGCGGCCACGCAGCACGCCGGTGCTGAGTGGTGTACGTACCCGCCGCGGACTG
>Ga0316205_10005601_pt1 | contig 10332 bp, 10 predicted proteins | sample 3monthpyrite_MG_FD_204941 | JGI IMG/M metagenome (GOLD analysis project Ga0316205, IMG submission 204941) | Microbial mat bacterial communities from mineral coupon in-situ incubated in ocean water Damariscotta River, Maine, United States -... | ecosystem: Environmental > Aquatic > Marine >...
TAGGGTGTATTTTTACTTGCAGTTAAAAAATCATCCGGTCTGCTAATTAAACCCTCATTAATTCGTTTTACCTCAATGCCTTTTTTTAATAGTTCGGTTTCGATTTCATTTTCATATTGAATCCGATGAGGCTCATGTCTATTGGTCCATACAGCGTCGCTCACTTGAGCGTGTGTCACCAGCTGAGAAATGGTTTCTACTGAATTGGCTTTAAAAAATTGCAACTTAATATCTAACTTCAGTAAATCATCAGATAATGTTTTAAGGCTTTGATGTAACCACCAGCGAGATGCTCCACCCTCTGTCCAGATGGCATCTTCTTCGGGGCTGTAAATATAAACCGCGATAACGGGTTTGCCCTGCTGCAATGCCCAGCTTAATGCCGGATTATCATTGAGTCGTAAATCGCGTTGAAACCAGAGCAGGGTGTTCATGAATATTTTCGAGTGGTCTTTGAGCTGTTATGAGTTGATGTGCCCTGAGTTGCAGAATAGGCAGGTACATGACTTTCAAATACCTTGAGTGCTACGGATACATTAGCGCCTAATAAAATCCCACCGCTTGCCTGAAAGGCTTCAGTATCAATTAACGCATCCGAACCACCAATAAATACCGGGGTGTTCAACTCTTCAGCCAGGGCTGCTAATTCCTTATTTGCATTCTCATCCATCTGAGTTTGCGCGCCCAGTACCACTGCTTTTGCAGCTGAGCGTTGCGTAATGTAAGGCAGTTGGTCAAGTGGCAGATCGGCGCCAAAATACAATACACGGTAACCCCTTGCCAGTGCTGACAGGGCAAATAACATCAGGCCAATTTCATGGAATGAGCCGGGAACACAGGCGCAGATTATGCGCGCCCCTCGGGCCTGGGAGTAGGCGTGATGGAAGCGGGCGCCCAGTCTGTTCTTTAACCAGCTGGTGTAAAAGTGTTCTTCGGCAACCCCGCTTTGCGGATGTTCTTTCCACCGATTGCCCAGTATGGCGATGGCCGGTTGAATCAGGCGGTCGGTCACCATATCAACAGGATAAAGTGAAGAGGCCTCATTATATATGGCATCAATACGCTCTATATTGAAGTCAGCAGTAGCTTCCAGGGTGGATTTTATATATTCGTCCCATAGGGTTGCCATAGCCGTATTGGCAATTGATGGCGACGCCTTATTGCTCTCTAAGTCGTATAAGTTTAAGGAGGCTGTAGAAGTATTTTCAACGGATAACATCTCAGAAATACTCGGCAGGGTGTGTCCATCATTCAGTAAATCAAGAATTTTTAATACTCGCTTTACATCCAGATTGCAGTATAAACGATGCCCTTTTGGTGTTCTTTCAGGGTGTAATAACCCGTAACGCCGCTCCCATGCCCTTAGAGTCGATGTGCCCACAGATGTTTTTTCAGCCAGTACGCGTATTGGGAAGCGATCCTGATCTATTTGCCGCTTGGTATTAATTGTGTCCTGATTCATTGTTTTTGATTTTGCCATGGGTTTATTGTACAAGAATATTTGACATGTACAAGTTTTATGTATAATATTTTAATCATTGTACAAGTAGTTTGTACAAACATTTGAAGATAGCTGCAGTTTAATAGACGCGCTAGCAGGACTCTAATGATATTTACGAATGATATATACGTGAAGTAATTTTACTAATAGATAGGTGATACAAGTGGGCAAACAGCTAGCAGGTCAATTAACGGGTAAACGATTTAAAGGCATATCCAGTTTTGAGCATGGTCGCAGCGCGGCTATGGGGGTATTGGTGGTGAACCTGGGTACACCTGATGAGCCGACTACGTCTTCTGTCAGGCGCTACCTGGCTGAATTTCTGTCTGATCACCGTGTTGTTGAAATCCCTAAATTACTCTGGATGTTAATACTCCATGGCATCATTTTACGACTCAGACCTGCAAAGTCGGCACGCGCCTATCAGAAAGTATGGAGTGAGCAGGGCTCACCGCTGATGGCGGGTACTGCTGATTTAAGTTCAAAAATACAAACCGTACTCGATGATCGTATTTCCGGGCAGTGCAATGTTCAGCTAGCCATGCGTTATGGCAATCCATCCATTAAAGATGGATTAGAGAAGCTTCAGGCAGCGGGTGCAGAACGCATTATGGTGTTGCCTTTGTATCCTCAATATTCTGGAGCAACAACCGGTTCTGTTGCAGATGCGGTGTTTTCAAGTTTATCTAAATGGCGATGGGTGCCAGAGCTAAGAATGCTCGGAGCTTATCACGATGATCCAGATTACATATTAGCTGTAGCGCAATCGATTTATGCGCATTGGCAAGCAAATGCGCATTTAACAAATAAAAAACTGCATAAGGGGCATAAATTATTTATCTCATTTCATGGCATGCCTAAAGCCACTTTGCAGGCGGGCGATCCTTATTTTTGTCACTGTCATAAAACCGCAAGATTAATCGCAGCCGAATTGAATTTACATGAAGATCAGTGGGAAATGGCATTTCAATCTCGATTTGGAAAAGCAGAGTGGTTACAGCCCTATGCAGCTAAACGATTTGTTGAGCTGCCAGACGAGGGCGTAAAAAACATTACCGTTGTGTGTCCAGGTTTTTCAATCGATTGTCTGGAAACACTGGAAGAAATAGCGATTGAAGGGCATGCAGAGTTTATCGCGGCAGGAGGACAGTCTTTTGAATATGTTCCTGCTTTAAATTCATCAGCACAGCATGTTGAGTTTATGGTTAATCGAATCATAGAAAATGCATCTGCCTGGCCTGAATTAAAAAAAGACCTGGATGTTAATGATCTGGATATTAATGTTAAGAATAATTCCCTAGTACTCAGTAAACAGTTAGCACTAGCAGCAGGAGGGGCTTGAGATGAGTTCAATTGATGATATTAATAAATCAAAGATGAATGTGAATTCCAGTGAGATTTCCAGTGAGATTTACAATGATATTCATACGCTTAAATCATCACGACCATTACTGGGTGTAAGTGCTTGCTTACTCGGTAAACCGGTACGCTTTGATGGTGGACATAAGAAAAATGATTTCATCTTGTCATCACTAACTAATTATATTGATTTCGAATCTATTTGCCCTGAAATGGAAGCCGGTTTTGGAATGCCAAGGCCCACTATGCAGTTACGACAGCAAGGTGAAGAGGTTCGTCTGGTATTTAGCAAAAATCCGGAGAATGATGTCACCGACCAGTTAATACATTATTCTGCTGAAAAAGTTAATCAGTTAGAACATCTTGACGGTTTTATTTTCAAAAAAGATTCCCCCAGCTGTGGTGCTTTTCGTGTGCCTCTGGTGATACATAAAGACGGGTTTAAAAATAGAGAAGGCGTCGGTCTTTTTGCAAAAACATTTATGGATCGACATCCTCTCATTCCCGTAGAAGATGAAGGGCGCTTAAATGATGCCGATCTGTGCGAAAACTTCTTTGAACGTGTTTATGCCTATCGCCGTTGGAAACAAATAAGTAACCCGCAAAGAAATGTTCAGGGACTCATTGAATTTCATGCCAGGCACAAGTTATTGCTGATGGCTCGTGGTAGTCATTTTTATCAGGAACTCGGTCGTCTGGTGTCGGGGACGACATCAAAAGACCTGATTCAGAAGCGTGAAAGATATATCAGTAGATTTATGCAAGTAATGAAAATCACTGCACATCGAGGCCGTCAGGTAAATGTGCTGCAACATATTATGGGTTATTTGAAACAGGCTATCAGCAGTGAGGATAAGCAGGAATTGTTATCGTTGTTTGAAGCTTATAGACAACGTCAACTTCCTTTGATTACCCCGGTTACTTTATTGAGGCACCATCTGCGTGTTCATCCACAACATTATATTTCAGAACAACATTATCTCGAACCCTTTCCTGAACAACTGGCATTGAGGTCATCGTTATGAAACAAGCCTCTTTAATGAATGATATTTGTATTCATGAAAACAGTATTGCGCATTTAAAATTTACAGCGCAATGGAGTGATCAAGCAGGGTCACACACAGCTATTCAGCATGTTGAAAAATTTAACATATGGCGAGATATAGACCTGCTGCCTGAGCCATTGAAAAACGATATTTTGCATCACTCAGTGGGTAAGCGGGAAAGCCATACATTTACCAGTGGTGAGATAGTACCTGCATGGAAATCTTCGCAGCTTATAACACTGCCATTACAAAACTTTTATGGTTATCTACCTGCTGGTCGTCTTCCAAATAGATGCCTTACTAATGGATCAGGAGTTATGCCCAGAGCCGGACGCTTTTACCCCAAGGGCTTGATAAAAGGCGTGAATGGTGTGTATAGCGAAAATATGTTTCCTGTACGTCTGGTTGAGGTTAGAGGTGATGAAATTGTTGTTGATTTCAATCACCCATTAGCGACTCAAGATATTAAGCTTGATGTAGAAATAATAGATATCTTTCCACCATCAGATGAGCATGGAGGGCGCTGTACTGATATTGTTCAGGAATTTTTGTGTAATGGGCCCGGCATGCAAATGCCTTCCAAAGATACACCAACAGATTTTAATGTAGAGAGCGTGTTTGATCGAGTTGATGAGAACGCTGATGAAGTCTTTTATCAAAAACAAAGAAAAGTACATCATCTTGATGCCCATGCCAGAAAAACAATTAGTGAACTCTATGCCAGTGCCATTAAACCGGGTAGTCGCGTGCTGGATCTTATGTCGAGCTGGGAATCACATATTCCTGAGAGCATTGAATCTATAAAAGTCAGTGGCCTGGGTATGAATGAAGCTGAGTTGAAGGCTAATCCCGTACTGGATGATTACCTCGTTCACGATCTGAACAAAGATCCATTGCTTGCCTACAAAAATGAAAGTTTTGATTCGGTTATATGTACCGCATCAGTTGAATATCTGATTAATCCGTTAAAAGTTTTTGAGCAAATTAAACGTGTACTTAAGCCAGGTGGCTTATGTTATATGACTTTTTCAAATCGCTGGTTCCCGACTAAGTCGATTATGCTCTGGTCAGAGTTGCACGAGTTTGAGCGTATCGGTCTGGTGTCGGAATTTTTCAGACAGTCAGGCTGGGAAGGGGATGTCAATACCTTATCCAGTAAAGGATTACATCGACCTGTCGATGATCCTCATTATGAAAATACACAAATATCCGATCCGGTTTATGCGGTTTGGTGTCACAAGTAATAATAGATAAATAACCATTATTTAATACAGAGGAAATAGTCATGAATATTCATACACTCGATCCCATTACGCTGAATGATGTAACCGATTTAGAAAATGCGCCCTATGTTATTGAAGGTAAAGGTCAGGGAGCGATCAAAATATATTTTGAATCGGAAGAAAATAAAAATGCATACCTCGATATAGATACTCACGGTTCTGATGGACGTGGCAGTTCAGCCCTTAAAAAGATTTTCGATGAAATGGCAGATAACCCCGACACAGGTTCGATTAATTAAATCCTTACACATTAAAAAAGAAATTATGATAACAGGAGACAGGTTATGAATGCACAGCGCAGTATTAATTGGGTGGAGCAGGGGTATGTCCCAGATAAGATAGTTCGAAAAGGCATACGTCGTTTACTTAAGCAGAGACTGGGTGAGATACATGCAGGGGATGCTGAAGTGTCTGTGGAATCTAAACAGTTATTTATTGAAATAATGAAACACTCGCCCATTGCTCTGTCTCCTGAAAAAGCAAACGAGCAGCATTATGAAGTGCCTGCTGAGTTTTATGATTTTGTTTTAGGTGAGCACAGTAAATATAGCTGTTGTTATTGGGACGAATTCACAAAAGATTTAAACCAGGCTGAAGCCAATGCTTTGTCTATCACCTGTAATCATGCCGAGTTAATCGATGGACAGAATATTCTAGAACTGGGTTGTGGATGGGGATCATTAACGTTATGGATGGCGCAACACTATCCTTCGAGTCAAATCACCGCAGTATCTAATTCTCATTCGCAGAAGGCATTTATTCTCAACAGAGCAGAGAAGCTGGAGCTGACGAATATACAGGTGATTACCTGCGATATGAATGACTTTAATACAACGGAAATGTTTGATCGTGTGGTGTCTGTTGAAATGTTCGAACATATGCGTAACTGGGAACAATTATATAAAAAAGTATCAACATGGCTAAACGAAAACGGCAAGTTTTTTATGCATGTCTTTTCCCATCGTCAGGTTCCTTATAGTTTTGAAGTCAAGGACAGTAGTGACTGGATGAGCGAATACTTTTTTACCGGTGGAATGATGCCAAGCGATGATCTGCCTTTGTATTTTCAGCAAGATTTAAAAATCAGTAGAAGCTGGACCTGGGATGGCAGTCATTATGCAAAAACATCCAATGCATGGCTAGAAAAAATGGACAAAAACAAACAGATCCTGATGCCCATTTTTAAATCAACTTATGGCGATGAACAGGCGAGCATCTGGTGGATGCGTTGGAGACTGTTCTTTATGGCCTGTGCGGAGCTATTCGATTATGAAGATGGGCAGCAATGGCATGTTATGCATTATTTATTTAACAAGGCTTAACAAATGAAAGGGCAGAAACAAATAGCCGTTAATTTCATCGTCTTTCAACTAGGCTGGTTTAGTTGTGTGTTGATGGCTGCCCGAGGTTTACCCGGAACAGGCATTATGATTGCGCTGCTGCTTGTTGGTGTTCAGTTGTTTCTGGCCGAGAATCGTAAGAATTTATTGATTCTTCTATTCATGATAACGCTGATCGGCAGTGCATGGGACAGTGTACTGACGTCTTTAAATATTCTGGTGTTTAACACAGGAATGATCGTTAGTTTTCTCGCGCCGGGATGGATTATAGCGATGTGGTTAATATTTGCGACAACCTTGAATGTTTCATTTAGATGGTTATACGGTCGTTACTGGATAGCCACGTTATTAGGCGCACTATTTGGTCCTTTGGCTTATCAGGCAGGTGCTGCATTAGGTGCTGTCGTCATTCCGGATAATTTACTGGCAAATTTAGTTATGGCCGCAGGCTGGTCTGTTTTAATGCCTTTATCTATAAAATTGGCCGAGATGTCTCACAGTGATAATACCAGAAGAGGTGAGATATGAGTGTTTTTACACAATCATTAATTGCGCTAGTTCCAATGTTTATTGTGGCTGGAGTTTTCTGGCTTATCAGTTTGCTAAAAAAAGACGTCAGTATTGTTGATAGCTTATGGCCACTGTTTTTTATCATCGCTGCGGTTACGATGTTTAATGATCAGGCGCTAACTTCAGACCGCGCACTGTTAGTTTTATGTTTAGTGGTTATCTGGGGGCTACGACTGTCGATTTATATCACGCTACGACACTGGGGGCATGAAGAAGATCATCGTTACCAGAGCATTAGAAGTAATAATCAACCTGGCTTTGCAATAAAAAGTTTATATTTAATATTCGGCTTTCAGGCTCTGATTGCCTGGATCATTGCACTGCCTTTATTTTATACCATCAGTTCTGCAGCGCCTTTGAATATGCTCGATGGACTCGCCGTGTTGTTATGGCTTGTGGGCATGTTGTTTGAATCGGTGTCTGATTATCAACTCTATCAATTTAAAAAGAATCCTGAGAATAAAGGAAAAATATTAACCCAGGGCTTATGGAAATATTCAAGACACCCAAATTATTTTGGTGAATGTCTAGTCTGGTGGGGATTCTTTATGTTTGCACTTTCTGACTTTGCCTATTTAACCATTATATCTCCATTGTTAATGACCTTTCTATTGCTCAAGTTTTCGGGTGTAAATTTGTTAGAAAAATCAATGAAAACCAGACCGGGATATGAGCACTATATGCAACACACAAATGCATTTATCCCTGGGTCTGGTTACAGCAAAGGTGAGTTATGAAAATAATTAACACTATTAAGTATGTTTTGATCGCGCTGCTCATGATTGCAGGTAATGCTCAGCTTATGGCGCAGAATAATGCACAGAGTATTGAGACGGATAATTTATCAGCTAATACAACGTTAACCAGACAAAACTGGAATTTCATCGCTTATCTGGATGATGAAAAAATTGGCTATCATAACTTTGAGGTCATCAATAATGATGGGGAGATGATTGTAAATACGCAAGCTAAATTCGATGTGAGTTTTATGTTTATTACTGTATATAGTTATGAGCACAAAAATAAAGAAATCTGGAGCAATGAGTGTTTAATTAGTCTTGATTCAAGCACATTAGATGGTGGCGAAGAATTATTTGTTAACTTATCAAATACAAATGGAAATACTCGCATTATTACGCCTGACAGTAATATAACAAAAAATTCCTGCATAAGAAGTTTTGCGTACTGGGATTATGAACTCATCAATTCTAAAGAATTGCTTAATGTACAGACAGGTGAACTGATTGATGTGAGTTATAACTTTGTTGGTTCTGAGAAAATCAATGTTAATAATCAATCTATAGATGCCAGGCACTATCAATTAAAAGGCAAAGATAGCGCAGGCAAATTGATTAATATAAGTCTCTGGTATAACTCAAACGACCAGTGGTTAGCTCTACAATCCGTGCTTGATAATGGACGTTCTCTTCGATATCAGCTTACACAGGAATCAGTACAATGAAGTGGCTGACAATGACCACTATTATTGTATTTTTACAGGCCTGTTCGCATGCGCCAGAAATAGCTTTACCGCGTGCGAAGGATGTTGATCTGAGTCGATTCATGGGTGACTGGTATGTGATTGCTAATATCCCCACGTTTATAGAAAAGGGCGCACACAATGCCATTGAGTCCTATGCCATGAACGAAGATGGCACGATTGCCACCACATTTCGTTTTAACCAGGATTCATTTGAAGGTGAATTAAAACAATACAACCCTACCGGTTATGTTAGCGAAAACATTAACAGCGAGTGGGGCATGCAGTTTATCTGGCCCTTTAAAGCTGAATACATTATTGCCTATCTTAGCAATGATTATAAACACACCATCATTGCACGTTCTGCGCGTGATTATCTTTGGATTATGTCTCGATCTCCTGTCATTGATGAGCATCTTTATCAGTCATTAGTGCAACGTTGTGTCGATATGGGATATCAACGTGAGTTGATAAAAAAAATTCCACAGCAGGTTAGATCATCACAAAATCAACATGTAGTTAAGATGGAGGCAATACAATGAAACTGGCCATTATAGGTAGCGGGATTTCAGGTAATGTTCTTGCCTATTATTTAAATAAGGAATATGACATTACTGTGTTTGAAGCCAATGATTACATCGGTGGTCATACACATACCCACGATGTAGAACTACATGGCCAACATTATGCAGTGGATACAGGCTTTATTGTTCACAATGATCTGACTTATTCCAATTTTATAAGCTTACTGGAGGAGCTCGGTGTAGAGCGGCAAAAGTCGACTATGAGTTTCAGTGTGAAATGTGAAAAAACCGGGCTTGAATATAACGGTAATAATCTGAATTCATTATTTGCACAGCGTAGAAATTTATTGCGCCCATCATTTTATAAAATGATAGGTGATATTCTGCGCTTTAATAAAGAATCGATTGCTTTACTTAAAACACCTGAAAATGATATTAGTCTTGGGGGTTATCTCCAGCAGCATGGTTATTCTTCCCAGTTTATTGAGCATTACATTATTCCAATGGGCTCAGCTATCTGGTCATCAAGTTATGAACAGATGCTGGGGTTTTCTGCTCATTTCTTTATACGATTTTTTCATAATCATGGTCTGCTTAATGTGACTGATCGGCCAGACTGGTATGTCATTAAAGGGGGTTCCAGTGCGTACCTGGATAAACTGACATCAGGCTACCGCAGTAAGGTTCGTCTGAACTCAGCAGTTAGACAGGTTAAAAGACTGGAAAACCATGTCGAAATCACCACTGACGCTATGTACGCTGAAAAATTCGATTATGTTTTCTTTGCCTGTCATAGCGATCAGGCACTGAATATGCTTGATCAGCCTGATGCTTTTGAAACGGACATATTGTCATCTTTCCCTTATCAAAATAACGATGTGGTTCTGCATACTGATACTGCCTTATTGCCAAAAAGAAAACTGGCCTGGGCATCCTGGAATTATCACCGACTAGAGAGCCAGACCACACCCGTAGCGGTTACTTATAATATGAATATATTACAGGGTCTGGATTGCCCTGAAACATTCTGCGTCACACTCAATCATTCAGATGCTATTGACGAATCAAAAATTATTAAGCATCTTAATTATATGCACCCGGTTTTCACACAAAGCACACTCGATGCACAAAAAAAGCATTCTAGATTAAATGGTATGAACCGATGTTTTTATGCGGGTGCTTACTGGCGTTATGGATTTCATGAAGACGGTGTTGTGAGCGCTTTAAAT
>Ga0316205_10005602_pt1 | contig 10331 bp, 9 predicted proteins | sample 3monthpyrite_MG_FD_204941 | JGI IMG/M metagenome (GOLD analysis project Ga0316205, IMG submission 204941) | Microbial mat bacterial communities from mineral coupon in-situ incubated in ocean water Damariscotta River, Maine, United States -... | ecosystem: Environmental > Aquatic > Marine >...
GCGACATCAGCTAGTGTATCCATCTCAAATCCTCCAAAATCCAAAAAGGCAACCCGGCACCAAACAGGCACCGAGCAAGCAACCTAAAGTTCCCCCAGCAAACGCAACCACATAACTAAAAAGCATCCGCCCAATCAAACCCAGGTAATCCAAATGCGGTAAGATCAAAGCAAGACAGATCAACCCCATCCTCCCCCAATCCAACCCCACTCGCCTGCGCTTCATCAAGCAACAAACGATTTCTCTCACCCACGGGTAAAGGCAAACTCAGCAGGTAATTAACATGCGAGCGCAGGGTTTCCATAGTGGTGGGAAGGGTTTCGTTAAGCCGTGTTGAAAGTACGGACGCGGATTGCCCAGCGTTAAATTCGCTACCCACTAACCTGGCCGGTGAATCGACAGCTACTAAGTCAGCTATAGGTTCTAAACTGGATGCTGGTTGCCCGGAGATTTGCCCAGGCATTCGTGCCGGGTTTTTAACCGGTGCTTTGAAAAAGTTTGTTTTCGTTACTAATTTACTTTGGACAAAGCGGGTTCGTAGCGTAGAATATTTTCTAACCATTTTGACCTCTTAAACAGGTTAATGTGGTTAGCTGGCTTTTGGTGTTGATACACCTTAGGTCAGCGATTGTAATTCATGGTTTAGTTTATCGATAAGCTGCTTTATTTATGCATTGGTTTTTGTTAAGTATTTTTAAACCAATCAAACACGTTGTTAATATGTAAGTTCGTAATGGCATCACCGTAATATCATTCTAAAAACAAACGGGGCTGTCACTTTGCGATTCGCCATAAAAACAATCACCCAACCTCTAGCACAGAGATTGATTAAAAGGCCACGATTTTTTTAAGATTAAAACACAGGATTTTCACACGTGTGTCCTGAAATATATTTAACAATAGTCACACAAGATTCACTCAAACAGATAAGCATAGTATCTGTTTGTAAAAGTCCTTTTTTAATGTAACGATATGGGGTATTTTTACAAAGCGGGAAACATACCAATCAATAACTTATCGAACGGGGCTTAATGCACGTTATAAGTAATCTCTAGCTTGGTGCCAAGGAATAAAAATATGAAATGCTCTGTCTATATAGCAACAAGTGTCGATGGGTATATCGCAACACCTGAGGGAGGTGTTGACTGGCTTCATACTTCAGGTAACCTGGAAGTTGATATGGGTTCTGAAGATATGGGTTTTCAGTCTTTTATGGATTCCGTAGATTGTATGATTATGGGGCGTAAGTGCATGGAAATGATTTCCAGCATGAATTTAACCTCTGAGCAATGGATTTACGGCGATATGCGTATTGTTGTGTTAAGTAATACAATGAAAGAACCGCCCGAAAATCTTCGTGGAAAAGTTGAAATGTACTCAGGCGACATTCAAAATTTAGTTTTAAACTTAGAAAGTTGCGGCCTTAAACATGCGTACATCGATGGTGGTTCAACCATCACATCTTTTATTAACCTTAAACTCATTGATGAAATAACCATTACAAAAGTTCCCGTGCTTTTAGGTGAAGGGGTTCCACTTTTTGGAAAAATCAATAATAATGTAAAGCTTGAAAATGCTAAGGCATCAGTATTTCCGAATGATTTCGTCCAGGTTAAGTACAGTGTAAATTACTTATAAATCACTCAACCGGACGTACTGCGCTCTCACTTCGCACCCTCCTGGTTAAGTCAAACGTTAGTAACGAAAAGGAACTATGGATATACCAACCAAAAAAAATATCATTATGCGGATAACTGCCATTATTGCTCTGGTAGAGTTTGCCATAATGCTTGGTTTTGCGAGCTTGACGTTTGATATAGGCGTATACGCCGAGGCCATTCTGGATGTCGTCTTGCTGGTCATATTATCCACTCCAATGATTTATATTTGGATAATAAAACCATACGTAGTCGCACGTGATAATGCTATACATCAAATAACCCATATGGCATATCACGACTCGTTAACACAATTGGCAAATCGCCGTTTGTTAATTGAATATCTAGAAAAGATAATATCCAGGTTTGTTAGAGAGAAATCGTATGGGGCGCTTCTATTTATAGATTTGGATGGATTTAAAGTTATAAACGACAAGAACGGGCATGATGCAGGGGACGCGACACTTATTGAAATTGCTAAACGCCTTAATTCTATTGTGAGGAATGAAGACATTGTCAGCCGTGTTGGTGGTGATGAATTCGTTGTTGTATTAAGTCAACTTGATACTGATGAACAACGAGTAAATAGCGAGGCACTGATGATAGCCGAAAGAGTCCTAAAAGGATTGAATAGAGAAATTAATTTCAAAAATACATCACTTCAGATTGGCGCCAGTATTGGACTACGTCTTTTGACACCTGAAAAAATAAGCGCTGAGTCCGCACTAAAAGATGCTGATATTGCAATGTATCGTGCTAAGAAAGCGGGAAAAGGTCATATTGTTGTTTATCGAAAATAACTCAACACGAGTTAATCGAGACACATAAAAATACATAACCAGGATAGCTATCTTAAGAAACCACTAAAAAACTTAGATAAAATCTTTTTTTGTTATTGTGGCCTGTCAGGTTTATAGCTCTACTAAAAAGGCACACTTTAAATACTTCTGTGTAACTACCCTTGATTAAATATATTCAGTTAAACGTTCTTCAAACTCAATCATAAACCGATTAAGTGCTGCTTTCCAATTTCTTATCAGTATCGTCCATTTTTGGAAAGCTCGCTGAGTTGCTAAATAAATTGCCTTCTTTGCCGAGTCATCAGTTGGAAAGAGTCTTCGTTTTTTAATCACTTTTCGTATATCACTGGATAGTTGAATAACGTATTTAAGTTCTGCCAGTGAGCATGCCAGGATTTGCTGGTTTGGGGTATTTTTCATCCCAGCGTTCTACAAATTCATCCAGTGAAAGCAACGCTTGCTCTTCCGAAATCAAAGTAAATCAAAGTAAATCAAAGTAAATCAAAGGCTCAGGGTGAACCTTTGATTCCTAATTTAGCTATAGTAATTTTTAATTCTGTACGCGTTGGATTCACTTAAAACTCCTTTTTTATAATTGATTTATCTTTCAACCGAGTCTGGCCCCTTGATTTTTGTTAGCATGACAGCGTTATGATCAATAAATTATCACTTTGGTACACTAATAACGAGGAAAAGGATTATGTTTACTAGAAGTATTACACTAACCGCTATTTTATTTCTCATGTCTTGTAGTATGGGTACATCACCAAAAAGCACCAATGGATTTGATAGTGCATGCCAAATATTTAAAGAGGCTTCTGCAAAAAATCTTAACCCGGAAGAACTTGGTAATTATATTGCGACAGAGCTTGATAATATGGGTGACCAGATTGCCTCAAAAGAAGCTAAAGAGGTATACCACGTATTATTTAACGTTAACCCAAATCAACGCTATAGTCTTTTTAAAGAATCGGCTGAGACTACACTGAAAAGAGACTGGGACTGCCAGGCCATGAAAGCTTTATATGAATCATGATTTATGGAAGAGCTTTTCAATACATAACTAATGGAAGGAACAATGACAATTGATAATTATTAGTATTTGTCACCGCCCCCATAAATATTGCATCAATCATTACCAGGATAATTCATCCGATTTACAGGCGTATCACTACGGTTAGCCGAAATTAAAGTATACCTATACTCTCTAGTGCCAACTTTTGATAGTGGATTATTTATCTTAAAAACGTACTCAACCGCAAATCCATTTTTTACTGTTAAAAATTCATTTTCAGTTTGAGATATTAAAATCATGTTCTGAGAATAAATGAATTTATTTTTTTTACTAATATTTCGCGCCTGATAACTTAACGCCTCACCTTCCGACCCCTGCCAATTAACAAAAGCGACCTCATTATTCGCTACGCCATAAAACTGCCCTTTAACCAGTTCAACAAAAGAGTGACTTCACAATCATTTTCATAAGCTTCAGGCACCTTGCAAACACGCCCACTAACCCTGTACAACCCAATCACACTTTTATTCTGTTGTGCATCTATAACAGCACATGATTCAAGCGCAAGAAATAATATTAATAGAACGTAGCGTTTATTTATTATAATAATTTTTGTCTTCGTAATAAATAAAATCAAAGGACCAGACTCTATGCCAGCAGGTTAAGCCGCAACCTGTTGATTTGTTTTTTTGCTTTGCTCGATTTTAAAATAATTAGTTATTTTCGGCGAGCCTGACACCTTGGTCTTTATTTTTCTATTGCATTTTATCAAGTATACTCTTTTCAACATCGCGAGGACAAATCGCCTCTTTCGTATACGCACTTCTATTTTCTATAAAACTTAAAAATACATAATTAACAAGCCACGCGTCATTTTTTTTATTGTATTCCACATGTAGAGATAACGGTTCATTATTTTTATCTATTCCATTTATACTTAAACAGCCCATATTATTATTAAAGATTTGGTAGTGTGACACATCTTTATAAATATAATTTGATAGCTTCAATAATAGCAATGAATTTTTATCGTTTGGGTTAACCTCTTTTAGGTAGTTCGTTGTAAAATATTCACTTCTATTTAAAACAATTTCACCATTTTTTACTTCCTGACTTAGCTTATTATACGCATCATACAACTGAGCTGTATCAGTTTTCAAAGCAGCGCAACTAGAAAATAGCAGGCTGAGTATTATTGGTAGATAAAATTTCACTCTAATGCTCCATAATACGTTGCAATTCCATATCATAGGCATGATGCCTTCCCTTTAAAGCTCTTGCCGCACGACATAAAAGCCCTGAACATGATGTGATTAATTTCTCAATATCAAAGCTTCCAGAAATTGCTATTTTCGCAGATTTAATATCTATCATGGCAGTATACTTAATATTACTTGAACCCCCATTAGAAAAGCTGACATTTACAAACTTAATATTTGCACCAATTTTATCTAAAGTTTCACTACCACTAAAAGTTATCGCTCCCATTTTTCCACTCAGCGAGCATCACCATTCTGATCAACTGTTAGCTTAAAACTCCCTTTTGCTCTTACTATTTTTGTAGCTAGACCTTTGTCTTTTGAATAAGCAACTTCTACTAATTTAGCTATCGTAATTTTTAATTCTGTACGTGTTGGATTCACTTAAAACTCCTTTTTTATAATTTATTTATGTTTCAACCGAGTCTGACCCCTTGATTTCACTGCCTTCTTTCTGCTTCTCCTTTTGCTCATCTAATATGAATATTCTTAGCATGGGTGTCTTGTTAAATACTCAATCGGGGCCACACGGCTCCCCCTTATCTTCACTTCGTGGTTTACTTTAAATTTCCAATTCGATCTACAGTAGCAAATGAGCTACGGGGACGACCATCTATGCTGGTAAAATTTCCACCAAAATAAACATTTTCCGGATCAGCCAATATAGAGAGCACATTGTCATTTAATGAGACGTTAGGCTGCCAGTTTGTGATAGAGCCATCGGGCCTGATTTCTGCAATCTGACTGCGCAGAACAGGCGAACCATTAAAATCATCCACAGTATTAAAGCTTCCGCCTACAAAAATACTCCCTTGAAAAGTGGTTAACGAGTCAATATCATTATTCGGGTTTGGATTCCAGGGGCTTAATAAGTTACCGCCATTTTGCGCAAGGGTTTCAACCGTACCTACAGCCGCTAAAAAATTACGATTAACACCACTCACAAAATTAAACCTGCCGCCCAGGTAAACCTGATCGCCTTCAATTGATATAGCTCGAACCCGGTTATCTGGGCTTGGCTCCCAGGCAATATCAACGGCTCCATTTAAATTAATCGCCGCTAAATTATTAATGCCGGATACATTACTAAAGCCATTAAATTTCCCTCCTATGTATACAGTATTAAGATCAACTTTTATGGTGTTTATTTCATCAGCACCGTTAGCAAGTTGTGGTCAGGCCATATCAGGTAATGCATCTAAGGTGCTAACTGAGGCAAGGCCACGTCTAGTCAGATTACCAACTGCATTAAAGCGCCCACCTATATATACTCGATCAACATTGACAGCAATGGCAAATACTTCGTCATTTACATCTGGATCCCAACTGGTCACTGTGTTTGTCGGTAGCACTATTGCGGCTATGTTATTTCTAATCATGCTACTAATGCTTGTAAACCCTCCTCCCACATATAGAATATCATTGTTTATAGCAAGTGCATTTACAGTCCGAGCCAAACCACTTACATCAGGATTCCAATCACTCAATGACCCATCCGGATTAATCGCCGCTAAACCATTACGCATTTCACTGCCTACCTGGTTAAACCTGCCTCCAACATAAAGCGTTCCATCGGCAGCTTTTACCATTGCTAGAACATCGCCATTAAATTTCCATTCTTCAGGTACCACATTGACTACCGCTGACTGAACTGCAATGTCGCTGTAAACCGCTTCTAACACAAAATAGAACGGCTCATCATTTCTTAAGTTAGCTGCCGTAAACACGGGTAAGCCAAGCACATTACTCAACAAGGTACCATCAGGAAAGCTTGCGTAATTAGACGGATCAAAATTTACGTCAGAAGATGAATACAGGTTATAACTTACCGCCCCCGTATCAACCCAACTTAACCCTGCGGAACGAGATTGAGGCAACGCCTGTAAGTCAAAATCATTATCCCTGATAGTCACGGTGTGAATATCTGGCAAACGATTAATGGCATTCAGCGGTGAGCCCAGCGTCACTATCACAGTTTCATCTGGCTCGATTGTTACGTCATTTGTAATACTAAATTCCTGGACCGCACTTAACTGCCCGGCTGAAATTAAAATTTCACCACTCAATAAATCGTGATCTCGACCACCACCTGTTTGGCTTGCGGTTCCGGTTACCATGAATGGAACGCTAATATTATATGCACTAGCCGTGCTCAGTTCTGCAATAACAGTCACTAAACCTGTGTTCTCTGCAACAAGCTGACTGCCACTTGAAAAGGCAACAGTAATTTGTTCACAGATAACCGCGACATTAACGACATTGCTTCCTGCAACTGTGCCAGACCCACCAGCGCTAACCAGACAATCATAACCAACCGGTTGGGTTTTTATGCTTACTAAATAGTTGTTACCGTCAGTGATGGCATTGCTGAAAGTAAAATTTCCATCTGCATTGATCGGCAAATCATTAGCGCCGTTATTTTGTAGCACTACGCTGCCGCTGCTTAAACCTATTACATCGCCACCAATTGTGTAATCATTATCTTCAATGGTTACGGTTTGGGTTGCAACAGAACCAACGACCAAATTAACAGGTGAAGTCATGGTAACTGTAATGGTTTCATCGGCTTCAGCTAGCAGATCATCCTGTACGTTAAATACGGTTGTAACTTGCGTTTGCCCCGCCGCAATATTAATGGTTGCTACACCGAGATTATGATCCACTCCATTACCGGTTGCCGTACCGGATACGCTGTATCGAATAGATGAATTAGTCACATTGGGTGCGCTGAGTGTTGCAGTAACCGACACGTTACCAACACTTTCTAAAACCCGTTGGGCGGCGGTTGAAAAATTGACTGTTATGGTTTCACAACTAATGGCAACACTGTTAACGTTTGCATTATTAACACTGCCGCTTGCATTGCCCACGGAGCAAAACTGACCATCGGGTTGGCGATTAATGCCAACCTGATAATTATCACCACTGCTTAACGTGCTATTAAAAACAAAACTGGAACCGCCAATAACTGGCAGGTCATCTGCGCCATTATTACTTAGCACAAAGCCTGCACCCGTAAGCCCGGTTATCGTGCCGCCTACCGTATAGTCGTTATCGGTTATGGTGGTGGTATGGCTGGTGATTGATCCGGTGCTGGCATTGGTTGGCACGCCCAGGGTGATGACAATGGTCTCATCACTTTCAGCTAACGCATCATTCTGAATAACAACGTTTTTGGTGCTTGTTGTTTGCCCAGGAGTAAAACTAAAACTACCATTACTTAAGTTATGATCGACATTACTCCCCGTTGCACTACCCGAAACGCTGTAGGGAACTGTCACGGTAAACGAGCTTGCAACATCAAGAGTGGCGCTAACATCAACATTACCGACCGCTTCATTGATGCTTCGACTGGCGATTGAAAAACTCACCTGCGGCGGCGCATCATCATCAGTGATACTGAGTGGCACTTTTTGAAGACTCGCTTCAGTTCCATTCACGACGGTACTTACATCGATGATGATAGATTCATTAATTTCATCTATATCGTCTGGTATAGCCGTTAAGGTAATTTTACCAAACTCATTACCTGCCTCAATTAAAATCGTACCTGCCCCGCTGTAATCAACACCGGCGGTAGCCGTTCCGCTATAAGCCAGATTGACAGTAACATCACGCCCAGAAACTTTATTGAGTGTTGCTGTAACATTTATACTACCTGAGGCCTCCGATAATGACGGTGCATTATTAATGCCCAGCGTAATAATAGGCTCCTGATCATCGTCATTAATGGTGGCGGTTTTACTTTGAGTACCCTCTTCAGTTGAATTAATAACTGAAGCAATATCTACAATAATGGTCTCATTATTTTCATCCAGTGCATCTTGCGTGGCAATAATATTCACTGAAGCAGTGAGCATATTTGGCAGAATAGTTATACTCGTTATTGGGTTGTAATCCGTGCCAGGAGTAGCCGTGCCTCGATAACCTAAATTCACAGTAACGGGCTGATTAGTTAAACCACTTAAATTGGCATAAACAATGGCAACACCGCTATTTTCATTAATGGAAATATTGTTAATGCTTAAACTAACCGTCGGGTTACCTTCATCATCCGTATTTATTACATTTACATTGCCAGGTGTCAGGTTGTTGTAATTATTATCATTGGACACGGCGGGGGCGAAATTAATCGTGTAGGCCTTATCGCCATCTTCAACATTATCGTCCTCACCGGTTACGGTAACAGTTTGCGCACTGTTCCAGTCGCCCTGAGTAAAGGTGAGAACCGTTTTATCTATTGTGCCTTCTGCGGTATTGTCGCTATTAATGTCGATGCTGACATTACTTGAAGGCTGTGTTGTCAGCTGCACGGTAAAGGTGGCACTGCCACCGGCTTCACTGGTGGCTCCACTGATGGGGCTAATATTAAAACCCGGGCTATCGTTATCGATATTGATGATGCCAAGATCATCAATCGTTTGTGCATTATAATTACTGTCTACAGATGCCACTTCGGTGAAGCGAATGGCGTAATCCACATTACCATCGACAACCTCATCATTGATGCCGGTAACGGTAACAGTTTGTGGTGCATTCCAGTTTTCACTGGTAAAGGTGACTGCATTTTCATCAATGCTGCCCTCGAGTGCATTGCTGCTGCTTAATGTAATCACCACATCATTCACCGGCGCCGCGGTTAAAGCAATCGTAAAACTAGCACTCACGCCGGTTTCAGTGGTGTTACCACTAATGGAGCTAATCGCAAATCCGCCGTAAGGGCTGCTGCCACTGGCGAGTTCTACTATATTAGATATGCCGTCACTATCATTATCATAACCAACAATATAATCGGTTTCAGTGATGTTTAAAATGTTGTTACCGGCGCCGACATTATTAACTTTACTCACACTGGCAAGTAAAAGCGGGGTCTCGGGTGTGGCATCAAAAACGAATTCAAAAACAATTTCAAAGCGGTGATCACCTTCACTTAAATCCGTGAGTTGAACGCTGGCATTGTTATCACCAACACTCATTGGTTGTCGCTCACCCCTGTCAACAATAATAAAGGCTTGCAGTGTGCCATTGTCAGGCAAGGCGGTTTTTAGCGCAGCCGGCAGTGAAACACCCCCACCATTTTTAGAACTGGTATCTACACTGGAGCCACCATCACTACAGGCACTGAGTGCGAGCACGCCGAGCAGTAGAAAAAAAGTTGATAATATTTTTCTAATTATTAGTTGCCCTGAACTCATTTTTTTACCCTTAATCCTTACAATTACACTTAACTTTACTTTTTAAATATCACAATGGTTCTTGTCAAACCCTTACTCGAAAATAACTGGCGCCTCTAGCAGCTACTGACGCAAATCAGACACACACCTGAACGGAAAAAATCACGTGGATTTTTTGGCCTGGGCGCAATATGAGCAACGGTTATATTAGGGAGTTTTAAAACGCGATTCGCTTAAAGAAGGGGATCATCCATTAAAACACACTGTTCCTTTAAAAATCTTTGTGCTGATTTATTAATCAGTGGACATTTTACATGATTAAGAAGATCTTGCCGTTAAATACTATTCTTTGAGTTGCAAGTGACTTACTATTGGCCCTGTTTTTTGTGATGCATATCACATATTTGGTGCCGTTGAAAAAGACG
>Ga0316205_10005603_pt1 | contig 10329 bp, 10 predicted proteins | sample 3monthpyrite_MG_FD_204941 | JGI IMG/M metagenome (GOLD analysis project Ga0316205, IMG submission 204941) | Microbial mat bacterial communities from mineral coupon in-situ incubated in ocean water Damariscotta River, Maine, United States -... | ecosystem: Environmental > Aquatic > Marine >...
CAGGGCTGTCGCATATCAAGTCCGACGCAGGTAACGCCAGCTTCCTTTGATTGCAGGCGTTTAATTTGACTACGGCTCTCCGGCAAAGCTACTCCTTCAGCCAGAGTACGCCCGTATGTGCGGATGTTTTCGACCACATGGCCATTTTCATAAACCCTGACCATGAAATAACCCAGTTTCGGCTCGTCATTTCGCCCATACTGGTCACCCGGCTCAATGCGGAAAAATTCGCTATAGTCATGACGAACAAAAGCCGTCGACGGCAGGATATACATCTCCGTGTCACCCAGAACGTCGTACCAGAAGTTATGAACATGGCCACAGAACATACCTTCCGGCTTATATTTCCCGATAACATCCATCAACCAGGAGCGGGCTGGCTCATCAATATTGTCGTATGAGCCGCTTTCGTCAGGATTAGAGACATATGGCGGGTAATGAAGGGCAAGGAAAGTCCGTTTGCCCTTGTTTTCCTCCAGATCCCTGATCAGCCAGTCGCGCTGTTCGGCCTCTGCTGACAAGCCTGAATTCATAATCGGGGTATTCAGCACCACAATATGCAATCCGTTTCGATCAAATGAAAAATAATGGGGGCCGAAATGACTTTCATAAAGTGCAATATGATCATCATTCACCCGCCCCGCCGGAGCCCAGGAAACGGGCTTGTCGCCAATATCGTGATTGCCGGGAACCACATAGTAAGGGGCATCAAGGCCTGCGACCTGAGCCTTGAAATGATTGGCGGCATCTTCGTATGTCGGCAATTCCGGAACCGGGTTAATAATATCACCCAGATGCAGGACAAATTCCGGCTCAAGGTGGTTCAATTCCGCAATGACCTGGCGGGTTCGCGCATTGGCTAATGCATTACAGGGATAGGGCGACGAAGAATAATCTTCGCTCTGGTTCATGTGAGTGTCCGCAATCACCGCAAACGTAAACAGAAGTTCACCTGAGATATTGTTATTTTTCACGTTTTAAATCCATTTCAATTTTTACAAAATCACCACGATATTTGACTTCACCAACGTAAAGAATGCGATCATCTTTCGTTGTAATGACACGGCGCACATCCCCAATGGGTGCGTTCAGGGCAACGCCAAGAAGCGTGGAAATTTCAGCATCCCCCGTGGAAAATGAAAATGTTTGGTGCAAATTCCCTATGCCGGTCCCCTCCAGATCAGCCAAAGTGGAAATGACCATATTACCATCGAAATCATCGGGTGCGCGAAGGTACGTTTCACGATCAAGATAAATATCAATGACTGCATAGGCGATCGTTCCCCAATAATGGATACGCCGCATGTAACGGTAAGAATTCGTCAAAGTGCCCTCGCCCACCTCGGTTTGAGGGTGGGCAACGGCGTCTTTCACATTAATCAAAGTTGGACGTTTTCCATCGAGGTGCCCCAGTAAAGATGTCCAGTCAGAGCGAAGAACCAGCCACCGGTTGGTCTCGGGAGAATCAGATACAAACGTCCCTGAACCCTGTTTGCTTTCCAGCAACCCCTCTTGTTGCAAAAGCGCCACCGCTTTGCGCACGGTAATAAGGCCAACGCCAAGAGATGCGGCCTGTATGTTCAGGGACGGCAGTTTGTAACCCGGTGTCCAGCGTCCCGAGTTGATCTCACGCCGCATTGTGGTCGCTATCTTAAGATATAACGGTCCTGGTTGTTCCCGGATTTGAGCCCCGATGGATGTGTAATCAAGCGTCATGAAAAATATATACATTCTATTAATAGAATGATTCAATAGATCGATTTCATATTACCCATATAAAAATGTAATAATACTACATGCATTTTTCGGAACCCAATATATTGCAAACAGGCAAGAAGCGCCGGATAGCTATTGCCGGACGCAGGGTGGTTTGTGCTCTTAAGGGGTTTATAAAAGCATGGGTATTATTTCAGGACATAAAAAGGCAGGGCATAAAAAGAAGTGCTGGTTCATAACGTATATTTGAATCCTTTTCGCCAAAATTTTTTCTTCGGTCGAAACGCTTAATCTATTGATACACCGTCTGTTTTTGAAGGAACCGTTTTATGTCAGAAGATCTTGAAAATGCCAAATCGATGACCATCATCGTCACCAAAGGCACTTTGGACTGGGCCTATCCGCCTTTTATTCTGGCGACGACCGCCTCTGCCCTTGATGTCAAAGTGACAATGTTTTTTACATTTTATGGCTTGCAGCTTTTGAAGAAAGATTTAAGCCATCTGCAAATTTCAACGCTGGGCAACCCGGCCATGGAAATGCCGATGATGGGTATGCATATGACGATGCCAAACCTGATGTCCGCGCTGCCGGGCACCGATGCGATGTGCACAACAATGATGAAGAATTTGATCAGGAAAAAGGGCGTCGCCTCCATTCCCGAACTGCGCGACATTGCAATCGAAGGTGAGGTTGAGATGATTGGCTGTCAAATGACAATTGATTTGTTCGAGTTCAAGAATGAGGATCTGATTGACGGCATCGGAATTGGTGGCGCAGCTACCTACATGGAACAGGCATTAAAATCAGACATCAACTTGTTTATCTAAACTGATAAGCTTATTCTTATGTCATACAGTTCATGCTTATGGATTATTTCAGCAAACGTTTGAAGACTTGTAGAAAAGCCAGGCGACTAAAATGAACATTCCAGAACATGATTTTGGAGCTGCATTAACACAATTGATATCGGAGTGTGATGCAGAAACCTCTGAAATCGAATTTACACCAGAGCAGCGCTCTATTCGCATTCATGGTCATTCAACAACACTCCGCCTGGAAGCTGCCTTCTGGTCAAAACTGGAAATCATCGCAAGTGCAACCGGGATGAGCGTACCGGGTCTTATTTCACAAATTCAGGACCATTGCCCCCAGATGGATACACGCAATCTGGCATCCTGCCTGCGTGTCTTCTGTCTGAAATTCGAAACAATCGCCAAATAATCTCAGAAGTTAACCCTATTTCATTTTTTGGGTCGGGCCAGAAAAACACATACCAATCCGCATAATGCAATCAGCGAGAACATGGCAAACGAAGTTGTGTATTTGCCTGTCGACAAATGAATACCTGTGAAGACCGCAGGCCCCAGCACCACGCCGGAATAGGTCACAAACAAAGCAGCCCCTGTCGCACTGCTGATCAGGTTGGATGGTGCCAGACGTGCAATTTCTGCCATAAAAACACCATTCCAGCCAATTGCGGTAAATCCAAAAACAATCAATACGATATAAATCCAGATATCCGGAACCGACGAATCAAGCCCCCCTGTCAGAACAGCCCCTGTAATCGTGACGAGCGTGATACCTTGCAGCACCCTGTTACCATCCTTGATCCGGTCCGCAAGCCACCCCCAAACAATACGACCCGTCACCCCGGCAACCTGAAGCACGGCTAACAGAACCCCGGCTTCGATCAGGGTGTAATTGATATCTGACACCAGCATTGTGACCGCAAAAGTTGTCAGGCTGACCTGCATGGCGGAAAAAGCGAATGACCCTAAAGATATCCAGCGCAATCCCTTATGTGCCCAAACCATGCGTACATCCGCAAATGGGGAAGCGCTAAGCCTGACTGACGGGTCTCTGTCCGCGTCCCATGAATGGCGAACGGATTGTATCAGAAGAGCTATCAGCGCCGTTAAGGCAGCCCCGGCCAGCAATGCGGTCTGCCAGCCAAAATCAATGGCAATTGTCGGTGCCAGCAGGCCTGCGACAACACCGCCAATCGGCACGCCCGTCTGCTTGATGGAAAAAATGAGATTGCGATTGGCCGGTGCGCTCACCTTCATCAACATATGGGCTGCCGCAGGATTGGTTAAACCGTAACCAAACCCGATAAACACAGCCCCGATGGCCACCGCACTGAAGGTCGGAACAGCCGTCAAACCGCACCCAATTGCCGCAAACGCCAATGCCAGCTGCGAACACCGAATGGCACCATACCGCCGCACAATGACCCCGCCCAGTACAGAGGTTGTCATGGCACCAATATAGGCGAAACTCACCTGAAACCCGATCAGCGCGGCTTCGACACCATGAGCACGCGCCAGCTCTGGTGCCAGTGTCGCCGGAATGATGACAATCATGCTGGCCAGCGCCTGAACCAGGGTTGTCATGAAGACGACAAGAGGCATGTTCAGTTTTTGAAGTGGTTCGTCACTAAAATTCATGGCATTTCACAAAATAACAAAGAAAAGAGATGAACAATCGCCAGGTATTTGTAAACATCACATTATGGTTCATTCAAAGAAACACTTAAGCCGGGTCGGCATTCTCATATTGTCATTGATTGTCGCAGCCTGCGAAACGCCGACAGACAGCGGCACACCATTCTCCACGGCATCGGTCGGCTATCTTGTTATCGATCAGGACAGCGAAAAAGTACTGTTACAGAAAAATCCAGACAGGCTGTTCATCCCTGCCTCAACAGTCAAAGTGCCGACAAGTGTCGCAGCACTTGACATTCTGGGGCCTGACTACAGGTTCGAAACAAGCCTTTTTGGGACGGGGAATATCACTGATGGCACACTTGATGGTGACCTCTATCTGAAAGGTGGAGGTGACCCTTTGTTATCCGTGCAAGACCTGATGGGGTTGGTACAGCACCTTCGCGCACAAGGGGTACGCCGGGTCGCGGGGAGCTTCTTTTATGATGACAGCTTTCTGACGTCATCCTCTGAAATCACAAAATCCCAACCCGAAACAGCCCCATATAACCCTGGCATCAGCGCCCTGTCGCTTGATTTCAATCGCATTCAACCCGCACCGGAAAGCTATCACGGCGGCACTTTCACCATGCCGGTTAAAAACCCGGCTTTGCGCACCGCCACAACTTTTCGGCGACTGGCTGTGATGAACGGTATAAACTTGCCGGTGCCAATTGCGCGCCAAACACCTCCCGAAGCCACTCAGCTGGCAAAACACCAAAGTCCGGTTCTTTACGAAGTGCTTGGTGCCGGCCTTGAGTTTTCCAACAATCTGGTCAGTGAACTGATTGGCGCAACAGCGGCACGGACACTGATGACAAATCCCGCCCCGCTACACACAACAAGTAGTATTCTGAGCAAATGGCTGCAAAGCAGAATAGAGAAAACGGATTGGACCGGTTATCGCGTACCGAACCATTCCGGTCTTTCCGCAAAGGCACGCATGAGCCCCCAACAAATGGTTGACGTGCTGCGATATGCAGACTCGAGGCAATACGCCGGAAAGTTCTATCGCCCCCTCCTCCCCGCATCAGGCCGGCGCGGCTCTTTTCGCCAACGCCTTCATACCCCGGATGTCGACGCCCGCGTATGGGCCAAGACCGGGACCATGAATTACGCCAAAGGACTCGCTGGCTACCTCTATACAAAAACCGGAAAACGTTTCATTTTTGCCCTCTTCATCACGGATTTCGAATTGCGCGAAAAATATGACTCAAGCCTGGGTCGGCATGCGACTAAACAGCAACAAGCAGTTGCCGCCTGGATTGCAAAAGCCGAAGACCTGGAGGAAACTCTAATCCGCAAATGGATTGATCAATTTTGAGAACACATACGATAAAGGAATTTCAATGAAGTTTGTCAGTTACAACATCCAGTACGGAACCGGCAAAGATGATAAGGTTAATATTCCGCGCATTGCAGGTGAAATAGGGGATGCCGACGTCATTGCGCTTCAGGAGGTTGAGCGGTTTAATTCAACCACTGGCATGACAGATCAGGTCGCTGAACTGGCAGCATTATTTCCAGAGCATTACTGGACCTATGGGCCGGGCGTCGATCTTGATGCCAGTTACCGCGATGATACGGGAATGTTGTTTAACCGTCGTCGCCAGTTCGGCAACATGCTGCTCTCGAAAACCCCGATTCTGTCGAGCCGCAACCATTTGCTGCCCAAATTCGGGCTGGTCACTCAACTCGCCCTGCAGCGCAGTATAGTTGAAGGTGTCATTGACTGTGAACTTGGGTTAATTCGGATCTATTCCGTTCATCTGGGGCATGCGTCAGCGCTTGAACGCGAACATCAGATTGAGACATTACTGACAATCCTGAGAGATGCCCCGGACCAGGGTGGCCCCTGGAGCGGCAGGCATGTCAGCCGTCACTGGACAACAGATTTCCCGGACCCGCCCCCTATGCCACGTCCGGCCATATTTATGGGTGACTTTAACCTGGCACCTGACTTTCCCGAGTACGAGCTGCTTGTTGGAAAGCTCGACCCCAAATACGGTCGGGTAACGCTGCAATCCGGGCTGGTTGATGCCTGGATTGCTTGCGGACACCCCTCAGACGTAAAAGATGGCCTGACCTGCGACAGCACGCGTATTGATTATGCATTTCTAACGGCGGGTTTAGCTGATCATCTGAAATCAATGACAGTCGGAACCGGGGCGCAGGGTTCCGACCATCAACCAATCTATTTCGAACTGTCACCTTCCGGATAAAATTATTTGGAGGGCGCCATCATCTGATCTGCTGTCTGAATAATCTTGGAATTCATGTCGTAAGCCCGCTGGGCCCGGATCAGGTTGGTGATTTCCTCAATCGGGTTAACGTTCGAGGCTTCGACGAACCCCTGCAGGATGGTTCCGCTTCCTCCTTCTCCGGCAGCAACAGCAACCGGCCCGCCAGATCCTTCTGTGGGCACATACATGTTATTCCCAACAGCTTTCAATCCGCCTTCGTTCGGGAACAGGACAAGCTGGAGGCTGCCAACGTTAATTGGGTCCTGCTGCCCCGGCAACGTGACCTGTACCGTTCCTGTTGAATTGACCGTAATTTCACTGGCATTGGATTGAACTGTTGTGAGCGGCTGAACCGGAAACCCGTCCTGGGTGACGATTGCTCCATCGGCGCTCAGCTGAAACGTTCCGTTACGTGTGAACGCCGATTCGCCATTTGGCAGTTGAATTTGAAAATAACCCGCCCCCTGAATCGCCAGATCGAGCGAGTTCCCGGTAGATTTCAGGTTTCCCTGATCTGTAACCCGATAAACAGACCCGGTTTGAACGCCAAGACCTGAATAAATACCACCCGGCACGGCTTCGCCTGGTCTAGATGAGGCATTACCAGGACGCGTCATATTCTTGTATATCAGTTCATTAAACTCCGTGCGACGGCGCTGAAATCCGGTCGTGTTCATGTTAGCCAGATTATTGGCGATAACTTCCGTTCGCCGGTCCTGGGCCATCATGCCCGATGATGCAATTTGTAAGGCTCGCATTTTTTAGTCCTCATTTTTCCCGTTTCGCTTTTTATTACCGATTGATCAGACATGCTGAATCACCGGTCTGCCAAAATAGAATGCACAAGGTGTGCCAAAGTATGTTATTAATTAAATCAACAGGTTAGACATGGGATTTACAGTCGTTTCCAATTCAAGCCCCATGTCTTAGGTGCCACTGGGCATTTCTTGCCCGTTTTCGCGCCTGCACTTGAAACTATGACCTGAAATCCGATCAAAAATGAGGGAGACCCTGATGTTTACACACCATAACCCCGATACCGTGGCCCCGCCATCCTCAAGCTATTCCCATGGCGTTCATGTGCCCAGCGTGGCGCGCTGGCTGCATATCTCCGGACAGGTTGGCAATCGTCTGGATGGCACTCTTGCAGGGGACACCGCAGCCCAGATGGAAGAATGCTGGCGGCGAATTTTAGCCATCCTGGAAGATGCGGATATGAATGCCAGCAATCTGATCAAGGTGACGGCCTATCTTACCAATGCGGATGAAGTTGGACTATATCGCGACGTGCGGGACCGTATGCTGGACGGTGTTCAAACCGCTTCCACCCTTGTCGTTGTCAGTGCACTGGCTCATCCTGACTGGACTGTCGAGATTGAAGCGGTAGCGGCGACCTGACTCCCCACGAGGTTGGCATCATTTCAAAAATTGCCACTTTGAAAATCATTTATGGCCTGGCGAATTTCATCCTTTGTATTCATCACAAAGGGGCCGTAGCGGGCTATCGGTTCCCCGAATGGTTTTCCGGCAACCAGAATCATACGCCCTCCGTTGGCACTGCTGACGGAGGCGGCTCCGCCGTCACTCAGGACCGCGAGATGGTCCGTGCCGATTGGCGTTTCAGCGACCTCCAGTTCGCCCTCGAACACATAAACAAAAGCGGTATGTCCCATGGGGATTTCATGCGTGTATGTTCCGCCAGTTCCCAGGGAAATATCCAGATAGACCGGTTCAATATCAATCTCGGCAACAGGTCCTTTTGCACCCTCAACTGACCCGGCAATCACGCGAATTTCAGCCTTGTCCTTCGTCGTGATAACCGGAACATCCTGAGGTTCGATATCCTGATAACGCGGATCACACATTTTTCGGCTTGCCGGAAGATTGACCCATAATTGAAAGCCACTCATTTCGCCTTCACTTTGTTCCGGCATTTCGGAATGTACGATCCCCCGCCCGGCCGTCATCCATTGAACGCCTCCCGGTTTCAGCAGGCCGTTTGCCCCGGTGCTGTCACGGTGGCGCATTAAACCTTTAATCATATAGGTAACCGTCTCGAACCCGCGATGCGGATGGTCCGGAAATCCTGCGATGTAATCATCGGGGTTTTCGGTGCCAAAATTGTCGAGAAGAAGAAACGGATCAAGTTCAGACAACATTCCGGATCCAATGGATCGCCGTAATGTCACACCTGCTCCATCTGACGTGAGTTGGGATTTGATAATTTTGGTTACTGTTCTATGAGTTGTCATTTTATATCCTGTCTGCCTTCCTGAACTTTCTCTAAATTCCGTCCCGGCCATGCGGTGCGTTCAGGTCCAGGTCTGGCCCAATGGGCACGATGCCTGTCGGATTGATGCTTTTATGACTGGCGTAATAGTGGGTCTTGATGTGATCCATATTTACCGTTTCTGCCACGCCCGACATTTGATAAAGCTCGCGCAAATACCCTGACATATGAGGATAGTCTGCAATGCGGTTTCGGTTGCACTTGAAATGCCCGACATAAACCGGATCGAAGCGCAACAGGGTTGTAAACAAACGCCAGTCCGCCTCTGTCAGGCGAGGGCCTAAAAGGTAACGGTTTTTCGACAGGCGCGCTTCAAGTTCATCAAGGCTTTCAAACAGGGAGACGAAGGCTTCTTCATAAGCTTCCTGCGTCGTCGCAAAGCCTGCCTTGTAAACACCATTGTTGACGTTATTAAAAATGCTTTCATTAAGAGAATCGATTTCGGAGAGCATATCTTCCGGGCAATAGTCACCAGGTGCGGCACCGATATCATTAAAGGCTGAATTAAACATACGAATGATCTCGGCTGACTCATTGTTGACTATGGTGCTTCGCTTCCTGTCCCACAAAACAGGGACTGTCACCCGACCGGAATAGTGCTGATCCGCCGCTGTATAAACCTGATGCAGAAATTTCACCCCATCTACAGGCCCGTCTCCCTGACTGAGGGTCCACCCGTCTTCAAGCATCAACGGATCAACTATGCTGAGCCCGATGATATCTTCCAACCCCTTCAATTTGCGAAAGATAACGGTGCGGTGCGCCCAGGGGCAGGCGTTGGAAATATAGAGATGATAGCGCCCTGCCTCCGCTTCAAACCCGCCCTTGCCGGAAGGCCCTGCCGAACCGTCCGGTGTAATCCAGTTACGAAAACTGGACTGTTTGCGCACAAACCGACCACCGGTCGATTTTGTATCGTACCAGTCATCCCGCCAAACGCCTTCAACAAGTTTACCCATGATAAAATCCTTTTGATTGTTCAGGCAGCGCGCGAGGTTAAATCGCGGGCAATACTCTCTTCTATGGCTTGATGGGCAATTGCGATACCTTCTTCGCCACCGGCAACGCCTTCGGCATGGATAAACGTCACATCCTCAAGGCCGATGAAGCCGAGCACCGTTTTCAGGTAAGGTTCCTGGTGGTCCATGTCATGGGCCGGGCTTGGGGAGACGTATTTACCCCCACGCGCTGTGATCACAAAAACCTTTTTACCTTTTAACATACCCTCTGGACCATTTGCTGTGTATTGGAATGTCCGGCCAACGCGGGCGACATGATCAAGCCAGGTTTTAAGTGCCGATGAAATACCAAAATTATGCATGGGAGAGCCGATAACAATGACATCCGCAACTTCCAATTCGTGAACCAGTTCATCCGATAACCGGACAAGTGAGCGCTGTTCGTCATCATGGTTTTCCGCAGGTGTATAAAATGCGCCAATTGTTGCCTCACTCAGATGCGGCGGCGGGGTTTGGCCAATATCGCGTGAAACCAGCTGGGTTATGGATTCAGTAGCGGCCCAGGCATCAGTAAAACGCTTAACAAGGTCGTTGGAAACGGAACCTTCCGCCTTCGGGCTGCTGGTAATGGTGAG
>Ga0316205_10005606_pt1 | contig 10325 bp, 9 predicted proteins | sample 3monthpyrite_MG_FD_204941 | JGI IMG/M metagenome (GOLD analysis project Ga0316205, IMG submission 204941) | Microbial mat bacterial communities from mineral coupon in-situ incubated in ocean water Damariscotta River, Maine, United States -... | ecosystem: Environmental > Aquatic > Marine >...
ATTAAGAAAATACGAACGCGCACGTCGTGCAAATAACCGCTCTGTACTCGTCGCTATGGATGGATTAAAACGACTCTTTAGTAGTGAATCAGCAACACTACATTTAACAAGAAATGCTGGTATGTCATTACTCGACAAAATGACACCACTAAAAAATATCATAATCCAACAGGCAATGGGACTGTAAAGTTAAATGGATATTTTAAACACCGCAGCAATTCTGATAACCCTGGCTGCATTATTTAGTTATCTGAATTATCGTTTTCTGAAAATTCCCACCACCATCGGCATTATGCTCATTTCCCTTGGTATATCACTTGGATTGATTATATTAAACACCATGGGCTTCGGTCAGTTTGAACACTATGCGGAAAGAATAATCGGCAGTGTCGATTTTTATGAAACCCTGATGGATGGCATGTTAAGTTTCCTGTTGTTTGCCGGCGCCTTACACGTCAATCTGAATGATCTTAAACAACAAAAGTGGGTCATCCTTATACTGGCAACTCTGGGTGTAATGCTTTCAACCTTTCTCGTAGGTACCATGACATTTATTATTTTGAATGCGCTCGGTATCCATATGAGTTTTATCTACTGTCTTATTTTTGGTGCTCTGATTTCGCCCACGGATCCAATCGCTGTCATGGGTATTTTAAAAACAGTAGGTGCACCGAAAAGTCTGGAAATAAAGATAGCAGGTGAATCATTGTTCAACGATGGCATTGGTGTGGTGGTGTTTTTAATACTGGTCGGTGTTGCTACAGGAACTACCCAACCAACGGTTGAAAATATTAGCCTGTTATTACTTCAGGAAGCCGGTGGTGGAATACTATTTGGTTTAATGCTGGGATTAGGCGTTTTCTATTTGCTACGTGACATAGATGGTTATCAAGTGGAAGTGTTATTGAGCCTTGCTCTGGTAATGGGTGGTTATGCTGCCGCTTCGGCGATGCATATATCCGGACCGATTACCATGGTAGTGGCGGGACTGGTGATCGGTAATCACGGTAGACTGTTTGCCATGTCCGATACTACGCGTGAACATCTGGATGACTTTTGGGAGTTAATCGACGAGATACTCAATGCGGTATTGTTTGTACTGATTGGCCTGGAAATCCTGTTGCTACAATTTCGTGTTGAATATCTATTGGCTGCTATTGTTATTATTCCGGCTGTCTTGCTTGCTAGATTTATTAGTGTTGGTATTCCAATACAAGTGATGCGCCACTTTAGAACATTCAGCAATAAAGCCGTAGAGATTCTGACCTGGGGAGGCCTACGTGGTGGTATCTCGGTTGCACTCGCCCTTTCTTTACCTGCAGGTGAGGCACGCGAGGTTATTCTCACAATTACCTATGCAGTGGTTGTTGCCTCAATTGTGGTACAGGGATTAACCGTTGGTCCACTCGTCGCTGCGTCAAAAATAGATTAGCTTGTAGTCACCTCAGCAGAATAACCCATCCGCTTTCTCTGATTTTAAGATCCATCCAGTCAAATTTAACCTTATAAAATGCGTATGTATTTGTCATAATACTCGTATGTGATTGATGTAGTACTACGGAGTAGATCATGAACAAAGATTTTTGGGAAGCTCGCTATGATGAGGGTGGCCATGCCTATGGTGAAAAGCCCAATGAATTTTTAGTGAGTTTGAAAGATGTATTTAAAAAGGGTGAATCTGCATTGGTTATTGGCGATGGAGAAGGTCGAAATGGGGTGTGGCTGGCTGAACAGGGTCTGGAAGTTTTATCCATTGATCAATCCGAAGTAGGACTCAAAAAAGCCCAGGAGATGGCTGAAAGCCGTAGCGTCTCCATCAAAATGGAATGTGCCGATCTGATCCACTGGCACTGGCCTGAAAATCAATATGACTACGTGGTAATAATCTACGTGCACTTCTCACCTGATGTCAGGCCAAAAATCCACCAAAAAGCCCTGTCTGCTTTAAAACCCGGAGGCAAGTTAATCCTGGAAGGATTTACCTATGAGCAACTAAATTACTCGTCCGGTGGACCACCGGTTAGAGAAATGCTCTATGACTCGACGCTGCTCGAGAAAGATTTCAAGGCGGGTCACATCAAGTACATGGAAGAATTAATAATCATTCTGGACGAAGGGAAGTACCACTCTGGGCAAGGGGCGATTATCAGGGCGATAATTGAGCCACCTAAATAATCAGGCAATCATCCTAAAAAGTACTTGATGTTCTTAATGAGAATAATTATCATTAAGAATAATTAATAGCCAATATATGCGTTTTTACGAGGACAGGTTAAATGAATAAGTGTTTGAGATTACAGTTTTTAAGCATTTTATCGCTTGTTTTGCTATTTAGCGGAATCAACTCTGCATTCGCTGAAGAGTTGGTGATTTATTCAGGACGCAGTGATCGTTTCGTTAAACCGGTGGTAAAAGCATTCACGGAAAAAACCGGCATCAAGGCAATTGTTCATAGTGGCAGTTCTACCGCTTTATTAAACAAGTTGAAACTGGAAGGAGCGCGCACCAGTGCCGATATCTACATCAGTAATGATGCAGGTAACCTGGAGAAAGGAAACGAGCTTAATCTCTTTCAGGCGGTAAACAGTCAACTTGCTGGCAACATACCTGCAAATTATCGGGCTCCGAATAATCATTGGGTAGGACTTTCCGCGCGTGCCAGAGTACTGGTGGTGAATAGTAAACAGACTGAAACGGACTTTGTTCAGTCAGTATTTGATCTTGCCGACCCACGGTTAAAAGGTAAGCTGGCAATTACCCATAGCAGTAATGAAAGTTATATCGCCGGGGTTACTGTCTATATGCAAAAAGCCGGTGAAGAAAAAACCAAAACATGGTTAAAGGGGATGAAAAAAAATGTAGACAGTAGTGTGTTTAATAAACACAGCAAAATCGTTAAGGCGGTCGCCTCGGGTAAAAAAAGCATTGGACTGGTAAATCATTATTATATTTATCGTCACCTTGATAAACATCCGGATGCGGCAATAAAAGTTTTTCTTCCTGATCAAGGTAAAGAGGGAATGGGCGTTGCCTGGAATGTCGCAGGAGCCGCCGTCAGCCGCTATAGCAAACATAAAGTATTAGCGGACAAGTTTATGGCGTTCGTCATTTCAGAAGAAGGTCAAAAATTGTTTGCCAAAGTAAACCGTGAATATCCGACGCGTATTGGTGTAGATGCGGCCAGTTCCATACCTGCTGCCGGCAGTTATAAGGTAGCTGATGTTCCGATGGTCGAATTAGGTAGAAAGCGTAATGCGACGATCGATCTGATTGAATCCATCGGTATGCCATAGCATAGAGCTGCAAAGGAATGTTTTGCAGCATTTCATCAGCGTAGTTCAAGCATGGAAAATATTTACCGAAGGTTTAATTATTACTCTCTAAAACCATCATTACGTGGTTCACTGGCGTTACTTGTTGTGCTGGTAGCGATTATCCCATTACTTTACGTGTTCCTGAGTAGCATGCAACTCGATCTTCAGGGATGGAAAGATCTCTGGACAGGTCGTTTACCCGGCTTACTCTGGAACACACTGTCACTTTCAATCTTGGTGGCTATTGGCAGTGCCATTCTGGGAATCTCTGCGGCCTGGTGGGTAACCCGAAGGGAGTTTGCCGGACGTCGTTTGGCTATCTGGTTAATGGTCATGCCCTTGACGATTCCAACCTACGTTTTTGCTAATATCTATAGCAACCTGTTGGAAGAAAATGGTTGGCTAGGGCGTGCATGGCACTTAGTATTTGCTACACCACCACCTGAACTATTTAATCTTTTTGGTGTGGCCTTTGTTCTGACTCTGGCGGGGTTTTCCTATGTGTTTCTACTGGTTCAGGATGCACTGTCTCGATCACAACAGAATTTAGAAGAAGCGGCGCGAATCCAGGGAGCAACCCCCTTCCAGGTTTTTTATCGGGTTAACTTGCCACTATTGCGGCCCGCCATTGCTGCAGGACTTGCGGTGGTGGTACTGCATGTACTCTCTGATTTTGGTGCAGTGAGTATGCTGCGTTTTCAAACCTTCACCCTGAGTATTTACTTGCAGATGAATGGTCGCTTTGATTTCCAGGCAGCGGCCGGGCTTAGTCTGGTTCTGGTATCGCTGAGCCTGACATTTCTGATACTGGAACGTTTTTTTCGCAATCGTCAGCGTTATTACGGTACCAGCCAGGCGAGTCGTTATAAACCAAGAAAAGCAACGGCTTTCGAAACCTCGATGATCTGGTTCTGGCTTGGTCTGATTATGCTATTTGCATTTATTCTTCCATTTGCCTGGATGTTGGCCTGGAGCTGGGATGCCTGGATGGACGATTTAATTGATGAGGAGTTCTGGGGTTATGTGCGCAACTCCATGGGCGTGAGTTTCGCGGCAGCAACACTCACAGTGATCGCTGCCTTACCGGTCGCCTTGTATCATGCGCGCCAACGTCATTTTGTCAGTCAGTCATTCTTACATGCTTCCAGTGTTGGTTTTGTCTTGCCAGGACCTGTGATTGCACTCGGTATTTTGGCTTTTGTACTAGCAAATATGCCCATGCTCTATGGCGGTATAATTGTGTTAATCGTGGCGATGGTGGTGCGTTTTCTGCCGCTTGCCATTAATGCACAGGAATCTGCTGCACAACAGCTAACACCGAGTATTGAACTTGCTGCACGAAGTCTCGGTGCCAGTGCGATAGAAACCCTGCGTAAAGTGACATTGCCAATGATACGCGGTGGCATGATTAGCGCCTGGGTGCTGGTTTTCATTGATACCCTGAAAGAATTACCTGCCACACTGATTCTTCGACCAACGGGTTTTGATACTTTGCCGGTACGGATCTGGATCGAGGCGAGTGAAGAAATGCTGGAACTGGCGGCACCTGCCGCCCTGATGCTGGTAATCGGAACCCTGCCTATTATCTGGTTTTTAATGAAACCCGAGAAATCAACTTCTTAACCCTAGATTGCCCTGGAGAGGAATTGTCCTTGTCGCTCGACCCTTGGCCCGCTATCGAGTAAAATACACCGCATCAACCGAAGACCCCATGGGAGAGAGTTGTCCAAGACAACCGCCGAAGGCGCAACCCGCCCGGAATCGCTCAGGCAAAAGGACCGCGGGGAACAGGTTGACTCTGGAGAGAGATCTGATACGCCAACGTGTATGTTTGCGTTTATCATATATGTTTTTCATATATTTAAGATCCGCCGAAGGGGCTCAAGCTCTCAGGTTACCGGACAGAGGGGCGACACCAATACAGATCACATAGATTAAATTCTGTGCAGTTCCCTATATTGATGTCGCCTTTTTTGTTTTTTAACCACGGATCCAGAGAATCATGCAAAAAATAATTCCAGTCTTTGATCATTCGCAACAACCGAATGTCAGTCGTATGCCAAAATGGATTCGTCAGCCATTGGGCAAAAGTAATACGTATAGTCATACTGCACGTACCGTGCATTCTTCCACGCTGAATACCGTGTGCGAAGAAGCCTGTTGCCCCAATCGTGGCGAGTGCTGGAGTGCCGGTACGGCCACATTTATGTTACTGGGGGATACCTGCACTCGCGCCTGTGGCTTTTGTGCGGTTAAAACCGGAAAGCCAGACTGGAATGATGCCGATGAACCACAACGTATTGCCAGTGCGGTGTCACAAATGGGGCTGGACTATGTTGTCCTGACATCTGTTAACCGGGATGATCTACCTGATGGAGGCGCGAAGATTTTTGCTGATTCCATTACGGCTTTACGCCAGAACAATCCCGAAGTTGGCCTTGAGTTACTGACACCAGATTTTTATCGTTATCAGGCTGAAGCCATCGAGATTATTGGTTCTGCTTTGAAGCAGGTACCCGCGACCGGACGTGACGTACAAATGGTCTGGGGACATAATGTGGAAACGGTTCCTTCTCTTTATAAACGTGTACGCAAAGGCTCGGATTACCAACGCTCACTCGATTTGCTCGCCATGGCGGCGAAACAGTCAGGTATGGAAGCCAAGTCTGCCATCATGCTCGGCCTGGGAGAAAGTGGTGATGAAGTTATGCAGGTCATGCATGAATTACGGGCAATTGGCGTACAGCGTATTTCGCTGGGCCAATACCTGAGGCCGAGTCGTTACCACCTGCCGGTGGAGGAATACCTGCAGCCTGAAAAGTTTGATGAGTTCGCTGTAGAGGCACGCAAGATAGGCTTTAGTTGGGTGAAAGCCGGACCAATGGTGCGTTCCTCTTACCATGCACATGATTAATTAAAAAAAATCGACCACAAGGTTTCAATTATGAATAAACATACACCTTTATATGATATGCACGTATCACTGGGCGCCAAAATGGTGGATTTCGGTGGTTGGGATATGCCGATTAATTATGGTTCTCAAATTGAAGAGCATCATCAGGTACGTAATGATGCCGGGATGTTTGATGTATCACACATGACCATTGTTGATTTCAGCGGCAAGGATGTAAAAGCTTTTTTACAGAACTTATAGGCAAATAATGTTGATCGCCTGAAACAAAGTGGCAAGGCACTCTACTCTTGTATGTTAAATGAGTCAGGTGGTGTGATAGATGATCTGATTGTTTACTATATTAACGATACTTTTTATCGAATGGTGATTAATGCCGCCGCCACAGAAAATGACGTGGCCTGGATGGAAAAACAGATAGCACCATTCGATGCGAGCTTAAAGGTTAGAACTGAATTTGCCATGATTGCTGTTCAGGGTCCGAATGCCCGTAAAAAAGCGAATAAGGCCTTGGATTCTACAGGGGATGGGCGTGCTGCTGTCCTGCAGGATCTCGGTGTGTTTTTTATGCATGACTTTGGCGATTTGGCAGTGGCACGTACTGGTTATACTGGAGAAGATGGTTACGAAATTATGCTACCAGTAGAGCAGGCCAGTATATTATGGTCAAGCTTGCTGGAAGCCGGAGTCAAACCCTGCGGTCTTGGGGCACGCGATACTTTACGCCTCGAAGCCGGCATGAATCTATATGGAACCGACATGGATACTACGGTTACGCCACTGGAGTCCGGACTGAGCTGGACCATCGCCTGGGAACCGGCAGAAAGGGATTTTATTGGGCGTACTGCGCTGGAGGCACAAAAAGCCCAAGGTGTAACAAAAAAACTGGTGGGTTTGGTATTGCAGGACAAGGGCGTCTTGCGTAATCATCAGAAAGTGGTTCTCGAGAGTGGTGCAGAAGGCGAAATCACCAGCGGTAGTTTTTCACCGACACTAGGCAAGTCGATTGCCCTGGCACGTGTACCCATCAAAACAGGGGAAACCTGTAAAGTTGAAATTCGCAACAAGTTACTTCATGCAGCAGTGGTGAAAATTCCCTTTGCGCGTAATGGTAAAAGTTGCATTTAATAAAACCGGATTTACTTGAAAAATTAACAACGAGGAAGAAACAATGAGTAATGTACCTCAGGAATTACGTTATACAAAAACACATGAATGGGTCAAACGTGAAGATGATGGCAGCTTAACGATTGGCATTACAGACCATGCCCAGGGATTACTCGGTGACCTGGTGTTCGTGGAAGTACCAGAAGAAGGCGATACCTTTAATGATGGCGATGATTGCGCGGTTATTGAATCTGTTAAAGCGGCATCCGACGTCTATGCACCTGTTGCCGGTGAAGTGATTGAAGGTAACGAAGCTCTGGCAGACGCACCTGAAACGATTAATCAGGATGCATTTGGTGATGGCTGGATTTTTAAATTAAAACCTGAAGATGATGGTGCGTTTGATGGTTTAATGGATGCCGATGCGTATATTGAACTTGTCGCCGAAGAAGATCATTAAACGTTAAACCTATTTAGTTAATCTTTTTATTACACCCGTATTTGTGGAACAAAATGGGTGTGATGAAAACGCGTTCTTCCAGGTATTGGTTTCTTTCAATCCTGGCTGACATATATATTCATATCGAAAACAAGGTAACAACCCATGCCGTTTATTCCCCATACTGAACAGGAAACCCGGGAAATGCTGGATGCCATTGGTGTCAGTAGTATTGAAGATTTATTTGATGAAATCCCGCAAGCACTTCGCTCCAGTGGTTTAACCCAGGTGCCGATTGGCATGAATGAAATGCAGGTCAGTCGCCTGATGCATGAGCGAGCAGAGATGGATGCTCGTACATTATGTTTTGCTGGTGCAGGAGCATATGAACATCATATCCCTGCAGCGGTATGGGAGTTGACGACGCGAGGCGAGTTTTATTCCGCTTATACCCCATACCAGGCTGAAGCAAGTCAAGGCACTCTGCAATTGCTCTATGAATTTCAGACCATGATGACGCGTCTCACGGGAATGGATGTATCTAATGCTTCTTTATATGATGGTGCTTCAGCACTGGCAGAAGCCGTGTTAATGGCCGTGCGTGCCAATCGAAAATCAAAGTCAAAACGTATCTTGATGCCACGCACGGTGAATCCGGCGTATCGCAAAGTGGCCAAGACGATTGTGCATAACCAGGGCATCACTCTGGAAGAGCTGGATTTTGATGTAAAACAGGGTTATCTCGATCCTGCCAGTTTGCCGCAGGAGCCTGGAGACATCACTGCACTGGTTATTCCGCAGCCGAATTATTTTGGTGTACTGGAAGAAGTCAACACACTGACTGACTGGGCACATGAACATAATATATTGGTGATTGCTGTAGTGAATCCAGTTTCACTGGCCATACTGACACCACCGGGACTGTGGGGGAGTGAAGGCAAACAACAGGGGGCCGACATCGTTTGTGGTGAGGGGCAACCTTTAGGTGCACCATTATCTTCTGGTGGTCCATATTTTGGCTTTATGTGTTGCCGCCAGGATTATGTACGCCAGATGCCTGGTCGAATTATTGGTCGTACCACCGACCTTGATGGCAAGCAGGGATATTCACTTACCCTACAGGCACGTGAACAACACATTCGCCGTTCCAAGGCGACTTCTAACATTTGTACCAACCAGGGACTACTGGTGACTGCTGCGACAATTCATATGTCTTTATTAGGTCCGCAAGGACTGGAACGGGTTGCTGCCACGAGCCATTACAACACTAATTTACTTGTTAAGGCACTCACAGAGCTTGATGGCATAGAAGTTGTTCAGCAACGTCCCCGTTTTCATGAAGCCGTGATTAAATTCGATTTGCCCTTAGAGGATGTCTTACGTGCCCTGTCCGCACAGGGGATTGTCGGTGGTGTCATGCTGCAGGATGATTACCCTGAACTGGAAAACTGTTTACTGGTATGTGCCACAGAGACCAAGACAGAAGCCGATATCCAAACATATGCAGGACATTTACAACGTATCAGTGAACGCCTGCAATCAAGTGGCTGCCCGGTCAAACCTAAAATGGCATAAAAGAAGCTGACTATTAAATTGCAATCCATGATTGTATTGAACACTACTAAATGACAGAGATATAGAGTTATGTTGATTTTTGAACACACTGAAACAGGAAGAGTTAATTCTCCGCAAGCACCACTAGTTGAACATCGCTGTGATGATATCCCGCAGGAATTCATGCGCAAGAAACGTGCAGGTTTGCCTGAAGTTTCCGAGATGCAGGCTGTGCGTCACTACACACGTTTGTCGCAACTGAATTTCTCTATCGATACCCATTTTTATCCTTTGGGTTCCTGCACCATGAAATACAACCCACGCAGTTGTAATACACTTGCTATGCTACCCGGTTTTTTAAATCGTCATCCTGCGAGTCCAGATAACCTGAGTCAGGGGTTTCTCTCGTGCATGTACGATCTGCAAATGATCCTCAAAGATGTGACCGGGATGGAAGCGGTTTCTCTTGCACCCATGGCAGGAGCACAGGGCGAATTTGCCGGTGTTGCCATGATCCGCGCCTATCACGATGCAAACAATGATTCTGCGCGTACGGAAATCCTTGTGCCCGATGCGGCACACGGAACCAATCCTGCAACCGCCACCATGTGTAATTTTAAGGTTAAGGAAATACCTACTGATAAAGAAGGCGATGTTGATATTGAAGCTTTGAAAAATGTCGTGGGTCCGCAAACCGCTGGCATAATGTTAACCAATCCGTCCACTCTGGGGGTATTTGAACGCCGTATTAAGGAAATAGCCGATATTGTGCATGACGCTGGTGGTCTGCTTTATTACGATGGCGCGAACCTGAATGCGATCCTTGGGAAAGTCAAACCTGGCGACATGGGGTTTGATGTGATTCACATGAATCTGCACAAAACCTTCTCCACACCCCACGGTGGTGGTGGTCCCGGCGCGGGTCCGGTTGGTGTCAGCAAGCGGCTTGAACCGTTTTTACCGGTGCCTTTAGTGGTTGAACAAAATGGTGAATATCGTC
>Ga0316205_10005607_pt1 | contig 10325 bp, 11 predicted proteins | sample 3monthpyrite_MG_FD_204941 | JGI IMG/M metagenome (GOLD analysis project Ga0316205, IMG submission 204941) | Microbial mat bacterial communities from mineral coupon in-situ incubated in ocean water Damariscotta River, Maine, United States -... | ecosystem: Environmental > Aquatic > Marine >...
TATTAAAAAATTCTAAACTAAACAATGGCCATAATTCATTGGACTAAAAGCGTAAACTGAAAGAATTTCCCTATTTTAGAAAGAATAACCCGTCCGATTTGGTGGGTAGGGCAATCACTATCGGGCCACTAACAATTATTACTTTTAGAACATAAAATATTTAATCAAATTCAAATAAATACAATTAACATAACAAGGAAACAATATGAAATTAGGAGCATTTTCCATTTGGGCAAGAGTGCTTTGAATTTCTTGCCAAGTCCAAAAGTTTAAATTAATAATACCGTATCTATAACAGGCTTGTACCTATCTATCTGCTTGTGGTAAGAATTAAAACAACTTGTTAAGAGCAAAGATTTTATGAAAGCAAAAAGAACTATTAGGTTTTATTTTATGGTGTTTGCAGCATTTTATGTCAACAGTTCCATTGTACATGGGCAAATTAATCTGTTTGAACAAGATTGGATTCATGGATCGGAAGATTGCAGTACAAATACTGACGTGCCAATTCAATTGGTCCAATACAATGCAAACACATGGATATTAAGGCAAAACAAATGCCTCAACTATGAGGCTCCATTTTTGTTTCTGTTTCTTGGTGAAGAAAAAGCACTTTTGATGGATACCGGAGCATCCACAGAAGAGCAGGATGCCTTTCCTTTAGCTGAAACTATTAACCAAATAGTAAGTGATTGGCAAAAACAACAGGCAAAAGAAATTGAATTAGTAGTAGCTCATACACATAAACACGGGGATCATTATGCCGGCGATGGTCAGTTTAAAGAAAACCCAAACACCACCCTGGTTGGGCTTAAATTAGATGATGTGATCAATTTTTTTAATTTTCCCAATTGGCCCGAAGAGGCTGTAGATTTTGAACTTGGAAACAGGACGTTGAAAATTATTGCTATCCCTGGGCATCAGGAGGCATCTATTGCTGTTTACGATCCTTCCTCTAAGCTGCTGCTCACCGGAGACACTTTTTATCCGGGTCGTTTATATGTAGATGACTGGTCTGCCTTTAGAAAAAGTATTGACAGGCTTGTAGATTTTACAGAAACTCAGGAGATAAGCTATATCCTTGGAAATCATATTGAGATGTCCACAACAGATGGTGTAGACTACCCCATAGGTTCTACATACCATCCTGAAGAACAAAAGCTTCCATTAACTAAAACAGATTTACACGCCCTACAGGCCACGCTAAATACTTTGGGAGATAAACCAACCAGAGTAGCACTGGCAAATTTTATAATTTACCCTAATCCAAATCTCATATTTTATGTCATATTAATTGGTCTGGTTGTTATTCTGGCATTATTATTCATTGCTTATCGGTATTTCTCACGGAAACGTAAACGTAAATTAAGTTCAACTCATAAAATTGAATGAAAATACTCTTAAGGAAAATGCAAAGCATATAGCTCTACACATAGAACAAGAAGGTTTTACCGAAGCCTTGTATAAAGAAATAATAAATTAACCCTTTTTGTGTAACTTGATGAAATGAACGGCAATCAAGATTTTGAGAAGGCTAAAAGGAGATACAAAGTAATGAATTTGCAATTTACCATCCAGGACCATCACTATTTTCTTTCAATGTATACCAAAGACCCGGATGAGCATACCGTAGAGTTGACCACATTAATAGTGGATGAAAAATCATTTTATAAGCATTTAGTTAAATAGCCAGAATGAAAACAGCCATAATTATCTTTTCATTAGTATTTTCATTTGTTTTTGAGCCCCTTACCTATGCCCATGATGGGCATTCCGACCCTGTTCTTGAGGAAATAAATGACTATGTAATGGCCATACAGCTGTTGCGGATAAATGATTCTGATGCGACAAACATTTTTAAAACCTGGCAAGAACTCAAGGCAGAATCCTGGGAGATACGCAATCTTACAGATGAGCAGAATTTGTTGATGAATTCTGAAACCGTAATGAAACAAATCAGCAGGGCCAGGGCCAAACAAAAGCAGCTACTCAAGGAATGCCGGATATACTTTGGTAAATTAATTGAACAAGAACCTACAGTTAAATTTATTGTTGACCAATCTATAACTGCCATTTGGGATGCGCCTCCATTAGAAGTTCAGCAAGGGCACTTTAAAGTTTTATTGGTTGAAATACAAAATAAAAGAAATTCCAAAGCTGAGCTCACCATGAAAAGCGATTCCAGTGATGATATCTTATTCTGGAACAAACAATTTACACTAGAAGCCAAAACTTCAAGATACACCTTTGTGGTACTGGCCCCGCTGAGTGAAAGCCAAATAACCAAACCCCTCAACATTAGTGATGAACCTGGCAATAAAACAAGTGTAATGCTTAGCGTAAAGGGCATTCCCATGAAGGAAGCGCCATTTGTGCTAACACCGGACAGTATCTCAACCCACGTTGTTGTGCCGGATTACGTTAATACCCCGGTTAAAAAAGTCGTTGGCTTTTCTGAATCTGTCAAATTTTCAATCACCGATAAAGAAACTGGAAAGCCCCTCTCTGCAAGGGTCGAAGTGAGTGACAAAGCGGGAAATTTTTACTGGACTCCCATTAAGGGGCCTTCATATTCCGTAAGTAGAAACATGGAATGGGGTTGGCGTACTGCACTTTGGGAGTATCAGCCAGGGCCTTATTTCTATATGGAGGGCAATGCAGAACTTGGGGTAAGCCCACAAGGCAAAAGAGCTAAGGTCTATCATGGTTATGAATACAGGCCGGCAGAGGTGGAAGTACCCGGGCACGGGAAGTTAAATATCGCCCTGGAACGATGGATTAATATGCCCGAACTTGGATGGTATTCCGGACAAACGCACATTCATACTACAGATATTGGTATTCCCGTTCAATTCAGCAAATTCTGGCCTTTGATTTCCCAGGCAGAAGATCTCCATGTCTCCTCCATCTTAACCCTAAAAGGGGAATGGGATACGCATGCCATTTACGCCAATGAATTCCCCATGGGCATAAGGAATTCCTTTAGTACCGCAGAGCATATTATTACCTATGGGGAAGAGTTTCGCAACAATCCATATGGTCATCTTGCTTTTATAGGGCTTAATTCTTTAATACAGCCTATTAGTACGGGGGCCTTGGGTGAATTAGGTGGCCCAGACTATCCTCCTAATTCATATGTTTTAGAGGATGCAGTGGCTCAGGGTGCCACTACCATTGCTGCTCATTTTGGTAATTTCACCGAAAGTGTAGATCAAATCAAAAGCAGTTGGCCCTCTACCGGATTTGAAATGCCTGTTGATATTGCCCTGGGAAACGTACATATGGCAGAGATTGCAGGTAATGGTGGCCAAATGAAGGTTTGGTATGACATCTTGAATTGTGGTTTTAAAATTGCGGCGACCGCCGGTCCAGACTGGGCAATTAAAGATACTCCACGAGTGTATGTCAATCTTGAAAATGAAGATTTCACCCTTGCCAATTGGAGGAGGAACTTACAAAATGGGAAAAGCTTTATAACAACTGGCCCTATGTTATTTTTTACAGTTAATGGGGAGCAGCCTGGAAGCACATTGAGTGTTAAAAAGGGCCCTGTTCAACTTCAAATAGATGCCAGGGCGCTAACACCTGAAGGGGAAATCCCTGTTGAAATAGTATATAATGGAGATGTGATTTATACATCTACAGAGGTGTCCAGCCAGATTACATTGGAAGATAGTGGCTGGATTGCGGCTCGCTGTAAAGGAGCGCACACAAATCCAGTATATATCAATTTTGAAGGAAGGCCTGCGGGAAATGCCGGGGCTGCTAAAAAATTTATCAAGATCATTGATCGCCTGTCAGAATGGGTTAATACAAAAGCTCTGTTTTATGATGAACATCAAAAAAATGCAGTTCTTGAGGTCATTGGTCAGGGAAGAGATGTTTATGAAAATATTATTCATAGGGCAGGGGAATTAAATAGAAGGTAAAGGTTGCTCTTGATGTTTTAAATGGTGATTGTAATTTAAAATCTTATTCAGTTTAAGTCATTCAAATGGAAGATATAGAAAACAGGAAAGATGTTGAGTTTTTGGTCAATGAGTTTTACGCTAAGGTTCTTAAAGATGAGAAAATAGGATACTTCTTTAACGAAATAGCCCATATAGACTGGAGCAAACATTTTCCTATTATGTATGACTTCTGGGAAACGATATTATTTGACACCATGAAGTATAAAGGAAATCCCATGACTAAACATATTGTGCTCAGCAAAAAGGAACCAATGACTTCAGAGCATTTTGAAAGGTGGCTATTACTTTGGAATCAAACAGTTAATGAAAATTTTAAGGGTAACAGGGCTTCTGAGGCAATAAAAAGGGCTAAGATGATAGCAGAACTTATGAAGTATAAAACCGCTAATAACGAAAATCTCAGATAGAAATAAATGGAGCAAATAAAAAGAACCCTTGAAGAGCAAAGAATAAATTTACAAACAGAAAATTCCTGGCAATACCTTTAACCGGATTAATGTGGCTCCCGTTTTCGGAGATAATCAAGCATTGGGTTGGGATGTTTCATGCAATCTTAAGAACAACATCAGTCCTTATACTTTGGTATGCACTACCAGAACACAGGTTTATTGCAATCCCTTTTGCCATAGTTGTAATCTATATAATAACATTACTAATTTTAAGGAACAGAAAAAAGTAATACAACCAGACTTGATAACTCTCTAAGAGGATGAAACTTGATATAAAAGAAAGGGTTGAACATGGTTACGCGAACTCCAATGGTGTTAGCATTCACTATGCTGCCCTGGGTTCTAAAGAGAAGCCCTTAATAGTCTGCATTCATGGCTTCCCGGATTTCTGGTATTCCTGGAAAGACCTAATGGGGGACTTATCAAACGAATATTATGTTGTGGCCATTGATCAGAGAGGCTATAATCTTTCTGACAAACCAAAGGGAGAAAAAAATTATAGTATTAAATTTTTAGTGGGTGATGTTATCTCCGTAGTACATCATTTAGGGTTTAAAAAGTCAATCATCGTAGGACATGATTGGGGGGGTGCTGTTTCCTGGGCACTTGCCATGATGAATCCGCAGGTCGTGGAAAAACTTATAATTCTGAACTCCCCTCATCCAAATGGTTTGAGACACGAATTGGCGACAAACCCTGAACAGCAAAAAAACAGTCAGTATGCCCGAAATTTTCAAATGGAAGGAGCAAGTAAATATCTCACCGCTGAGAAATTACTGTCCATGCTAGGCAATAATGTGAATGAAAAAGAATATACCGAGGCTTTTAACCGATCAGATTTTGAGGCTATGCTTAATTACTATACCCAAAATTATCCCCGGGAACCCTATAAATCAGATCCATCTCCTGTTGTTAAAGTTAAAGCCCCTGTTTTGCTTATTCACGGACTTGATGATAAGTTCCTTCTTGCAGGAGCCCTTAACCATACCTGGGAATGGGTGGAAAATAACCTCACCCTGGTTACAATTCCGGAAGCCGGACATTTTGTTCATCACGATAAAGCCGAACTGATAAGTAGAACTATTAAAATGTGGTTGAACAGCTAATTTATGGAGGTTTTGGAAACACTTTTTAATGAGCTGATTGGTTTTCTAGGCATAACCCAGGTCCTGGAACTATTAAAAGCAGGTGATTATGAAGCCTTTAAAACCTATGATGGAATTGTTTCTCTTATAGTTCCTATTATTCCACTGCTGGTAATCCTTGAATTGATTTTAGGGCTTATCTATAAAAATCCTCAGGCCAAGGTATATAAAGTCAACTTCCTCATTTACATTTTTAATAGGTTTGTGGGCAGATTTATTGCCATTGCTATGGTTGCCCTGTGCATTGGCCTATTTCAACATTTGGCCCCTTTTCAAACCAGTTTTACCTGGTATTGGTTTATCTATGGATACATTGTTTGGGAGTTTGGGCATTTTCTCTATCATTACTGGGGCCACAAAGTGCGGCTGTTCTGGTGTCTGCATTCTACACATCACGCTCCGGAAAATATGAATCTTACAGTAACTTATGCCCACTTCTTTTTAGAAGCCCCCTACGCCGATACTATTCGTACAACCGTTTGTATTTTACTGGGTGTGCAGCCCGAACTTTTATTTTTAATCATGTTTATAGATGGTACCTATGGGGCGTTTATTCATGTTGGCGAGAACCTGCTAAAAGATGGCAGGCTTGGTTTTTTAAATAAAATAATCCTAACCCCATCACACCATAGAGTACATCATGCCAGAAACCCGCTTTATATGGATACCAATTTTTGTAATCTCCTGAATATCTGGGACAGGGCTTTTGGAACTTACCAGGATGAAGATAAGGCCATAAAAGTTGAATACGGAATTACACGAAAAATGGATTCAGGAAATTTCCTTGATGTCTACTTTGGAGAAATTGTGGCCTTATTCAAAGATGTATATAAAGCTCCCGGTCTAAAAAATAAATTACTATATGTGATTATGCCTCCGGGTTGGGATCATGCCGGTGAACACAAAACTGCAAAAATTGTCCGAGATAATTATCTCATTTCACAGAAGGTAAAGGATTAAATAAATACTAAAAAAGCAGGTTACCATTAGGAGCTTTTATAAGTTATTTATTCGCCAGGTGAGAACCTCTTCTATTGCATCAATCTCAGCTTTCGTCATTGACATATCCCCTGCTTTGGCCGTTTCTTCTATTTGCTGCGGGCTTCGGGCTCCCACTATGGCGGAAGTCACCTCTTCGTTGCGCAGTACCCAGGCCAGGGAAAGTTGAGACAGTGAGATCAACTTTTCATTCGCAATTTTCCTGAGCTGATCTATTGCCTTAAGATTAACGCTCAGTTGGGGTTCCATAAAAAACGGATGCTTGCTTCGCCAATCAGATTCTGGCAAACCGGCAGCTCTTTCTTTGGTAAATTTACCCGTTAGCAACCCTGCCTGCATAGGGCTGTAGGCAATAATTCCAATCTGGTTAGTGCCACAATAAGCTATAATTTCTTCCTCAATTTCACGGCGAAGCATACTATATGGGGGCTGTAAAGAAGCTATGGGGTGTATGGCCTGCGCCCTTTTAAGCTGTTCCAGACTAAAATTTGATACTCCTCCATATCGTATTTTTCCTTCTCGGACAAGATCTGCCACAGTACCCCATCCTTCTTCAATCTCTTCATCCGGCTCCGGCCAGTGAATCTGGTAAAGATCTATCACTTCTATAGCCAGACGTTTCAGGCTAGCTTCCACCTCACGCCGTATACTATCTGGTCTCAGCGATTTACCGATCTCCCGGCTGTCCCCTTCCCAAACACGTCCGCATTTGGTTGCGATGATTACTTCATTCCTGATTCCTTTAATTGCCTTGCCCACTACTTCCTCGGCATGGCCATGGCCATAGATAGCCGCCGTATCTATCCAGTTGATCCCCTGATCCAATGCTGCGTGTATTGCCTGAACAGAAGCCGAATCTTCCTGTGGTCCCCAGCCAAATTTCCAATCTCCGCCTCCCATAGCCCAGGTACCTAATCCTATTTTAGTAAGATTAAGGTTGCTATAGCCTAATTTACGAGTTTGCATACTTATAATTTTGATTAGGAATAAAGATACCTAACCTTTTTGTGAATTCATATATAGCTGATATTCTGCATATGAACGGACTTAAGTTCATTTGTTTTCATATCTTTTTAAGAAATGCAAAAATGAATAAAAAACCACTATTTTTAGACAACCAACCTTTACTGCCCTATGCGATTAAATGTCCTTCTTTTAATTATTTTTTGTTTGGTAAGTAGTTCCTTTTATTCACAAATAGTGAATATAGAGTCCGCAAGAATGCAAACAGATTCTGTCAGGTTTGTTTTGAATAACGATTTTTCATTCAGATATAACGATAATGACGGGAACTATATCTTCGAACTTAGTGATGCAATATACACACAGTTAAAATCAAAGGATTTTCGTAAATTATATTTTTTCCTGGGCAATCTGGGGCTAATTCGCTCCAAGGGCGAGGATTTTTCAAATAACTGGCTTTTGCATCTTAGATTTAATTATAGACTTACCCGCGTAATAAGAATTGAGTCTTTTGTTCAAAGTCAGAGCAATAAATTATTAGATGTTAGCGGCAGACATCTAATTGCAGCAGGTTTACGTTTTAAGGCAGTTTCAACTGAACACATAAGGCTGTATTTAGCAAATTCTTATATGTATGAAGTAGAGATCAGTGATATTCTAAACCAAAATTTTTACAACCACAGGAATAATACGTATATGTCACTTTCAATTGTACTGCCAAAGAGTAAAATAAATATCACCAACATACTCTATTATCAACCTCTATATAGGGATATTGGAAATTATAACATCTCAGAACAGTTCAAAATTGAGATCCCAATTACTAAAACAATAAATGTGAATAGCTCATTCTATTATTTTTTTGACAGCCAGACTCCAAATAACCGATCGCAATACACTTCGACTCTTTTTATTGGAATAGGGATTTATCTTCCAAATTAAAATAACTAATTGTTTTAGCTTCTTTTTCAAAATAAACATTAATTCCTCGTAATTCATAATTGTTAAGCTCGTTAATTACTGCATTATTTAAGTTATACCTTAACAAGTTTAGGACCCAATTTTGTATCTTTAAATCTCGATCATCATCACAAAAATTTATATTATGGATAATTCTGGAAATACCTTAATAGGACTTATTGCCGGCGCAGCCATAGGAGTTGCCTTAGGGGTACTCTTTGCGCCTGATAAAGGAGAAGTTACAAGAAAAAAATTAGCTGAAGAAGCTGCCGCCGCAAAGGCAAATCTGTCTGAAACCGCTCTGGATTTAAAAGACAGGGTTGTGGATACCCTGGCTTCAGAATCGGAAACATTGGAGAGCCGTATGGAAGGTATCCTTTCAGATGTAAGCTACAAGGCGGATGATGTTATTACTGCTTTGGAGGAAAAATTAGCAGAATTAAAAATAAAAAATAAAAAACTGCAGAAAACTACCTAATGAGTGTACTAGAATCCCTTAATCAGACTTCAAATAAAGCTGTGAATCTTGGAGAAGAGTATTTAACGAAAACACAGGAGTATTATGAGCTTAAAATTTTTCAGCAACTAACGGCCACCACAACAATGTTCTGCAAAGCTGCCATATTAGGCAGTTTGGGCTTTTTGATACTTATTTTGTTGATTGTTGCAGGCACTTTAGCATTGGGTGACCTTATAGGAAATATGGTTTATGCCTGTTTGATGAGCGCGGGCATTTTATGCGGTGTCGGAGCTATTGTCTATGCCCTTAGAGCCCGAATAGAAACCCTAATCATTCGGGGAATGTCTAAACAATTTTTCGATTAAATGAAAGAGTATAAAAATAAAGATGAAATAAATCACGACCTGAAACGCCTGAGGCTGGAAAGGCAGATTGCCTGGGAAGAAATTAAGGGCCTTAAAGGAGATTTTAAGGAAAGTATACAGCCTTATAATTGGTTTGGACCTATTTTGTCTTCCGCAAAGCAATATGGCATTCTTTATTTTATTCGTTTGTTGTTCAGAAAGAAAAAATAATAATTGTCATTTTAGTTTCGCTGTGGTTAGGTTTAAATTTTAGTATAAGGCGCCTTATTGTTTTTAGTCTACCTGATTCCTTTGTGATACCCTACCTTATTTTATTATTACATTTAAAGAACCAGCCTAAAAGTGAATTATTATGAAGAGTTTTGTTTACACCCTATGCCTTTGTTTCCTGTTTTTGACCTCCTGTAAAGAGAAAAAATCTGCTTCCCAAAAAAAAGAATCCGAGCCTGTTGAACAAAAAACAGCGCTAAACAATTGGGAACCTTTGTTTAACGGAACCAACTTAGATGGCTGGACCATGAAAATAATGGGGTATCCTTTGGGAGAGAATTTCGGGAATACTTTTCGCGTTTCAGATGAAATTTTGAGTATTCGTTATGATGCTTATGGAGATGATTTCAATAATAGATTTGGCGCACTATATTTTAATGAAAAATTAGCTAATTACCGCTTAAAAGTGGAATATCGGTTTGTGGGTGAAACCGCTCCCGGGGCGCCTGAATGGGGGTTTAGAGATAGCGGTGTTCAATTCCATTCTCAGTCCCCTTCATCTTTAAAGGCGGATCAGCCATTTCCTGTTTCCCTGGAATATAATCTTCACGGGGGCAACGGGACTGATGAAAGGCCGGTAGGAGCAATTTGTGCAAATGGTATTTTTGTAGCGTTAAACGGGCAGCAAAATACAAGCTATTGTACACCTCCCGCTGTAAAAAGAACTTTTCATGGGGATCAATGGGTGACTTTGGAAATAGAGGTAAAAGATGGAGAAATAACTCACTATGTAAATGGGGAAG
>Ga0316205_10005609_pt1 | contig 10321 bp, 12 predicted proteins | sample 3monthpyrite_MG_FD_204941 | JGI IMG/M metagenome (GOLD analysis project Ga0316205, IMG submission 204941) | Microbial mat bacterial communities from mineral coupon in-situ incubated in ocean water Damariscotta River, Maine, United States -... | ecosystem: Environmental > Aquatic > Marine >...
TTTTTGCTAGACCAGGTACGCCAACGTTCACCATTTACCTTGAAATTCACTTCTGCCATAACCTGTCCATTATACTCCCATCTGTGACTTATGGTATGCCCGTTCAAGCCTGTAATTTCAGTAAAGTAATAAATTCTAGTTATATCAGATGAAATATTTTTTAATTTTGAGGCGGGCTCTTTATCGATAATTGCGGTGGTAAAAACACTGCGGTTTATACCTGCTGAATAAACTGAGAATGATACAAATAAAAAACAAGCCATTATCAACGTTGTTATTTTTTTCATAAAAAGCCCTTTTTAACATTTTATACAATTAAGTGATTTACAAATACTCATTTTTTAATTTGACGTAATGTTCAGCCGAATAAGCAAGGAAGTCTTTCTCTTTCTGCTTTAATTCACGTGCCTGTCTGGCTGGTGTGCCCACATACAAATAGCCACCTTCTAACACCTTACCCGGGGAGACCACACTACCAGCACCAATCATAGCGCCTTTTTTTATGACTGCACCATCAAGAATCACCGAGCCCATACCTATCAAACACTCATCTTCTATTGTACATGCATGAATCACCGCACCATGCCCCACAGTGACATCAGCGCCAATGATTAAGGCATTTCCTTCAGGGCTCAGAGGCCCCTTATGGGTAACATGTAAAACACTACCATCCTGAATATTTGTTCTATCACCAATTCTAATAAAATTAACATCCCCACGAATTGCCACCATTGGCCAGATAGAACAATCTTCTCCAATAATCACGTCGCCAATCACGCATGCTGCTTCATCTACGTAACTTTTTTCGCCAATCGTTGGAGTGATATTTTTGAAGGATCTTATATTTGTCATATGTAGTTTTACTATCTAAAAGACGCAATGCAAACACCGACTTAAACATACTAAATCAGTATTTGCATTGACAATTTACCTATTTAAACGGGTAAGCTCAAAAACTCATCTGCATCACTTGCACCTGACTGTTTTCTTAACACGGCAGCGCGAATCATTTCCATTAAATCATCAGTTGATGACATTTTATTTATAACTTCTTTATCAATCCAGAGTTTTAACTCATCTTGATTTTTTACAAATATAGCCGGAAGATCAACATCTGCATTTTCATTATTGGCAGCAAACAAACGAACATATTCATCACGATGCAAAAATTCAATATCCGCATCAAGATCATCGAGAAATGTCATCCATTCCTCACGCGCCTGAAAGTAACCATGGGTCAAATTACATAGATTGCACTGATAAGTATCAGGTGAAAATAGTTTATGAGCTATATCCGTCAATGTATTGAAAACACCACTATCTGCGTTATAGACAAATACCAATTTCATACGCTTCCACCCCTGCTGTAAAGTTATTTAACTTCAATTGTAATAATAGTTAGTTTTTATAATTATTTCAGTAATTTGAACGACTTTTAGTTTGCTAGTTCAACCGGTAATCCGGCACTCTTCCATTCAGGAAAACCATCTTCCAGTCGACTGGCCTTAATCCCGGCGCTACGCAACTGCTGCACCGCATTAAAAGAGAAAACACAATGAGGCCCTCGACAATATGCGACCACTTCCTGCTGGCTATCAAGCCCCTGCAAACGCTGCTCCAGCTCTTCAGGGGGTATATTTATGGCACCTGGTAAGTGACCTGCAACATACTCCTCAGAGGGCCGAACATCAATAACCGTAACCAAACCCTGCTTTACCCTTTCAAGCAAAACCTCTCTGGCTACTGGCTCCAGTTCATCTTTCACCGTTAAATAGGTATCAACCAGTTGATTTACATCGGCTAAATGTCTTTCAGATACGTCTCTTAGCATCTTCAATAAATTAACCACATCATCACCGGCAATTCGATAATACACTTTTAAACCGACTTTGGAGCTACTTACCAGACCCACCTGACGAAGTTGCTGTAAATGTTGAGAAGTATTAGCGACACTCAGCCCTGACACTTTAGCTAAATCATCAACACTGCGCTCTGTTTGGGCCAGATATTCCAGTATTTCAAGTCGATTGCCATTGCTCAAAGCCTTACCAACACGGGCAAATTGCGAAAACAAATCATGTTTAAAACTCATTTCACCACTCCACAATATTGAGACTACACATCTAGCGCACAACTAACTAAAGCATATTCATCTTGACTTAGGACGGAATATCATTAATCTAGTATTCAATAGATTAATTGAATAGTGCTTATAAGTTGATTATAGCCGTGTTTTATATGACATGGCAAGAACCTAAAAGCACATCCCGGGACCAATATGACGTTAGAAGAATTCATAATACAGAATGAAGATACCATAAGAATGGGTGTGTTTATCGGCATGTTAGTCATAATGGGTATCTGGGAGATAATTGCACCACGAAGGGCTCCTAAAATTTCAAAACTACTACGCTGGGCCAATAATCTTGGCCTGGTCTTTTTAAACAGCTTTTTACTTCGTTTTATTTTCCCGATGGCAGCCACCGGCATGGCGCTGTTTGCAAATCAGCAAGACTGGGGATTATTTAATTATTATGATTTAAACCCACTGCTGGAAATTATTATCGCGATTATTGTGATGGATTTTATAATCTACCTGCAGCATGTACTGGTGCATGCGGTTCCGGCCCTATGGCGCTTACACCGTGTCCACCATGCTGATATTGATTATGACGTCACTACGGGTTCACGTTTTCACCCCATAGAAATCATTATTTCCATGTTAATAAAGCTGGCCACTATAACGGTACTGGGGCCCGCTGTGGTAGCTGTGATTATTTTTGAAGTATTATTAAATGGCATGGCCATGTTCAACCATGGCAATGTCGGCCTGCCACAAAAATTAGATAAACTTTTACGCTTTTTTATTGTCACTCCTGATATGCATCGTGTTCATCACTCTATAGAAGACGATGAAACCAACAGTAATTTTGGTTTTAATCTGAGTTGCTGGGATAGGTTATTTGGCACCTACCGTGAACAACCTCGTAAAGGTCAGGTCGAAATGGACATAGGCATTAGAGGCTTTGATAAACCACAACAAAGCACCTGGCTGCATGGATTATTAATAATGCCGTTTATTGGTAAGATAAGCGGTTACACTATCAATCGTCGGGAGTGGAGAACTGAAGACAAGTAATAGAGCTTCATTTATATACTCCCCCCCTTATGAGAGCACTATGAGCACTACTTTTAAACGTTCAATATTATTAAGCATTATTCTGACAGGCGTAATAGCCGGTTTCTTTTTTCGAGACCAGTTAAGCCCTGAAGGCTTTCAGCTATGGATTGAAAGTGCTGGTAATGCTGCGCCTTTATTATTTATAAGTGTTTATATCATTAGCACCATTTTATTTTTACCCGGCTCATTATTAACATTACTGGGTGGTGCTTTATTCGGCCCCTTATGGGGAACACTCTATAACCTGATGGGCGCCACGATTGGTGCCATGATTGCTTTTTTAATCTCTCGTTATGTTGCATCTAACTGGGTAGAGAAAAAGTCTGCCGGTAAATTACAGCAACTCATAAAAGGCGTAGAAAGTGAAGGCTGGCGATTTGTTGCCTTTACCAGGCTGGTACCTATCTTTCCATTTAATCTGCTTAATTACGCTTTAGGTTTAACAAAAATAAGTTTTAGTCAGTACAGTATTGCCTCATTTATATTTATGCTTCCCGGTGCACTGGCTTATACCTATATTGGTTACATCGGAAAAGAGGCCGCAACCGGCGGTGAAGATCTTATTAAAAAAGCCATGTTAGGCCTTGCCCTGTTAGCAGTGGTTATTTTCATTCCGCGTTTAATTAATAAATTACGTCAGGTTGATATGCTAGATATTGAGGAACTTAAATCACAACTTGACGCTAAAAAAGAGTTACTATTACTCGACGTTAGAAAACTGGCAGACTTCAATGGTGAGCAGGGGCATATAGAACAAGCCATATTATTACCCCTGGAAGAACTGTCACAACGGTTAACCGAATTAGAAAACTATAAAAACAAAACCATTATCACCATTTGTAGAACAGATAGACGCTCAAGTGAAGCTGCCAAAATGTTATCAAACGCAGGTTTTGAAAATGTACAGGTTGCCCGCATGGGAATGACTGACTGGAACAAACACAACTACCCCCTGCAACTACCCCGGGCAGATTAAACAATATGCATGACACTAAAGAACGTTTACTGAAAACAAACTTTCCAAATTTACAACGCAGTGATCTTGATACATTACAGGTTAATCTGGGTTATACCTGTAACCAGAGCTGCAAACACTGTCATGTAAATGCAGGGCCAAATCGTACAGAGACGATGGCGCTAGAACATATCAATGACATTTTAAGTTTTATCAAAAATAATAATATCAAAAAGTTAGATTTAACAGGCGGCGCTCCAGAATTAAATAAACACTTTCGTTATCTGGTATCAGAAGCCAGAGCATTAGATGTAAGCGTAATAGATCGGTGTAACTTAACCATACTTAATGAAGAGGGTCAGCAGGGTCTTGCAAAATTTTTAGCTGACAATCAGGTTGAAGTCGTAGCGTCGTTGCCCTGTTATAGCAAAATAAATGTAGATGAACAAAGAGGTAAAGGTGTTTTTGAGCAAAGCATTAACGGCTTAAAAGAGTTAAATACTTTAGGTTATGGTAAAAAAGGTAGCGGCCTAATATTAAATTTAATGTATAACCCTGTCGGTGCGTTTTTACCACCCGCTCAAGATTCGCTGGAAAAGGAATACAAACAAAAACTTTTCAATGATTTTGAAATAGAATTTAGCAACCTTTATACGTTAACCAATATGCCAATCATGCGTTTTGGCAGCACATTAATTAGCAAAGGCGAGTTTGACAACTATATAGATTTATTAAAATCTTCACACTCAGATAACAACCTGCAAACTGTGATGTGCCGAAATTTAATTAGCATTGACTGGCAAGGTTATATTTATGACTGTGATTTTAATCAAATGTTAGATATGCCTACATCATTTATAAACAAACATAAAACGCATATTTCCGAGTTAGTCACTGATAATTTATTAAACAGCCCTATTCAAATTGGTGAACATTGTTATGGCTGCACAGCGGGTACAGGCTCAAGCTGTGGTGGTGCGTTGAGCTAACACGGTGTTCTTATAAGCTCTGCAAAACTTAATAATTCTGAAATGAAACTAATTAAAATATCCTTCATTATTCCTACGCTGAATGAAGCAGAACACATTTCTTCAACATTAGATCAGTTGCAGGCTTTACGAAAACGAGGACATGAAGTTATTCTCAGTGATGGTGGAAGTCATGACGAAACCCTGTCATTATCAAAAGATAAAGTAGACCATCATATAAATGCTGCACCGGGACGCGCATGCCAAATGAATGACGGCGCTAAAGTTGCCAGCGGCGAACTATTCTGTTTTTTACATGCTGACACAAATACCCCTGAGAATATTGATGAGTTAATATTAGAAGGCTTATCAAAAACAAATTCTAATCATTGGGGTTTTTTTAAAATAAAACTTAGTGGATGCAACTGGCAATTTAGAATAATTGAATGGCTAATAAATAAACGTTCCTGTTTAACCCATGTAGCCACCGGTGACCAGGCAATATTTATAGACAAACAAAGTTTTAATAACCTTAATGGCTTTTCAAATATCCCATTAATGGAAGACATAGAAATAAGCAAACGTCTGAGGAAAATAAGTTGCCCTGTTTGCATAATAAAAACGCCCTTAATCACATCAAGTCGGCGCTGGGAAAAACACGGCATAATCTCAACGGTATTATTAATGTGGCAGTTACGTCTGCGATATTTTTTTGGCGCCTCACCCTCTGATCTCATAAAAACGTACAAACCCCATAACCCCATTAACAACCAGATAAAACAACAACTGATTATCTTTATAAAAGCCCCTGTTCCAGGATATTGCAAAACGCGGTTAACCCCTTACTTAAGCCCTGAAGAAGCAAGTGAGTTTTATAAAACACTGGTTACAAACTGTTTCAATAACATCAAAACGATAAACAACACAGATATCAGTATTTTCACTTACCCTGATATTAATAACCCTTTTATAAAAAGCTTAAGTCATAAATACGCCACCACATGCCATATACAATCGGGGGAAAATCTGGGTGAACGTATGTTTAATGCGCTTGATAAGTCGCTACAAACATATGATAGATGTGTATTAATTGGTACCGACTGCCCGGTATTAGATCAAAGCTATCTCGAACAGGCATTTAAAGCACTATACCAACATGATATGGTATTAGGTCCGGCAAATGACGGGGGTTATGTTTTAATTGGTGCGTCAAAAACCGAAGCCTCATTATTTAATAATATTAACTGGGGCACTGATTCCGTTCTAAAACAAAGTTTACACAATGCGAATAAAGCGGCTTATAAAACACATTTATTAGACACGCTCTGGGATGTAGATACTCCAGAAGACTACATAAAGTACCAAAAGCTATTACAAAGCAAGCCACAAACACAGTACAGGAAACATAATGGATAATAAACAGGCCGATGATGTTAGAAACCAGGTAAGAGACTCATACAGTAAGGTAGCCGAAGCAGACAATGAAGATGATTGTTGCGGTGTGGCCACAAGCTGCTGCGGCGTATCTGATGACGATAAAATTAACCAGTTAATCTCTACCCGCCTTGGTTACAGTGAACATGATTTAATCAGTGTGCCTGAAGGTGCGGATATGGGGCTAGGCTGCGGCAATCCAAAAGCTTTAGCTGAACTTCAACAGGGTGAAATTGTAGTCGACCTGGGCAGTGGCGGAGGTTTTGATGCCTTTCTGGCGGCCAATGAAGTAGGTAAAACAGGCAAGATTATTGGTGTTGATATGACACCCGAAATGATTTCAAAAGCACGCAGTAATGCAAATAAAGCCAATTACGAAAATGTAGAGTTTCGTTTAGGTGAAATTGAACACCTGCCTGTAGCCGATAATTCAGTAGACGCTATTATGTCTAATTGTGTAATAAACCTGTCACCTAATAAACAACAGGTATTTAATGATGCATACCGAATTTTAAAAACCGGCGGCCGTTTAGCCATTTCAGATGTCGTAAGTAGCACTGAGTTACCTGACGAAATAAAAAATGATAACGTCCTCTACTCAGCTTGTGTCAGTGGTGCATCCAGTATTAATGATTTGCAGGAAATGATGCAAAAAGCCGGTTTTAAAAACATAAAAATTGAACCAAAAGATGACAGCCGTGATTTTATAAAAGACTGGGCGCCCGGTAGTAATATTGAAGACTATGTAGTCTCTGCCAATATACAGGCTACAAAGTAATTCATTAATCTAGTAAACATCAGCAAATATTAAATTTGCTGATGTTTTATTTAAATAGACCTTCAATATCAATTAAATAATGAATCAAACGGACTATTAACCAACAGCCCTGGCTTATTTAATACATGTGTATATATCATTGTTGTTGAAACATCTGCATGCCCGAGCAATTCTTGAACCGTCCTTATATCTGAACCTGTCTCTAATAAATGTGTTGCAAATGAATGACGTAAAGAATGACAGTTAACTTTCTTTGAAAGTCCGGCCTGATCTGCCGCTTTTTTTATTTTCTTCTGTAAATTATTCTCATAAATATGATGTCGGCGAACCGTACCTGACCGTGGATCAACAGAGTGCTTAGTGGCAGGAAACACATATTGCCAACGCAACTCTTTAGGCGCATTAGGGTACTTTCTAGCCAAAGCATCAGGTATATAGACTTCACCATAACCAATAATTAAATCTTGCTTATGTAGTTTAGAAACAGAATTAACCTGATTTTTCAAATCATCAAATAAACCTTCGGGTAAAGGCACAATTCTGTCTTTTTTACCTTTGCCATCTCGAATAATTATTGTTTGATAGTCGAAGTCAATATCACATACGCGCAAACGAATACACTCCATCAAACGCATACCAGAACCATATAACAATCCTGCCATAGTTCTATATAGTTTATTATCTAACGAATTAAATAATAGTTTAATTTCATTTTTTGATAAAACAACCGGCAACCGCTTGGGTTTTTTCGAGCGTTTATAGCCACCCAAATCATCCACATTTATTTTGAGCACATGTTTAAAAAGAAAGATCACTGAATTGAGAGCAACATTCTGAGTATTCGCAGCGACATGGCGTTTTACAACAAGATATTCTAAAAATGGCACAATATGTTGCGGTAAAATATCTTCACTTGATTTAAAGTTATGAAATAATAAAAACCGAGCAACCCAGCCAGAATATGCCTGCTCTGTACGAATTGAATACTGACGTAACCTGATTTCTGTAATTAGGCGTTCAAAGAGGTGAGAATGCAGCAATACAGCATCTTGTACAGCCGACTTTTCACTTGCAGAAACCCTCACATTCAATACACCAGACACATCAGTTGCATTACCTAATTCAACTGTTAAGCCACAACCCGCAGCAGAATTAAAGGACGTCAAATTCAAATCCCATAAAAAATCATTAACCCAGTCTGGTTTGACCAGTTCTAAAAATAAAATACGAAAAGAATCAACAAGCTTTAAGAACTGACTATCTGAAAATTGAAATTTTCCAGCTATCCCCGCAAGGTATTTATATAGATCATCTGAAGTAAACTGTATTAATCGTTTATCAGGACATCCTGCAATCAAAGCTTCCACACAAGATATATAATACTTGTGGTCTACATCACTAACGCCATATGCTTTTGTTTTTAATCGATATTTCGACCAAAACCTCGAATAAATATCATCCATAACACATATCCTTAATTAATCATTGCAAACATACATCCCATAAGATTATCATTCCATAAAAGAATACTTGTCAACAGGGATAGCTGGATTTCTAGATACCCCCGAGGATTATGTAATTCTAGATACTTAACTGTTAGGTGCGCAATAAGTATAAGATATGCATTTCAAAATCAAACAATCAGGCGCTAATTACGAAGCTATCATTTATAACGAAAGCAGCACAGAGGTCTTTAGAACAATAAACTCATTAGAAGAAAATATATTAGTGAATGCACTCATTAAACTAGGCTTTCATCAAACTGACGTCCTTGATGCAATGAATAAAATAAATAGAAAATCACTTAATATTCCTCATCCTCTTATTAATCCAAGAGCAAATGATAAATGAAAACAATAAAGCACCTAACAAATAAATCAACCCGACCAAAAACCCGTAACTTGAACTGGTTCTTTTTATGTATACTACCAATCACTACAATTTTAAGCCTTACTACTGGGTTTTCGGCCGGTTATTAGGGCGTTAGAATTTTTAAAAGGAAGCAAAATGATTATTGGTATAGTTACCATTCTGAGCTTAGTAATTGCAGTAATCGCAAGCATAGTTGCACTATCCAAGCTTACATTTCTTGCGTTTTCTGTAAGCTTTATTCCCTACTTAATATATTTATTTAAATGCAAAACCAACAACAAAGCATTCAAAGACAATACATTAATATTAAAATCTAATTTAATAACTATTGGCTGGTCTATATTTTTCATACTAGAAATTATTGTTATTTATTACAGTTACAGCATTTATACTGACATTTCTAGTTTTGGTAACATGTCCCATAAATAAATCTAACAATTATATCAACCAGACCAATAACGGTTTACTTGAATCACTCTGTTTAAAGTGCAATACTAATTAAAACAATAAATACTAGCCTTCCTCTGTTATTGGCAGGTTATAAGAGCGTTAGGCAAAAGAATACAATATGGATATTACAATCAGCCTCACTGACACAATTGAAAGTAGCGAAGTTATTGCACTATATAAAGCTAATAACTGGTCGGCTGCTAGTAAACCACATGAATTACTCAATGCATTACGTAATTCTCATTCACTAGTCACTGCTCGTGCTTCTGAAAAACTCATTGGGTTAGGTAATGCCATATCTGATAATTACTTGGTAGTATACTATCCACATATGCTTGTTCATCCCGAGTACCAAAGGAAAGGTATAGGAAAGAAAATGATGAATGTTTTAAAAGAAAAATATGAAGGTTTTCATCAGCAAATGCTCACAGCTGATTCTGAAGCAATTGAATTCTATAAAGCGCTAGGTTTTGAAAAAGCAGGTATTACAGAAGCAATGTGGGTTTACGAAGGCAATGAACACTAATGCCTAACAAGACGGTGAAGGCGTGTGTGCAAAAAAACGCACACACTCGGACCAAGCAAACGGCGCTTGGCCGCTTACCTGGGCGTTGATATGATTTCCCCTGTCAACAGACAATAGCCATCTAAACCAAATATATTTAGTTTGATCTTTCTAACTA